>JACCDX011823139.1_pt1 | contig 16812 bp, 21 predicted proteins | sample 7449681 | NCBI WGS metagenome assembly JACCDX01 (sample SAMN15323450, study PRJNA562643) | freshwater metagenome | isolation source: river surface water | place: USA:Blue River Watershed | collected 2017-08-18 | reverse complement strand
CCCTCGCCCCCCCCGCTACCCTTTACAGGCTCCTTCGGCGCCTCCTCCGCAGGCGCCTCGCCGGCGGCACCAGCGGCCTTCTCGCCAAGCGCAGCGGCATCCTTCTTGGCCTTTGCCGCCTCGCGTCCCGCCTTCATCTTGGCCTTCTGCTCGTCGCTGAGCACGCGCTTGGGCTTGTCCGCCTTGGGCTCCGCCTCCGAGTCCGCTCCGCTTGCACCCGCCACGCTGCCGCTCTCAGAGGCCTCATCCTTCTCCTTCTTGGCCTTCTTCAGCGACTTGGCGTGCTCGATGTTCTCAGGCGTCGCCCAGGCGACGAAGGCATCTGCGATTGCTCCAGCCTCCATCTCATAGGCGCCCTCGTTGCTGTCCTTCAGCGACTTGGCGAAGAGCACGCCGATGGTGGCAGGGCCCTCCACCTTGGACTCCTTCACCACGGCCCGCACACGGCCAAGGAACTCCAGCCAAGGGTTCGGCTTCGCGTCAGGGTTGACAGCGCGCTTCTTCTTCTCCTTGGGAGCAGACACCTCGCCGCCCAGTTGTCCCTTGAGGTTGGACAACTGGGTCTCCAGCGCAGAGATCGTCTTCAGCAGGGCGGCGGTGTCGATGGCGGCCATTTGTTCCCTTTAGTCCTAGACTCTCTAGAGGTTGGTTGGGTGACGGCAATAGGGCGGCGATAGCCGTTCAATTTTATGGAGACGACAGCGATTCGCTCCGCCTGGTCCCTCGCCCCCTCCTAGATGATGTGGTCGCAAAGCGACCACACCTTTATATGAAGGAAACAAAGAAAAATCTTTTGTGTTTATTGTATTTTGCGCTATTTGTGTCCTAGGCTCCCCCTCTTTAGATCGCATCAATATCCACCTCGCTCTCGCTATCCTCCTTGCCACCCTCCTCCAGATCCCACTCGAAACCCTCTTCAACCGCATCGCCGCCGTCAAAGAAGCCGCGCACGGCGCTCACCTTGCCGCTCTTCTCAATGGCCTTCACCTGGCGCCGGTTCAGCACGCCAATGACCTGCGTCAGGACCTCGTCGCGCTGAAGGATGACGAAGCAGCCAGGGCTGACTGCCGTCGCGTTGTCGGCGTGGCGCGCGGCGCCCTTGGAGCAGCGCAGGTTTCCCTTCATGGCCGCGATGATCTCCTCGCCGCCAGTCGTCTGAAGAGACATGCGTGCGCCGCCGAAGACCTTGATGACGCGACCCATGGTGACGCCCTCTGTGGCCTCGCCGCTCGTGATATCATCTACGAAGGCATCGGTCGTCTCGCGGTTATGGCGCTCTCCATACTTCTCCTTGCCAGAGCCCTTCTTGTGGCCCTTGCCACCGCCGAGGTTCTTCTTGTGCTTGGAGGATGAAGCGTCTGCCATCTTTGCTGTCTATTGGTAGGCTGCTTGGTTTCTAGGGTGCCGCAGCCATCAATTTTAGGCCAGGGGGCGTCTCCAACGAAAAAAGCGTTCAAAGGCGCTTCTTTTCGGGTCTTTTTATTTTCTTTTGGGGATTTTGTTTGGGTCATAGGCTCTCTACTTGGCTGCCTTTAGGATGTCCGCGCCGTTCTGCTTGAACTCATTCAGCAAGAAGTCGCCGCCCGCTACCAGGTCCTCCCAGTCCGCGGGCGGCGTGCTACAGCACACGCGCTCCGTGTGCCACCAGAAGTGGCCGATGTACTCGCCCTTGCTGTTCACGCAGTCGCCGCGCGCGTTCACGAAGCGCCGCAGTCCGTCGCTGAAGCGGACCTCGTTGAACTCCCGCAGATGGTGGGGCTCCCAGAAGGTATACCCGCGCATCTTCTTGCGCAGGTCAGCAGCCTCCTTCTCGGCCGCCTGGTGCGCCTTGGCGATGCGCTCCATCGCCATATTCTTTGCCATGTTGGTCAGACGCAGCCCGCGGATGCGCTCGCCCTGCTTCTTGATCGTGTCCTCCAAGTAAGCGATATAGTCGCTGTCGCGCACATGGCGCTTGGATGGCGCCTGCTGCGACGTGTGCGGCTGCGGATAGGAAGTCAGCAGGCGCTCCAATGTCTCAATGACATTGGCATTCTCTGTTGTCACAGAGATCTCGCCCTTTGAGAGGCGGTAGGCAGCGCGGCGGCTCTTCACACGGCTGGCGATGCTGTCCATTTTGAATGTGCCTACCTAGATGGTTGCTAGGGGATTATGGCTGCTGGAGTCTGGGGCGCCCTCGGCCTTCAATTTTTATTTTTTTATCACTTGACCCTGCCAACGAAAAAAGCGTTAAAAGCGCTTCTTTCACCCCCCCCCCTTTTTATTCTTTTTAGTTTCTTTGTTTGAGTTCTTGGTTCAGACGACCTCAATCTCTGGCGCCCGCCGCTTTAGCAGCAAATGAAGCGCATCCACCACGGGCGCTTCTGTGCCCCGCGCAGGGAGGCATTCGCCGCACGCACGTGGCGCAGAGTGGCCTCCAGATTCGCCTCTACGTTGTCCAGCGTCTCGGACTGGCGCGCAACAATGCCGGCCATGGGCTCCTGCTCGCGCTCCAGAGCGGCCAGCATCTTCGTGGCCGAGACGCCCGCATGCTCCACGAACTTCTTCGCGGCCTCAAGATAGGCCACGCGGCCGGCGGGTGTCGTGTCCTGCTCCAACGCCTTCAGTTGCGCCAGCGTGACGGGGCGGTTGTTCATCTCCACCACCAACTCATTCATCGTCTTCTCAGAGGTGCTGTTGCTGATGGATGCCATCTTTGATTCACCGACCTATTACTAGGGAATTATGGTTACCGGGTCTGTTGGGGGATTTGGCCTTCAATTTTACTTTGGAACTCCCTGCTCTGCCAGAACGCTCAAGGACGGCAGAGCACGCTCTGCCCTTCTTCTGCCAGAGCAGCCCCAGGCGGCAGAGCGCCTTCTGCCGTCCTTCTGCCACCTCTGGAGCGCGCTCTGCCGCCTACCTGTAAGCGCTCTGCCGTCCCTTGGCACCCTTCAATCTTAAAATAAAATTGAAGGGTGCCAAGGGACGGCAGGGCTCTGCCCTGCTCTGCCCTGCTCTGCCACCCTCCTCTGCCGCCGTCTCTGGCAGAGCAAGGCAGAAGCGCTCTGCCACTGCTCTGCTTACTCTGCCGCAGACCACCCTTGTCGCTCTGCCCGCCAAGGACGGCGTTCAATTCCAATCTAAAATTGAAGGCCAGAGCGGCCAGTAGATTCGGCAGCCGTAATCCCCTAGTCATAGCACTAGGTAGGCGTCAAAAGGTTCCAAGCCTCCCCGCCCTTCAGCAATCTATCGGTTCAAGATGGCCGCTGCTCTGACGGAGAAGTTCACCATGGCGTCCCCCTTCCAGCACTCTGTGGTCTGGTCCTGGAACGAGGAGAAGTTCCCGTGCCTCTGCTGCTCGCCGCTGCAGGCGGTTGAGTACGGCACCTGGACCTGCGTCAATTCTGACCGCGCATGGCGCGTCGTGGATGGCACCCTCTGGGCTGATGAGGCGGATGCCATTATCGCCGCGGCGCGGGCGGCAGAGACGGCGGAGCAGCGCGCCAAGCGCGAGCAGGCGGAGCAGGCGCAGGAGGAGGACCTGGTGCTGACAGGTGAGTCTGCGAAGATGGCGTCCTATGCCGCGATGCAGAAGATCGTCAACACTAGCGGCAAGGGCAAGGCCGCGCACCTGGTCAAGGTGACTGGTCCCTGCAAGTGGCTCTACTGCGACGAGAAGGCGCCCAAGTCGCAGTGGCGCAAGAACGAGAACGGCGAGTGGTGCGCGCCGGTCCTGAAGAGCATGACGGGCTCTCAGTGCTGGGCGTGGGAGTACACCGACCCGAAGAAGTTCACCGCGGAGTTCAAGCGCCTGAAGGGCATGGGCCAGAGCGACGCGGCTGCGACGGCGGCGGCGACCCGCTTCGCGCACACCATCAAGCACTCCTGCAAGTTCCTGCACCCTGGCGAGGAGGGCTGGATGTCGCAGTGGGAGAAGGACCGCTCCTACAAGCCGCCCATGGCGGCGCCGGCGGGTGTGGAGCAGCGCTGGTTCGCGCTGAAGGGTGGCGCGGGCATCACGCAGCCGCAGCCGCAGCAGCCGCAGCCGCAGCAGCGCGCCTGGACACAGCCCGCAAAGCCCAAGACTGAGATGAGTGCCTGGTAAAGAAACAAAAGACAAAACAAAAGAAAAAAGAAGAAAAATAAAAAACAAAAAAGATTTTTCTTATTGCGGGTGAAAATTGAAATCGGCGCTGGCCCTAAGAGCAGTCACCCAGTCCTATCGACCCTGCAAAAGAAGCAAATGGCACCTGCCCCCTTCATGGAGCCGATCCCTGCCTATGGCATCAAGCCGCACGGCGCAGCAGCCTGCCGTGGCAACTGCCGCCTTCACCCTCTGGTGGTCGGCCCTGTGGCAGAGATGGTGCGTCTCATGGCGGAGGGTCTCACTTGGGGCGATATCGCTTACTATGAGGAGAAGGAGCGTAAGATGGTACCTGTAAATATCCCTATTCCTGCTCTAAAGGCTCAGCAGCCACCCAAGAAGAAGGTACAACCACCCAAGAAGAAGGCGCCGCAGAATAAGAAGCAGAAGAGGGTCCGCTTTTCAGCGGATACCCGCTTTTCAGCGGATACCCGCTTCGCTGCGGATACCCGCTTCGCGGCGGATACCACGCCTCTCTTCCATTCCGCCACACGCCTCTGTGACTGGTCACAGGTAAGCAACAGCGACTCCTGGACTATTTCTGTAGCCTGAAATCTCTTCTATCATCCTCCCTCTAAATTTGATATTTTTACTAGCCCTCTAGAGTGGCACTCCAATAAAATGAATATCTATGTTGCAAGAGCAACAGCAGTTCTATGTAAAACATTCATCTATCTATCCATCACTCTCTTTACTCTTGCTATAGTATCATGGTTACTTCTTACCCCTATTGGTATTGTCCTTGAACTCACTGGAAATCCGCTTGGATTGTTCTCCAAGATCATAATCGCCTTTGGCTCAGCTCCATGGGGGTTGATTACTCTTTACGCATGTATAAAAGGGTGCAAATGGATTTGTACTGAGGCCTTTGCAGTGTTAGAGCGGGAAAACACCCAGACTGCTATTGCGCCAGAGCCGGCACCAGAGCCAACGCCAGAGTCAGCGCAAGAAAACTCAAAACAAGAAGAACTTCCTTCAGATCCAGTTGAGTGTGTGTAACTAAAATTGAAATGCGCTATCTAGATATCTAGATATCACACACCTTTAGACCAACGCGCATTATAAATGCGCGTTTGCCGCCGACCGATGCGGATTTACAAATAGATTCCTCGCACAATTTACTTTCAGTAGATTCGCGACCGCTCATTTTAAATCCGCATCGGTCTAAAATGCCCCGCTGCTCAGCCAAGACGAAGGCAGGACGTCGCTGCCGGCTCTCGGCATTGAAAACGGGCCAGCGTTGCGTCGTTCACATGGAGCCGCAGCCTGAAAAAGAGCCCGATACCTGGCGCTGTCTCATGTGTGACGCAGAAATGACACAGGAACTCTTTGAAGAGACAGAGGGTTATTGCTCATACGGGTGTTCATCAGGCGGTGGAAACACCTGCGCCGGCTGTAAGGAGAATCAGCCGAATCAGATAGGACACATGGGACCTGGCGGTTGTCTCGCGGAGCCCGTAACAGAGCCCGAGCCTGAACCAAAGCCCCTCTTTCCGTGTACAGGGTCGCGACACGACTGGTGCTCAAAGACGGCCGATCACAAGCACATGGATGGCCCAGCAGAAGTCATTGCTTACTCATGGCACGGCGCAGTCCATTCGTGGGAGTGTACAGAATGCCATTATCGATTTGCTGACCACTAGACTAATACCTAAAAGAATAGTATTCATAGCATCTCCAGAATGGGCCAATACTACAACATTATTTTTTTGTCTGACACCGATCGGATTCGCGCATGGACCTATCCTCGTGCCTATGGTTATGGAGTTAAACTTATGGAACACGCATATCTGAATTCCAAGGTGCTCAATGCTATTGAATGGCTCATTTCACCAGAGGGCCTAATCGGTCCTTCTCGTATCGTCTGGGCAGGTGATTATGCGGACCCAGAGCCGAATGGTGTGACTCTTTACAAACAGACAGACACTCTGGAAGAGAACTATATTCGTCCTGAACCTAAGAACTATGCTTCAGCCAACTATCGCTTTATTGTAAATCATACCAAGAGACTCTATGTAGACAAGACCCATCTTACAAAGGACGGCGAACTAACGATTCACCCCTTAGCCCTTTTGACAGCCGAGGGTAATGGTCGTGGAGGCGGTGACTATCGTGGCTCTAATGAGCATCTTGTAGGCACCTGGGCACGCGATCTCATCTCTCTGGAGTCATATATTCCTGAAGGATTCGAAGAACTGGAATGTGATTTCCGCGAATAGAAGCCGCCGGCGAAAATTGAAGCCGCTCGCCCCTCCAAACGATACTTACCCCCTTCCTCTTCATCCAAGATGTCTAGCGATTCCATCCTCAAGGACCTGGTGGCGGCAGTCAATGCGCTCTATCGCGCCTGCCCCAACATCCCTCTGAAGATCAGCGACGAGATGGAGGCGACTCTGCGCGCTGCCGACAAGGCACAACTCTATCTGAATGGCGACTTTGAGGGGCTCTGGGTCATGGAACGCGAGGAGAATGAGCGTTTGCGCTCTGGGCTCTTCACAGGCAAGCAGCCACTGACCTCTGTAGAGGTGCGCGGTGACCGCAGCAATCAAGAGGGGGGACCCACAGCAAAGGCACCCGTGCTGAACCCTGAGGATGAGGAGGACATGTGTGACATCGAGTCCGAGGGCGGGTTCGGTAGCCCGCTGATGAAGGGTCTTGAGATTCTGCCGAAGGAGCGACCGGTCTCGCCTATTTCTGCGGCGCCCAGCCGTCTTCTCTTGGCGACCACGCCCAACCTGGGCCCCCTCTTGCCGAGCCCTTTGACGACGCGGCCGGCAGCCTTTACGCTGGATATCTAAAAAAGATTCTGGATCCAGATCCAGACCCAGACCCCCCATCCAGAAAAATTGATTTTTATTGGCCGCCTCCGAATGAAGCCAAAGAGGTGAAAATGGCAACAGGCAATCCCGAGATGAATGCTCTGCTGGAGGAGTTGGAGACCGCACTGAACGCCTTTCGCGCAGAGGCGAGTTTCACGGACTGGAACAACCATCCGCGCCTCCTTGATGCGATCCGCGCCAAAGACAAGTTGGTAGCAATGTCCAAGGGCGACTATAAGTCGCTCTGGGAGATTGAGAAGAGGGCACACCAAGAGACACAGGAACGTGCAGAGGCAGAGGGGAATGCCATGAGGGCCAAGTTGGTGCGTGTGTCATGTGCCTATCTGAAGAAGTTGGGTGCGCTCGCCAAGCCGCCCGCGTCGTCTTCGTGTCCCAAGTGCCGTCTTCCGCCGGCATGCTGTGGCTGTAGTGAGACGGCGCGACTCCTCTGGCACCTAGTCGGTACTACCTCGATGGAGCGCAATGTGTCTGCTGTTGCAGCCGCTGGTGCAGCCGCTGTTGCAGGCGCTGTTGCAGGCGCTGGTGCAGAGGCTGAAACGACTAGTGCTCTCGCACTGACACCAGCCCTACCTTCTTCGCCACCGCCAGAGTCTGGTGATGAGGACCTCTATTCGTAGTCTGACCTTTAGACCCTCTCCACCGCTAAAAATTGGGCGCCGGTATCCACACCTTTTTAATTGACCTAGAACGTGCCCGATGAATATCTTCTATCTACACCATAATACGAACAAGTGTGCCCGCTGGCACTGCGACAAACATGTTGTAAAAATGATCCTAGAGACGGCCCAACTCCTCTATACTGCGCACTGGGTTCTCGCTGCCGCCGCTGGCACCAAGCCTGATCTGGCCTCTGCTCCTCCTCCGAAAACGCGTCCAGAGGATCACGGCTACATGGCGATCCATAATCCGAAGCATCCATGTGCTATTTGGGTCCGCGAGTCACTGGACCACTATAAGTGGCTCTGTGAACTCGGTCTCGCTCTCTGCCTAGAATTCCGCCATCGTTTCGGTGATAAGCCGCACTCTTGTGAGCGTCATCTCGTCTGGCTCTTCTATCATGCGCCGAAGGAACTGGGCTCAAAAGGATGGCGACAGCCCCCTATGGCGATGCCCGATGAATACAAGCGCTCGAAGAATTCCATCGTCGCATATCGCATTTACTATAAAGAAAATAAGGGTGCTAAGCGCGGAATTATCACGTATACGGGACGCCATATGCCGCATTGGCTTTAGTTGCCCTGTTCGATATCGACTGCAACATCGTCGGCATCGAACTCGGCCGACTTGTGAAAGATGAACGCCATTATGAAACACACAAGCCCGATATTGAGAAACCAGATTCTCCAGAAGACAGCAAACAATGCGATAAAGAGTAGACCCGTCGTAAAGAAACAGGAGCCGAGCCTGGTAATGACCCGCTGGACCATATACACGTATTTCCTTTTTTCATTCGGCCCTTCGAGTTCATCTTCGATCTCCACGCGTGGCGTGCGGATGCGAAGAGGGGGATAGGGTCTCGCTGCGGCGGTCATTTCTTCATCTCGTGATAGCCCATGGGTATCACCACTGGTTTAAATTTACGGCCGCGGGGCCGCGGACCCGAATCAAATATCCGCGATTCGCGCCATGTGCTTCAACTAGATTCTGGATCTCAGGCGTGGCCATAGAGAGTGTGATTCGCTGATTATCGCGGTCAATATGAATCCCACACTGACCGATAGAAGTCCGAATACTTGCGAGACTCCAGGAACGCCGGCTCGAGAGCCATGTCCAGAAGTTTCCATACATTGCACTCACACCTCTCAAGTAAATGGTGAACTGAAGGTCATCCCAGATGCCGAACTGACCCGGACCGAAATCCTCGTTGTTGTCAGGAAAGTAGTTTCCCCTCACTTTGAGTTCTAGGCCCGAGTTATTCTCGCACAGGTCCTCTAGGGCTTCAAGCAGAGGGCGGAGTTCCATCTTGAAAGGTGGCGGTTGCTTGCCGCTGAGCAAGCGGCGCCATTTCAATTTTTGCTGACCCATATCAACGTCTCCGTATTCTCGGTCCGATGCTCATCCGTATAGAGTTCCGCATTCCCTATTGTCGCCATGATATTCCGTTTATAGGGAATCCGTTTCACAGAGACTGCTTCGGCCCCGTATTTCTCTTTAAAGGCCTTCACGAGTTCATCAAGAGGCACGAGGCCTTCGTTGTTATACGATATAAGCAATGCCCGCACAGGAAGCCGTTCCGCTAGCGCCAGAAAGGCCCCCAGCGCATCTCTCTTGCGATTCCAGGGGCTCGTCATGGCCGCGTCAAACTGGCCTCCCGCTGCTACGCGGTCAATACGCCGATTTGTCTTGAGGCCAACGGCAGGCTTGTCCCAGCGCACGATGCTGTCCCAGATATGATAATACGTGGAATAGGGGTGGGCCGAATAGGGCGGGTCCAGATAGGCGATGTCTGCCGGTTCATAGGCAATCTCTAGGCAATCGCCGACGACATGCTTCGCGACGGGTCCGTCCATATAGGGCAGGTCATCCAGATAGAGGTCCTCTTCTGTTCTCTTGGCCCAGTCTTTCAAATACGCCTGTTGAATTCCGACGGAATTATCCACGCGGTCCAGGGCGAATAGAAGACAGCAGACAAGAATCATAGCCTCATGCCGATTAATTTCCCCGGAGAATTCCCAGGCGGCAATCTGGTCCCGAATCCAGTCGGCGCGGAGACCATTCTTTCGCTGCCACATGCGGACGAGACCGCCGGCGACTCCAGAGACATCGCAGTAATTCGTGGTAATCCAGCCAGCGACCAGGCTGCTCTCAGCGGCTGCCAGGCCATCCCGCAGACGCCCCAGCAATGCCGGAATTCGCTGTCCCGAGGTCGCCGTGCGTTTCAGGAACGCCTCGGCATAGGCCTCAGATGCCCAAGAGAGGTCCGAACTCTGGACGGACCACCCTCTGGTTCTGAAGGCCTGGGCGACACGGGTTGTGCCTGTGAAGACGTCTATTACTTTTAGAGGTGTTGCCTCGGCACCAATACCCATGTGAATATCTATACTCGCCAGAATCTGTCCTATGAGTGCCGCCTTGGATCCTATGTATTTTACACCGATCGTCTCCATTCTCTTTGGACCTGTTTCCTTTTTATCGGCGAGAAACCGCTGCCCTAAACAGGATGCTACACCATGTGTGAATGTTCCGACGTCACTCTCTTATCCTATGTTATTGCTCTCGTGCCATTTGCGCTTCTCGCGACAGGTTCTTGTATCTGGTCCTGTTGGACCGGATCCGAGCAACGTCGTCTACGGCGAGAGATTGCTGATCTCTATCAAACTATAAATGCCCCGCCATCGCGTGAGCCGTCGAATTACACACTCCTCTCGGTGCCTTTAGCGCCTTCTCCCCCCGCAACACCGACTCCATCGGCGCCGTATGGAACATTTCCAGCGCCTATTTGAGTTGTGCCACTGGCGGCTTAGAGCGATAAATTAAGATGTGCCAATGTCATAGCCCCGTAGGGGCTATCCATGGGGCGCTCTTATTTCAGCACTAAGCGACGGGCTCTCCCGCCGTCGAGAGCAAAGCAGCACATCACCAGAACGAACGGAACGCGGTATGTAAATATCTCCGATGATATGGCGTTCATAGGCTGCAGCAAAGCGAATAGGCTCGGCCTTCGACGCGGTCTCGTCATAGACCCCCTCTTCATCAAAGGCATAGTGAAAGGCGCAACCCTGGAGCGCGGGGAAATCCAGATAGGGTGCCCTATTACCGAGGAAATTCGCCTCGAAACTGCGCAAGAGTACGTTGTCAACACGCACAGGAACAAAGGTCACCAGACCATGGCGGACGACAGGAGCCGCGAGCGGAGAAGAATTCGTGGCAATTCCATGTCGAAGTATAAAATGCTCACATTTTCGTAGAAAAAGAGGAGAAAAGTATCTCATCTGCTCTTTTTTTACTTCATAGGGGTTTACTTAGACCGGCTCTAAGGAGTCCACTCCGTATCGTCCAGACTGCGGAAATAGCGGTGCGGCTGCGCCGCCGTCAGCCAAATGTACTTGGAGACATGGCTACTGAGCCCACAGATGACTGCAGGAATCCGGCGCATAATGGCTAGTTCCGTCATGAGAACCATATAGGCGCTGAACTTCTCCTCCGTGTTAAGAGCCTGGAATGCGGCCTCCTTGTAGCCGCCGACAGGCAGGTCACTCTCAATCGAGAAGACCTCAAAGGGGCCTTTTAGAGCAGCGCGCAGGGCAGGCATTACGGCGGCGTCATCCGTCATGACGAAGACACGCACCGATTTCAGGCGCGAGGTGATCTGGAATTCCTGAATGGCGCGCACCCACCGGGCCACGTCAAAGCGCCCTTTCATATTGCCGTTGCGAATATGGACCCCGAGATCAAAGGTTGGCGGGACCTTTCCAGAGGCGATAATTGCGGCGATCTGTGCCTCTAGATTGGGATGGAGTCGCAGGATTTCCTGGGCGGCGATGCGGAGCGTCTCCCGAGGTGTGCGCGTAATGGAATCATAGACCTTCGTGCCTGAGCGCGCGGCATCGGCGCTAATACTCTCTACGAACTCGGCGCCGGCTGCCCCCACAAATGTGCTACGGAGAAGGGGGTGGTCGTCGCCGATCGCATTCGGCCCGTCCACGATCTTGGCGACCTTCCCGATCTTTCGGGCGTAGTAGGTATAATAGAAGTAATTCAGAAACTGCTTACAGATGCCGGCGCGGTCCGTCTGGAAAGCGACTTCTAGTTCGGGTCTTGACGTGCGCCCAGGAGGAACACGCAGCCACGACGTCATTCTTTTGGTATATTTGTGCCGCTTTGTTTAGACCGACCGACCTGATTATCGCAGCCACAAGTAAGAATGCCTCGGCGTAAAACGCTGCGCTCAAAACGGGGGCGTAAGCGCACACGCAGGCAGCGCGGTGGAGCCACTCAGCCAACCTTCCATGTCTTCATCCGATCCGGCGGGCGCTCCACTATAAAGCGAATGATAGACTCTCTCAAGCCGCAACTTAAGCGGGGCGATGCACTCACAATCGTCTTTGATGGTCCAAAAGCATTTGAAAAATCCGGCTTCAAAAATGAATGGCTACAGGGGTTCAACGCAACCACGAAGGTCATCACACATGAAAAGAATCTCGGATTCTGGGGCCACGGGATCGCGAACGAATACCAGGGAAAACTAGAGCCGGCTACGACATTTGTTATGCATGCGGATGATGACGACCAGTATATAGCGAACGCATTTGATGAACTACGAGTTAAATGCGTGGATCCCGAATGTCTTTATATCGCAAAGATGAAGAATCGAGGCTCTGGAGAAACAATTCCCAGACATCCAATGATAGCATTTGCGAATATAGGGACACCCTGTGGAATTATTCCGTTCGCTATACGTGATGCGGCGAAATGGGGTCACGCTTTCGGTGGTGACTTTACCTTCTATGACGCCCTCTCTAAGGCGGCCAAGCGCGTAGAATTCCTGCCTACAATACACTATGAAGTGATTCGCGACCAGGGAGATGTTGTTGCCCAGGGCGGTGCGAAGCCCAATTAAACCCCACCCTCTAAGACCTAGTAAAATGGCCGCAGACGCAGACGAAGAATTCCGCAAGAATTTCCTGGCGAACGCGACCGGTCTTCTCACTCTAAAGGCGACACTGGAGAGTGACGTGGAGAAATATACAGCCGTTGTGATCGAGCCCCGAAAGCACAAGGCACTCCCTTTCCTTCTCAAAAATCTCCTAGAGAATCTCCCTTTAAACTGGATCATCAAAGTGTTCCATGGTCTGGAGAATTCCGCGTGGTTTGACGAATTGCTGAAAGAATTCAGCCCAGTGGACCGCGTGAGAATTTTCGCAGTCCCCCTGCTTGTCAAGAATTTCGAGAATTCCCGCGCCTATAGCGAATTCGTGGCCAGTCGCGAATTCCTGGCCCAGATTCCTACAGAGACGTTCCTGATTGCTCAGACAGACTCTATGATTAATCCGAACTGCAAGGACCTTCTGGGAAAATTCCTCCAATATGACTATGTCGGCGCCCCTTGGCCCTGGGACCATCTCCATGTCGGTAATGGCGGCTTCTCGCTCCGAAAGAGGTCGGCGATGCTACGAATTCTGGACCGCGTCGGACCCCTCCAAGGGGACTACGAGGACCAGTTTTTCTCTACCGCGGCACGTGTTATGAAAATGAAAGTGCCGACCCGCGAACAGGCGCGGGAATTCGCTGTGGAGCAGATTTACAGCCCGAAATTCTTCGGCGTTCATCGCGTCTGGGATCACCTCATCACGCGCTATGAGGATCTGTGTGACCTGTGTCCTGGTCTGGGGACGCTGCGGTCTCTTCAGACAATCGAAGAGGAAGCAGTTCAGTCAGAAGACTGAGATTATGATTTGCCTTGTAGACGCGGAAACAGCCCATCTTACTCCAATAATTCACCTCCCATGTGAGCCGCGGCAGGCCCTCCCGCACAAGAGAGTCCTGCTCTTGCGCCGCGATAGCAAAAAGCCCAGAGGCACCCAAGAGGAAACTCCCGCAGTGCCTCCAGCAAATGGCGTCCCAGATGGCCCAGGGCCTCTCATCCCAGCATCCAGGGCTGAGAATTGCGTCTGTCGGCCACTTGGCCTGGGCGACCTCTTTTAGAATTTCCGCAGCACGCCCCCCGTCTTCAAACATGTGAAAAATTCCGAAGTCAATCCAGGCCATGTAGGGGGTATTCGCGCCAGCGGTCGCTGCCGCAACGAGCCGCAGTTTCATCAGTTGAATACACATATAATCTGCCGTGTCTTTTACATAATTTCTGGAGGCCGGTAGCACATATGACCCCTCCTCAATAAGAGTCCTGTCATGCGTCATATAGTCTGCCACGCGCACGTTCGGATATTCTCTCTCTAGGGCCTCTCCATACTCTCTGAGCGCCGGATCGAGATAGAGCACTATCGGCACTCCTGTCGCAGCCATAACAGCAAAGTGCTCCTTGTATTTGTCCACAGATCTGTAGGTTCCATCTTTTGGTAAAAAGAGCGAACTTACAAATGTCGTCGTAAACATCCCCTACCCCCTATCCCATTCAAAAGACTCTTAGAACGAAACTCAAACCGCAGGACAAGCCAAACAGGCAAACGAACATTTTGAAATGTTCGTTTGCCGCCGGCCGCTGGGCATTTCTACTCCTATAATTTGGCGGGGCTTTGCCCCGCCAAGTGCCGAAATGAAATGTTCAGCGGTCTAACAAATCACGCAACCACCCTCCGCCCCAGGCTTCACGAAGAAAACGCCCGTGTAATCAATCTGCTGGAGCGTAATTTCAGGATGCCCAGCCAGGAATTCATCCACCGCTTTTCGAGCCCCTGCCCAGTGCCCATAGTCATCTATAATGATGACTCCGCCCGGAACGACAAGGTCGTAGAAATTCGCTAGTTCATGTGCCGTGCTCTCATACCAGTCCGTATCCAGGCGCAGCACGGCGACCCTCTCGGGGTAATAGGTATTTTTCATGATGTCTCCCACGTGATACTTGACCATCTCAGCAGGAAGACCGCTCCCCTTCGCAATCGTCGCCTGAACATCCTCTAGACTACAGATGCAGCGCGTCCCCTCGTCTACCTCCATTAGCGTAGACGCTGCGATTCCCTCCATATCCTTATCGGCCTCCGTGGGCGGCGTCATGCCAGTGAACGTGTCATAGAGGTGGAAGACGCGCTCCGGAATTCCGGAAGAGCCCACGAGATCCTTTTCATGCGCCTTCATCATCGCCAACATGCTCCCACCCTTGTATACACCGATCTCCACGATATCGCCAGGAATTCCTTTCTCATTCACGTAGCGAACCATGGCGATATTGTTCAGTAGGCGCTCTCGTGACAGAGCCGAGAACCGGCTACAGACCTGCGCCACACACTCTTCCCACGTCTTTGCCGTCAGCCTCGCCACGCAATTCGTCCAGAGACACCCAGGCACTATGAGCATTTCTAGGTACCCTTCGGCCACGAAGCCATCAATTGTGCGCTGTACGGCCTCATAGTCATCAAAGACGATTGTCGCACCGGCCGTAGCGACACGAACGGATGCCCGGAATTGCGCATTCACGGCCCAATCGTAGTGGTCGGCGTCAATGTGAACCAGGTCAAAGGTATCTGCGGGAAGGCTCGCAACGCCGGCTATCGCATCAGCATGAATAAATGTGATGCGGTTGTCAAAGTGCGCATTTAGGTAGTCTACGGCTTTCCGGGCGAACTGCTCGTCGTTGTCAATACACGTGATCTTTAGGGTCGGGTTCGCTAGGAGCATGAGCAGAAGAGAATGGCCGACGTATACCCCGATTTCCAGGGCGTTTGTCGCCGTCATGGAATAACGATAGAGTTCCTCTTGCTTGCGGAGGGTGTCGGGCTGGTAGGCGTAGGTCTGGCCATTGAAGAGGTAACTTCCCCAGCCGTTGTGCCATTTACCGCCGATGGCGGTATGGAGCCCGACGAAGTGGTGGAAATTCTCTAGGAGTTTCACAGCGGGGAAACTATCGGGATGCGCTTTCACGACGGCCTCTAGGGCTTCACGGCCGTACATTTATAGGGGCCGTATGTTTTGGGAGAGGGCGAAATATCGCAAATCTTCTTTATTAAATAGAATGGCACGTAGACGAATAAGTAGACGCCGGACTAATAGGAAACGTCGTACACAACGCCGCCGCCCCACATTAAAATATAGCGGGGGTGCTGAAATTCCTGATATAGGATTTGTTATGACAAGATGCGTTAGAAAACCTGAACATAATCGTCTGTATAAAGAATCATATAAATACATACGTCAGCGTTATCCGAATGTGAAAATTGTTATTATAGATGACAACTCTGATAAAAAAATTCTCGAAGAGATGCCAATGGAAAATGTAGAAATTATTCAAAGCGAGTTTCCAGGAGCAGGCGAATATTTGCCATATTATTATACTCTCACACGTAAACTATTTAAAAAAGCGATTTTGATTCAAGATTCTATGTTTTTAAATAGTAATATTAACTTTGATAGTCTTACAGATTATAAACTATTATATTATTTCGATGAAGAGGATAAGAATGATAAAAATTATGTTGGCAATCTGATAAAGCAAATTGAAGTTCTTAGTCGTAAAGATGAACTTATGGATTTTTATAAGAGTAGAAACTGGGTGTCGTGTTGGGGAGGTGCCGCAGGGATTACGCTAGAATTTCTAGAAAGACTTGAAAGGGAACTTTCAATTTCGAAACTTAAAGACGTTATTAAAAATCGTGATGATAGAATTGCATTTGAACATTTAATTGGTCTTGTGTGTATGTTTTTAAAGAATAAGCCACGGAACGAGGTGAGTTTTTTTGGAAGTTTCCAGGATACTATCTTAAGAAGGGATCCCACTTTGAATGGCTTATATAATTTTGATATGTATTTAAAAGACCCTGTAAGAATAAAGGAGTCTCTCATCAAAGTATGGAATGGAAGATAATTTGATGAAAAATCACTACATTAAATAGATATGGTTACATTTAAGCGTTTACGGCATATTACCGGCAAAAAACAGAATACTAAAAAACAGCGTCGTAATATGCGACGGCGTTTACAACGTGGTGGGTCAGGGGGGGTTGCGAGTGAAGAACTTGCGTTTGTATCATGTTTTTATGGTGATGATAAAAACGAGGCATTTGATATTCCTCCACTTCCATCCGAGAAACATAATTGTTATTTTTATACAAATAACCCTAAACTCATGGACAAAGCAAACAAAGAGAAATGGATTGCCATTTTAGATAATAAAAATAAGCCAATAACTACTGATGACATTGCGAGTTGTATGTATGGAAAGGAGGTTAAAGTTGT
>JACCDX011664384.1_pt1 | contig 16813 bp, 25 predicted proteins | sample 7449681 | NCBI WGS metagenome assembly JACCDX01 (sample SAMN15323450, study PRJNA562643) | freshwater metagenome | isolation source: river surface water | place: USA:Blue River Watershed | collected 2017-08-18 | reverse complement strand
ATTGTTCCGCAGTGCGTACAGTCTGGGTGTTTGCGTGGGAAATCCATTAGACCTTTACGGTCTAGTTCCATTCTTTTTCCACATCTTCCATTGTTGTATCTTCTGTGTAGTTACGAAAAGCAAAGACGCAGGGGTCGCCACCTTCATCAAACTCTGCGTATTCTTTTTCTGACATTGGCATACCGTCATGTATGTCGCAGGTTATTTGTGAGCAGAAACCATGCTCTCGCCCGATTGCTATCCAGTCGTGGAGTTTCATCAGAACGGTTCTTCGTCTGCGAGAGTTGGCATTGGCTTACCAATAAAACCAGTCTGTGCCACCGTCTTCTCTGTTTGGTCTGCTACCCATGCGTTCCAACGGCAAGACGCACCCACTTCATCAGCGATAAGTTTGCGGGCTGTCCCTTTGGTGCCGTCTTTCTTGGTGTATTCCTCTTGCTCTAAACGACCTGTGATAATGACGGAGGTTCCTTTGTTGATTGTGTTGGCTACATTCTCTGCGAGTTTGCCGAACACAATCACATCCCACCAGGTTGTTTTCTTCTTGTCATCTTTGCCGTAGTTGTCTGCGACAGTGAAGTTGAGTACTGCGTTCCCGCCTTGTGAGAAACGAAGTTCGGGTTCTTTGCCGACTGTGCCGTGGATAGTTACATTGTTCATTTTGGTTCTTCCTTTTTTAGTTGGAGACTTACGATACGCCCAGCCTTTTTAGAGCAGGGGTGTTGGGGTGGTTCAGGGATTGTCACATAGGTTGATACTGTGACACCGCATGACGGGCAGTGCCAGTCTTGTCGTAGAGATACGCCCTTCATTGCTTTCATGTTAGCACCTGTATTTCCATCTTTGTACTTTTTTGTGTTTTGATTTGCAGACTAAATCTTTTAGACCCATACAGTTCGCTTTGATTGCGCCCCATCCCCAGGGTCCTACGGGATAGGTGTATTTCTTCCCTTGCCAGTGTCCTTCCCACGCTATGTTGTCCACGACACGGGCTTGTTCTAGTGAGGTAAGTCCTTTGGCTGAGGAGGTGTTGCTCCAGCGTTGCCATGTACCACGGGCTATGCCGAACATAGATGTGTATGTGCGGGTGGAGTGGTTCACATTGGATGCTGTTTCGCATTGTGCGAGCCTGCGGTAGAACGCCCACGGCATGACGAGTTCTTCTCCGTATGCTTTTGTTGGGGTCGGGGTTGCCAGTGTGATGGCAATGGTAAAGCCAATGATAATTTTTCGCATAATGCCTCCTTGTGGTTGGCTTGTGCGCCTCTTTCTCTGCGTTCAGAAAGTCTAGCACCTAGTCGTAGAGTTCGTTTGTTTTCAGGTCTTCCACATGATGTGGGTACAGGAGAAATCCTCGTGCTGGGTTGTCTGATTGTGGTGCGAAGTCTCGTTTGTCTAGCCTGTAGTAGTTGTGTCTTAAGTAGTTCTTCAACCGTTGTACAGATACTATGACGAATGAGTCAGGTGCGAACCTGTATGCCCACCATTTAGCGGTAGTCACATTTATCCCTGATAGTTTCCAGCCTTGCCCACCTGGGTTCTGTTCTGTTTCCACAGCCATACGCCCGTTACGGTAGCGGTCTGCTTTTACTTCTACTGTGCCGTCATTGAAGGCGTGGAAGAAGTCAATTAGGTTTTGTTCGCCTTCGTGTCCGTACTCTAGGTCGGTTTTGAAGTCAAACTTGGGGTTGTATCCGTTAATCTCCACGCAAGAACCTTCTGTACTTGTCTGAAAGTTTGTTGTATTCGTGTCGTGCTTCTGCCAAGTCGTTGCGTAAGCGTTCAATCTCATCGGCTGCTTCTAAACAAATCGGTAGTTGCCCTAAATACTTTTTCCGTAGTCGGGTCACAATGTCATCCATTATTAGACTCCTCTCCTCATACAAAATGATTCCCATAGATGTTCTGCATCATGCCAATCGCATACACCGTCAATATGTATGCAGGTTCCAAACTCGTCATACATTCGGCACATGCCTTCATCTGCAAACAGTCTTGCTATCTGTAAAAGTTCTTTTCTGTCGGCTCGTAACCGTTCAATTACATCAGCCGCTTCACAGTTATCGCATTTGACAAATGCAATAGAACGGACATTTACACAATCTGTTATGTCACAATTTTCTCGTAGTCGGGTCACAATGTCATCAGTCATAACTGAAACACCCCCTGTAAAAGTCTTGACCCCAGATTTCTATGGGGTGGTAGCCAAGACTGACAGCCCACTTATCTGCGTTGTATAGTTCAATACCTTCGTCACGCATACGAGACTTGATACTTGCCTCAATCGCTGTGTACCTACCGTCACGCATCAGCCTATCCAGCAGTGGTGTTGCATCTACCCGTAGCCCAGCGTTGATGTTCTCTCTGCGATAACGGATACGGTAGTCCCTAGCGTCTGCTACACAGATGTCGCAACGGCATTTGTATTTAAGGTAGGTAGACCTGCCGTGTTTGTACAGTCGGGGTCGCATTACTTCAGATACCACAAAACGAAAAATGTACTTGCGATACCAAGCACCCCACCTGCGAGCATGCCGATATTAAATATTTCACTGTTATCTAGGGTGAACTTAATTGTGTATTCAGCCAGCATTGTTTTCTCTTTCTGTTAGTTGTAGCCATTGGTCTATGGCTTGTCTTTCTCTTGTGGTCATAGCGCCGAGCCGTTCAAAGTCTGAGACATTGTAGATACGGTTCATCAGACATTCAAAGAGAGTACGCCCGACCTGTTCTAGTTGTGTGTCAGCCACCACGGACTGCTTTCTCGTATTCGTCACACTGTTTGCATGACTGGATGAGGCTACAGTTGCGGCGGTTTTCATGGCGGTCATAAAACATGGTGGCGATAGATAGCCATTTGTCTCGTTGTTCTGTGACCCGCATCAGTTCCGTTTGCAAGTCACGAATAACTGCGTCTTGTTCCATTAGTATCCCGCTTCCTTCAATAGTCTCACCATGTCTTCAAAACGCATAATTGCGTACTGCTCTGCACCAGTGGCGTGACCCTGGCGTTTCACAACTAGCACACCATAGTCAGCACCAGCGTTGATGCGTTCCTGTTCTGTTTCAGCAAGCCAAGTAGACAACTCATGTCGCTTCGCCGCTTTACATTCAAACACCAGTGGTGCGCCACAGTTGATGTCGCCCTTATCTAGATTGCCGTGTAATGCTCTGCGTTCCGAATAAGGAAAGCCATTGTCACGGAGGAACCTAGCGATAAGGGTTTCAAATGCTGTGCCTTTAGAACGGTTCTTTGACATTTTCCCACGCCTCCTGAACCAATGCACGAAGCACCTCTGACTTACTCATCTTGCGGTCAGCAGCAAGGGTTTCAATCTGGGTGAACTGTTTAGTGGTGACCCGTAACCCGATGAAACGGGTTGATGCCATCTCACCTTCGGGGTCTACTGTTTTCTTAGCAGACATTACTTACCTGCCTTAGCCGCAGAGAAAGCCTTGCGTAATGCGCCCAGGTCTTTCTGTGTGCCGAAACCAAACTTCACACCTGCGTCACGGTAGATAGCCATAGGGTTCAGGTCTGCATCTACACAGGCTTTGTTGAACGCTTCAATCTGCTGGTCTGTAAGTGGTGCATCATCAGGTAGGGCTGGTGTTGCAGGCTTTGACTGTGGTGCAGGCTTGGTTGGTTGTGGTTTGTCACCATCAAGGTCTGCCCACTGGTTCTTAGTCCATAGGTTCAGTGAGATACCGAAACGCATAGAAGCATTACGGAGGAAGTCACCGATAAGTTCCTTGTCTAAGTCCATCTTGTCTGCTTTGACTGAGCCGACACCGAGCATTTCTTTGCCGTGTACTGTGAGCCAACCCCACATAGTTGCGATGCCGTTCTCTACATGGATAGCGGGTCGCCCGTTGTTCCAGCCACAGGGTTCCCATGACCAGTATGGGTCAATCTCAATGAGGATACGGGTGATGTCTGCGTGACCAACAAAGTCCAGTTTTGTCCCACCTTTGGGGAGTTGCTGAACGATTGATGGGTCTGGCTTTGCGTAGTCCTTCAGGATGTTACGCAGTTCTTCTGTCTTGTTCTGTTCCATTGGTGTTCCAATCTTTCTTTGTTGTGTGTATGTGTACTGCATTACTCCCCCTTTAAGCGAAGTGTTCTGCTGGTTGTTGTCTTAACATACTGTTCGTATGTGTCAGGGTTTTCCGCTTGGAACTTCTTGGCATCAAACCAGTCCCGCTTGTATCCCTTCCATGTTGCTACGACAGCACCGTTGATTGTTGCCGTTTCATTAGCACCAATCAGTTCACACAGTTCAGCCTTCAAGCGGTCTTCCATCGCCTTGTATGACGACAGTTCACTCTTGACATGTTTGAGTTGTGCGATTAGTTCCGCTACTGATGGCTCTAGTTCTACTGGGGTGGAGGTGGTTTGTTGGTAGCGGGTAGAAATTGTTTCGTAGGTGTAGACCACACCTGGCGGGTCCATACCTAATGCGATTGCGTTCAGCCATTGTGCTGAGGCGTTGATGTGTTCTTGCTTCTCGTCTTCTGTGATGTTTTGTTCTACGAGTACGAGGCGTAGTGAGTTGTCAAACACTGCCCAGGTGACACGGGTCGCATCTGAACAGATGGCTTGCTGTACACCCTGGATACGCCAGTAGTCAGGCAAGGTTCCTGAGAACTCACGGCTTGTGGTTTTGACTTCAAGGATGTGGCGGGTTTCTTCATTCCATCCGTCAAGGGTGGAGATGAGGTGTGCGCCGTTCTCATCGTCATAGCAGAACAGTTCTTCAGGTGTTTCAAACTTGACACCCAGTCTGTCTCCTGCCCATTCAATGATGGTTGCTTCCAAACGGTTGCCCGTTTCCATAGCAGCGTTTGGTGGGATTGGTGTGGGTGCTACGCCTGACAGTAATTCTGCGGCGTATTGGTCTTGTTTGACGAATGGATGCACACCGTAGATTGCGGCGGCTGCACTAGCGGAGATGCGGCGGTTGCCGTTGTCATCTTGGTAGCGTTGGTTCAACCATTCTTGTGAACCGTGTGGTGCTTTTGGTATGCGATACCTGGTGAAACTCATTGGTTTCCCTCCTTCTGTGTTATGTATAAAACACTGTACAGGAAGGTTGTGTCAATTGCAAGGGGTTAATACAAAAGTTTTTCTGACCATGCCAACAGGGATGTAGAACAGGCTGATGCCGTCACCTTCATGGTAGGTCTGCAATAAAGTGACATGGTTTTCTTTAGAACCTGGGTCGCCTACAGGTACGAGGAAACCTACAGAGTGTACGAGTGTTTCGCCTTCGTCTTCTACTTCTTCTAGCGTGAGCCAGCCTGGTGCGCTTCCACAGGCATCTGCCCATTCAACTAGAACGATTGGGTATTCAGTCTTCATCGCCTGCTGGTTCGCCTTCTGTGCGACATTCAGGGCAGTAACGACCCTGTGACTGGTGCCATGCTTCCCCACAGGTGGGGCATACATACAGGTGGGACAGTGCTGTCATAAGGCTAGGTTACTACGCTGCTTTATGGCGGGCAATCAGGGCATCAATGGCGCTGATGAGGTTCAGGAACTCTTGTTCTTCTGCCCCTCTTACTACTACTTTTGATAGGAAATGACGGATGGAAATGAGTTGTGTCAGAGTCATAGGACCTGTCACGATACCACTATGGCTTAGTGATGTACGCTTCCACAAGTGTCAAACGATTCTCAATTCTGTCCAGCGAATCACGCATAGAAGAACCACTGTTCGGCTTCATTTGTTCTTCCACAAACTCCATAGTTTTCTCTAGCCGCCTAGCCCATTTGTACACAGGGTAGAGGACAGCCTTGTGGATGATGCCGATAGAAACGATTGCTCCCGCAACCATCCCTAACCAGTTGACGAGACTCACTCCCCACCATCGCAATACTGCCAGTGCCAAGCCTCAAACTCTGGCGACTTAGGGTCAGAACCCTGGAGATAGAAACCGTAGGTTGGTGCGTTCAAACACATCCACTTAAATGCTTTCTTCGCTGAAGCCATACCGACAATGTTGCCTGCCTTACCTTCAACAGCCAAGTCAATTGCCAAGCCCCAGCCGTGGTTAGAACCTGACTTACCTGTTGGGTCTGGTGCGGCTGATGGTGCTTTACCTTTCTTAAGAATCCAAGTCTTACCGTCATACTTACGGGTCACTGTGTTCTTCTTCCCGAGGCGAGGGTCATTCGGTTTCGCTACCTCATAACGGTCAAGGAACATCTGTAACTGCCCATCAAACGAACGGTAGTCACCAATGTTTCGGAGGGTGATTCCTGCTGCAAGGGCTGCGTCATACATTTTGTTGAACTGTTCTGCTGCGGTCTTATACATTTTGCCGCCTGTCTTCACACGCTCTAGCAAAGCCTTGTCAAGTCGCCCGTTGATTTGACCTTTCAAACCTTTAGGGAGAACCAGTTTCTTGTATGGGAATTGCTTTGCCATTTTTATTTTTCCTTTGTTGCTTTTGTTACGAGACGGTGCTAGTTTGATGTTGCCTCTAGCAAGGTTTTTCCCCTCTTTCTCCCTTGCTAGGGGCTTTTACTATTCATCATCAACACCTACGCCCAGGATGATGGCGACAATGTTGACAAATAAAGTGGCGGCGCTAATGAATAGTGCTTTGCGGAGGGTGTCCCCAGACAGGGTGATAAGAACGAAACCTGTACCTGATGCCCATAGCAGCAGTGAAAAGATGGCTCCTAAATACCTACGCATAAGTACAACCTTACCATTTTCTGCTAGTGATAAGAGTCGCTGCCATTGTGGTGATGGTGACCACAATCAAGGCTCGTCTCTGGGATACGGGGATGGTGGAACCGACAGGCACATAGGTATCTACGGCTCCGCTAAAGATGTTCACCTCTGATTCAAACGCTTCCCGTACTTCTTGGGGTGCTTCTTGTACTGCTTCTACCAGTGCCGCCACTTCTTCTTCGGACAGGTCTTCTACTTCTAGGGTGGCGAACACTTCGGTCGCTTCATCTACGGTCAGTTCTGCCAGGGATTCAGGGTTTGTCGCCACTGCTAATGCTTGTATTTGTGGGGCAGGTTCGGGTACTGTTGTTGTTGATGTGGATACTGGAATTGACAGGGTTGTTGTTGTCGGCGGCAGTGTGCTTGTTGTCGTACTTGTGGTGGAAGGAGCAGCAGTAGATGTGGTGGTTTGAATTACAGTGGTGGAAGGTTCAACGGTGGTGGAAACGACAGGGACAGAAGTTGATGTGGTGGTCGTTGGTTCCAGTGTTGTTGTGGTGGGCGGTTCTGATGTTGTCGTGGTGGCTACTGTCGTGGTTACTGCGACCTGAGTGAACGCTGTGTCAGGTATGATTTCCCATTGACCGTTCAGGTTCCAGAGGAGTTGCACCCAGGCTCCTCCTCCGTTCTCATAGAACCAGAGTGTTATCTGTTTTGATACATCCTGTTCAAATGGTATGGGCTGGCTGATGGTACCGCCGTTGCCTTTGTCGTACCAGTCGTAGGTGATTTGCTGGTTGTCTAGATATAGGATGGTGCCGTCATCTGCGAGTGCTAATAGTTGTACTGTGCAAGTACATGGTGCTGTTATGAAACCTTCGTATTTGACAGCGAAATCTTCGTACATTCCGAAAACAGGTTGGCTGTCAAAATTTTGACTGATTCCAGAAAATACGGTGACCCCTACAATGCGACTGTCGCCAGGCAAAGGAGGGGCGTTGTTGTATCCGTAGTTGTTATAGACCGTGACTGTGAGTCCTGGTTGTGGTTCTGCATCTGCACCTGCTGAGGTAAGCAGGATGGATGCCCCTATCAGAAGAAGTACGACTCTAAAGAGCCGAGTCTTCACTAGCCTCACGCTTCACACCGAACGCTGCGTCTACTTCGTGTGCTTCCAGTTTGCCGTCAAGGGATGCTTTAGCAAGGTTGACGAGAACATCTGCTACTGCGTGGAAGCCACCCAATGCGGCTGAGTACCAGAGTGGGATTTGCACATCGGTTCCTACGGAGTTGATGATGCTGGAGCCTGTGATGATTGTGAGGCTGGACATGATGAACAGCGCCATGATTCGGGCTGCTACATCTTTGGCAATTTTGAGTGACAACATGGGGGTTCTCCTATGGCTAACCCCTTCGGTCTGCCCCTAGTGTATCAGACCTTAGTCGTGCTTTATGATGTAGTTAACCACCAAATAAGGCTGATAGTAAGCCTCTCCGCCACCTGTGTTGGCGTTGGTCATGGTAACTGTTGTGGTTGCAGATGCCGTGATACCTGTGGTGTCGCTTGCAATGGTGTGGCTGTGTGAACCGCCAGCACTTTCGGTGTCTGGGACAGGGGAAACAACCGTACCGCCAGACATTCCTGTAGCAAATGATGTGGTACCCGTATGGCTGTGTGATGTGCTTGTGGTTGAACGACCATCAATTTCGTGGCTGTGGGTAATGTTTGTTGTACCCGTGTTTGCATCGTGGTCGTGACCAGGGTCGGTAATGGAAACGCTTGTTGATGCGGATGCTGTGTTGGCGTGGCTGTGGGCAGGAAGGTTATTCGTGCTGATAGTTGTTGAACCGCCCGTTCCAAGCAGTGTCAGCGTGGAGTTGTCACCAATAGCAAAACGACCCTTTAGGTCTGGGGTTGTTGTGCCAACGATTGCTCGCAGTGCCGTGTAGCCAGAGTCAATGGATGAACCGTCACAAAGAAGCCAGCCTGTTGGTGCTGTTGCTCCACCGTACATGGCGATAGTGCCAACGGGAACTAAAGAGTTCGCTACAGCAGAAGCAAGTTTTGCCAGAGAAACACCACTGTCTTTTAAGCGTAGTGTGTCTGAGTTGATTTCAATAGTTGAATCGTCAACATTTACTGCGAGGGCTGACCCTCCGCCACCAGTTAAACCGTTGCCTGCTATGGCAGAAGCAATCTCGCTTGTACCTACAGCACCAGCAGCAATCTTCGCTGCCGTTACCGCATCATCAGCGATACCACCTGTAGCAACCTGACCCCAAGAAGGGTCTGTGCCGTTTGTCTTCAACACCTGGTCAGCCGAGCCGACACCTAAACGGGTAAAAGTAGATGCACCCTGGTACACAATGTCACCACGGGTAGTGTACGAAGCAGTCAGTTCGTTTGCTTCGTCAGAGTCAATTGCTGCGTGAACAGGGTAGATGATTGCTCCTGCTGTGTGAGACTTGGCTGTGGTTCCGTCAACACCACGAGTACCGATAGTCAATGTGGTGGTGGAACGGGATGACACATACACTTTTTCTTCTGATGCGGTGCCTGGGTCAATAACAGCGTAGAACGGTCCAGCCGCCCAACCCGTTGCAGCAGTCAAAGTCACAGTGGTATCTGTGCTGTTAATGCCTGAGGTGATGGTGGTTGATGCTGCCGCACCTGCGTATGTTCGTCTTGTTTTTGCTGCCATAGTTTTACTCCGTGATAGTTCTCATAATAACAACCATTGTGCCTTCCCATAGCCAATCGGTACCAGAGACAAGTCTGGGTATCCATCGGCAATCTTCAACGATGACGCTGAACTGGTCATCTTTTTCTTGGTAGGTGACAATCGTAGGGTTTGCTACCAGTTCTTCTAGTAGGTCCCGTTCTAGGGCTACATCAAAGTAGTAGTCCTTGTTGTTGATGTTGTGTCGTTCGTGGATTAAGACAGGGACACTGATGAGGCGTGACCTGGTTGGGGCTGCGTAGGCTCGTGACATCCAACGGATAAGGGTTGGACCTGTTACTGCTGTGGCACGAGTCAAAGTGAAACGGTACCCTGCGGTGATGAACTTTGCTTCAGGGGCGAGGAAGGTATGTTCGGTGTCGCCTGCGTCTGAGTGGGTGCCGATGCTTGTGAAGCCTGCGTTCTCTACTTGTACTTCAGCAGAGATGGAACCTACGAGTGGTTCTACACGGATGTCTACACGAGGGGCGAACTTGCGGTCTGGGATTCCCCACTGGTATAAACCTGTTTCTAGGGTGCCTGACGCTACGAGGTTGTCTGAGTCTTCTGCTACTACTCCAACGCCTGATACTACGAAGCAGTGTTTGTCGTTGAATGTGACAACATTGAGTACATTGGCTGTTGATGTGTACATCAGGTCGGTAGCAAAAGCAGGGGTGTTAGGTGCGATGAAGGTGGAGAGGTCTAGGCGACCTAAGCCTGTTGATGTTCCGTCATAGTTGGACCATGTGAACCAGGTGAACTTGCCGTTGGAGGTGAACTTTTTGACATCCCCTGAGGTGGGGATGAGTGCGCCTGCGATGAGGTTTGAGTTGCTGTCGGTGCTGCAATAGCGGACACCTTTGTTTGTGCCGATGAGGATGTTGCCGAGGTAGCCAGAGATTGCTGTGACTACTTCCCCTGTTGGGAGTTCCAGTGCGACTGACCCTGTGTCTAATGTGCCGTCTGATTTGATTGTGACTTTGTAAATCAGGGATTTCTTTTGTGCGTACCCTGCTGCGTACACGGCGTTTTGTCCTGTGGCTACACCTACCCATGTGAAGGCTGTGTCAAAAGGTGCAATGATTTCTGATTTAGAACCACTGGTTTGAATGTTGTTTAGTTTGTGGTCGCTTGCCCCAAACATATAGCCTTTAGCAAACCCCAACATATAGTAGTTGTCAGTTGTGTTAATGAACTTTGTCCCACTGATGGCAGACACAGATGTTGCGGGGTCTAAGACACGAATACCATCATTGGCGAAACCAAAATAAATCTTGTCGCCGTTAGTTGCCATAGTGTTACAAGTGCCGCCTGGTTCGCCAGTGCAGTCTGACCATGTGGGGCTAGAAGCGTATGGGTCTGTTGTGTATTTGACATCACCATTAAGTGAAACATAAACACGCCCGTCTTGAACAACCATATTGGATGATGTTGAAGCATTAGACAACGACACCTTCGTGCCATTCAACAAAGTAAGTTGACCCTTAGTCCAAACATTCACACCCTTAGACTTATAAAACCTGTAGTCCTGTGCGTCTGCCGTATCTGAATACTGTTGTCCCGCACCATAATGCCAAGAGTTTTGTCCACGCCGCCACAAACCCTGAGGGCTAATCGCAGACTCGCCTGGGGCTGTGCTTGTGTCTTGTGAGTCTCGTACACGCTGGTCAAACTGCCGTGTGAACTCACCAGACTTGACATCCACCAAGTATGGTCGCCCGTTAATAGCGACAGGGAAGATTTCAGGTACAAGCGTAGAGGTGGCTGTGCCTGTGTAGAACGCACTTGTACCTACAAACGGGAACGATACGGGTAGTGTCACGGCTTATGCCTTTGACAGCATGACAGGGTATTGACGGTTCAGTTTCGCTGCTTCGGCTGTGATGCGGTCACGGCGCATACGGAGAAGGTTTGTGATGCTGGAACCTACGGCTCCTGCTGTCACTTCTTCTGCTCTGCGTGGTTCACCCTGGGATTCAGTGAAGTTCCGTTTGATTTCTCGTGGTGATACCAGACGGATTTGTGCGCCAATAACGAGGATGTCTTCGGCTGACAATGGGAACCCAGAGATTGCCTGAACATCATCTGATTCGTTGACAAGCCTGTTGAACCCTGTCTTGTAGGACACACGGAGGATTCCTGAACGGACAGTCTGGTTGATTGTGAGTGCGATACCTGAACCAAAGTCTGAGGTTGGCAGGTTACGGGTGAGGGCAACCTTCGGAACTTTCAGGTAGTCGGTGGAGAGGTAGCGGATTCGTACTTCTGTTAGGTCAATGACATCTTCAATGACGGGGAAGTTAATCATACGGTCTGAACCGTTGTAGTTGATGTCAATGGATTTAACACGGAACAACCCGTTCATAGGGCTGGACAGGTCTGCTAGTTCATCGTTGATTGCTTCAAGGATTTGGTGGCGTGGGAAGCGAGGGTTCACAATGACATAAGCACTGGTGAGGTGTGCGGCTGCCACTGTCCCGTTGAACGCCCGTTCCACTGTTGCTGTCTTAGTACCTGTGTTGACTTCCCAGACATACATCAGTTCTGAGTTGACCTGTACAATGGAGCCTGGTCGGATGCCGTTCAACTCGTATTGGAACACGACAGAGGTGGCTGTTGCTGTGAGGGCAGTAGCCAGTTTGTTGCGTTCTTCAACGGTTCCAGAGAGGAGTTGCCGTTGGGTTCGGTTGACGAGTTGGGCAAGGGTAGACATTTACTTCTTCTTTTTGGTCTTCCCCGCTTCGGACAAGGCGATAGCGATGGCTTGCTTCTTCTTGCGTACTGGCGCACCAGACGAAGACTTTAGGGTGCCACGCTTGTATTCACCCATGACCTTTTCCACTTTGGACTTCTTCACGGCTACTTCTTCTTCTTAGCCTTAGACTTCATGCCGCCCTTTTTGGAGCCGTATTCCATCATGCGTTCCTTAGCACCTTCCATCTTTTCGTGCTTCATCTTCGCACCCTTGGACTTGTACTTTTCGCCTTTTGCTGACATGGTGTCTCCAACTGTTGAGGTTGGTTACATCATAGCCGATACCATGACAGGTTGTTTTGTAGCCTCTCATCATTGGGGTTTAACGCTACGGCTGTGGCACCATGTTCAAACGCTTCATCTGTCAAGCCGAGATGGTGGGCAGAGATGGCGAGCAGGTCGTGTGGTAGCCAACCCCAGGCTTCTGCTTCACACAGATAGTCCAGTGGTTTTTCTGTGATAGCGAGCGCCATGTGGCAGGTGTGGTAGCAGGCTCGCCAGGCTTGGATGTCGTAATAGTGTTTCGCTAAATCAACCCATGATTCACGGCGACCCCTGTCTTCAGCGATGGCTTTGTAGAGGTGGTATTCACGGGCATCAGGTCGCATCTTGGCTATGTAGCGGTATGAGGCTGCTCGTTCTGGGTGCCAGAATGATTTGGCTAGATGCTGGTTGAAGTGGTATTGGGCTAGTTCGTATTTGCCGTGGAAGAAGTATTCACGGGCTAGGTAGAACTGGTTGCGGTCATCACGGGGGTCTTCTTCTACTGCGAGTTTGAGTAGGTCAAAGTATTGGCTGCGTGATTTGGTGTGGTCGGGGTGGTGATGGATTTCTAGACCGTCAGTCCAGTGTTGGGTTTCGTTCCAGATGGGGTGTAGTACCTCATGTACGGGGTGTTTCCATCGGTAGCCATGACGGGTGTGGATTTTGTCGCCACCATACACAAGACCTTCCGACCCGTCAGGGTTCCATGACCAGACATATTTGTAGCGTGGGCGGGTGGTGCCAGCAGGTATGGCTTCTAGTGCTTGCCGCCAGCCAGGTTGTAGGACTTCATCCATGTCTAGGGCGATACAGATGTCAACATCTTCAGGCAGTAGGGATAATGCCCAGTTGCGGGCGTGGTCAAAACGCCAGGGCGTGAACTCTTTATACTGAGTTGTTACGCCTATGTCCCATGCGATTGTGGTGGTTTCATCAGTGGACCCTGTGTCTAGGATGAGGCGATAGTCGGCTTCTTTGCATGACTCAGCCCAGCGTTTGACGAACTGTTCTTCGTTCTTAGCGATGGTGTAGACAGCAATTTTCATAGCCCCTCCTAAAGTTGACCTGCCGCCACCTTATCTAAAATCAAACGCTTATTAGCGAACACACGATGCTGGATAGCGATAACGGGTCGGTCTGCTTCAAATGTTTGTTTCAGCATTTCAAAGATTTGTTCATCAACTAATAGTTGTTCTTGTTCAATCCGCAGTAGTTCCTGCAAATCCCACATACCTGGGTTCATGTATTCCAGTGCCGATACTGAACAGGATGCAAGACGGCTGAACAGTAAGTGTTTGACATCATCAGTGATTGGCAATACTCCGTTAGGGCGTTGACGGGCGTTTGTGTTGCCCATTAGATAGTTGGCTATCTGCATAGGGATTTGCTGGTCAATGACAGCCTGCTCTGCCTCTGTAAGTTTTAGTTCGTCAATAAAAGTCTTTGCTTTATGGGAGACTGCTTCTGTGTTGTTGAATGGCGGCTGGTTAACTATTGCCCATTCACGGATTAGTTTGAGGGTTTCCCATAGGGTGCGCCCAGTAACAGGATGGGTGTCAGCATTTAGATGATGTTCGGCAAGGGTTTGTTTCCCAACACCTTCAACATAAATGATATGACCCACCCCATTGACGGATAGCACTGGTTCATAAACAACTATCTGAGGCAAATCTTCCATGATTGTTATTGGATGGAAAGAGCGTGGTCCAAATTTGCCGTTGTCACATCGCCAGTCAAGATTGGGAGCAAGAATCATGTCTGAGTTTGTGAATGAGAACACGCCTACTTGTGCGTCTACTGCTCTGTCATAAATGTCAATGACCCGTTCCAGTGGTACAAGATTGACATTCTCAACTGTTGTTCCACTTATCACAGACAGGTTGTGCATTGGACCAATTTTCAGTGGGTCTTTCCATGCGATAAGGATTCTGCCGTTAGGCATAGCAAACGCATCAACAACACCTGTGTTTATATATCCAGCAGGGGTGTTGTGAACTATCTGTAGTTCTGTTGCGTTACTGATGTGGCGTAATAGGTAGAAGCATTTATGTGTTTTGATTGCTTCTAGGTTGAATGGTTGTACGGTAATCATGTTGTCCCCTTATGCGAGTGCGCTTGCTGCGTAGTAACGGAATCTAATATAACCAGCCTGACCAGCAGAACCTGCCGTAGAAGCAGTGGAATTACCACCTGAACCATAGGTGTTGTTTGTTCCCTGAGAACCATTTGTTCCTGGAGATAGCCCAACATATGCGGCTCCACCACCACCTGCACCACCTGCTCTAGTAACTCCACCTCTCGTAATGGATACGCCTGTGCCACCATTACCTCCTGTACTTACCGAAACGGTTGCTGTGCCGTTCGCTCCTGCTCCACCTGCTCCGCCGCCGCCACCATATGCAACATTGTCCAATGTTTTAGGGTCGCCATCATCAGAAGTCTGGCTTAAACCACCAAGATTCCCATTACCCGATGAAGCGGCTCTTGCCGCCTGTTGGTCTGCACCACCACCACCATTAGCAGTAAATGTTGTTATATCTCCACTAATTGTTGTGTTTCCACCAGCACCACCAGGATTTGTAGTGCCATCGCCATTAAGTGTTCCACCTGCGCCACCACCACCAACGGATGTTGTAATACTGCGTGAACCAGTCAAAGAGCGAGACGCAGAATCTTGTGATGCACCACCACCACCACCATGTCCTCCCCACGACCCACCGCCACCGCCACCGAACATGATGATGTCGTAAATACTTACAGCAACCGCAGAACCGCCAGTCGGGGTGACAGTAGGAATTGTAAAGGTTGTACCACCCGAAGTGGACCGTTCGTACACCTGCAACGCCCAGGTTGTGAACGACAACGAAGACGAAGTAGTAGTGCCAATATCGTTAGTGGCGACACAACGGAAATAGTAAGTTGTATTCGTAGACAAGCCAGTGATGTTGGCGTACGAAGAAACAGCCTGACCCGTGATAGGTGTAGTGGCGGCGTTAACTTCTGTGTAACTGCTGAAGTTAGATGCTGTGCTGTACTGGAACTTGACTGTTGTTGAGTAGCCGTTAGCGTCTACTGTTGCGTTCAGTGTGGCTAGTTCTTGGTTGAAGTTAGATGCTGCGTTAAGCGTAACTGTTGGGGGTAACGCTACAGACGATGCAACAATGCCGTGTCTGATTGCCATTACGCACTCAAATCCCCGATAAGAAGATAGTTGTCTGTTGAAACGCAGAACAATGTCGCTGCTGAATACCTAGCACGAAACTTCAAACCAGGTGTCCCGTTGATTGTGACACCAGAAGCAGAAACCGTGACCTGCCCTGCACCCAATTGTGCCATGTCAATAGCCTGACCTGCCGTCAATGCTGTTGTGCCGTTCACTGTCACTGTGATAGCAGAAGCATTGTTCAGTGTCACCATTTTGCCTGCGTCACCAGATACAAGCGTGTATGTCGTACCTGTTTGTGCGTTGATGGTTTGGGTGCTAGAGAATGAACCTGATGTTCCTGGTGCACCTGTAGGTCCAGTCGGACCAGTTGCACCAGTCGGACCTTCTACTGTAGAGGCGGCTCCTGTAGGTCCTGTTGGACCTGTTGGACCAGTCGGTCCTGTGGCACCAGTTTCGCCAGTGGCTCCAGTAGGTCCCGTAGCGCCTTGCAAACCTGTAGCGCCAGTTGGTCCCGTAGGTCCAGTTGGTCCCGTAACAGTGGAGTCTGCGCCTGTTGCGCCTGTTGCACCAGTAGGTCCTGTAGGTCCTGTAGGACCAGTTGCGCCCACATCTCCAGTTGCACCTGTGGGACCTGTCGGTCCAGCAACACCATTAGCCCCTGTTGGTCCTGTCGGTCCAGTCGCACCTTGTTCTCCTTGCGGACCAGTCGGTCCCGTAGCGCCAATAGGTCCTGTGGCTCCAGTCGGTCCAGTTGCTCCAGAAAGTCCAGTAGGTCCTGTCGCTCCTGTGGGTCCAGTTGGTCCAGTTGGTCCTTCCATGCCTGTAGGTCCCAAAGGTCCTGTGGCTCCAGTAGGTCCTGTGGGTCCAGTGGCTCCCACGCTTCCTGTCGGTCCTGTTGGTCCCGTTGCTCCTGTAGTTCCCGTAGGTCCTGTAGGTCCCGTGACAGTTGACGCTGCACCTGTCGGACCCGTAGCACCAGTGAGTCCAGTCGCACCCGTAGGTCCTGTCGGACCTGTTGCGCCAGTAGAACCAGTCGGACCAGTTGGTCCTGTAGCGCCTGTTGCCCCTTGCGGTCCGACATTAGATGTACCTACAATCTGTGTGCGTGTGCCAACTTCAATAGGGATATTGGGGTCGGCTAATGCGATGGTGAATGTGTTTGTTGTGCGATAAACCGTTACTGGTTCGTTGCTTATTACAACTGTGACACGGGTGGTAGCCAT
>JACCDX011371639.1_pt1 | contig 16813 bp, 21 predicted proteins | sample 7449681 | NCBI WGS metagenome assembly JACCDX01 (sample SAMN15323450, study PRJNA562643) | freshwater metagenome | isolation source: river surface water | place: USA:Blue River Watershed | collected 2017-08-18 | reverse complement strand
TGAAGGTACTTTGCCAGATTTTGATATTCAGATTCAATTAGCTGCAGGCGCAGATGAAAACGAACGCACCATTAAGATCAATGCATTGACCCCATCTGGATTAAGTACTTTAAAAGAGATTCGACAATAGTCATTCGCTATTAATACATGGGTAATCAGAAAACTAATCTCTCGAAAAGACAAACTCTCAAGACTTCAGCAAAGTTCTTGAGTTTTGCTCTATTACTCACTGAAGTTGATATTGCCTGGGGCGCCAAGATATTAGGCGTGCGCGTATGGCCTTCTGAGGACTACACCCGTGTTACTTTGGAATCTGATACACCGCTTCCCATTACTCAACAGATTTTGACTAACCCAGATCGCTTGGTGGTGGATGTGCAGGGATTGGAACTCAATCCCACTCTCAAAGATTTAGTAGCCAAAGTTAAACCAAACGATCCATACATCTCGCAAGTTCGAGTGGGGCAATTTCAGCCGGGTATTGTGCGTTTGGTGTTTGACTTAAAAGAACCGATCAAGCCACAACTCTTTACACTTGATCCAGTGGCTGAGTACAACTACCGCATGGTGTTTGACTTGTACCCCACTACACCACCCGATCCACTCATGGCTTTAGTGAGAAGCAGCGCCAAAAAAGAAACTGCTCTTGAAAAATCCAATGAAGAGGTGGATTTGATTGCGCAGTTCGCGACTAAAAAAGAAAAAGAGCTCGCCAAGGTTCCGGCAGCCCCTGTTGCCCAAGCCATACCTGAAACCAAAGAGTTGCCAGCGCCTGCCAAATACAAGCGCTTAATCACCATTGCGATTGATCCTGGGCATGGCGGCGAGGATCCTGGCGCCATTGGTGCAGCAGGCTCCAAGGAAAAACATGTTGTTCTCGCAATTGCTAAGCGACTCAAAGATAAGATTGAAGGCGAAGCCTATATGCGCCCCTTCTTGACTAGAGATGGCGATTACTTTGTGCCTCTACATGTCCGAGTACAAAAAGCACGCCGTGTTGAAGCAGATCTCTTTGTATCGATTCATGCAGATGCATTCATCGAACGAAATGCTAGAGGCGCTTCCGTCTTTGCACTTTCGCAAATGGGTGCTAGTAGTACCACCGCTCGCTGGATGGCCAATAAAGAGAATGCCTCCGATCTCATCGGTGGCATCAATATCAAGACGCAAGATAGGCAGGTTGCCAACTTACTTCTAGATATGTCGACCACTGCTCAGATTAAAGATTCCCTGCAGGTGGGTAATTCGATCTTGAAGCAAATTGGTGGATTTGCAGCCCTACATAAACCAAAGGTAGAACAAGCCAGTTTTGCGGTTTTAAAGGCCCCAGATATCCCCTCAATCCTCGTAGAAACCGCTTTTATTAGCAATCCACAGGAAGAGGCCCGCCTAAACGACGATAACTATCAGGACAAGATCGCAGAGGCGATTTTGAGGGGAATTAAGGAGTATTTTTCCAAAAATCCACCGGTCGCCAGACGGGTAAATTCATAAGCGACTTGTAACTACAAGGGCTGACGGGTAGACCCCGCAAACCCGAGGATGGCCTACAAACTTCTTGCTATAATTTATGGCTTAACTGGGTCGGTAGCTCAGTCGGTAGAGCAGCGGACTTTTAATCCGTTGGTCGCGAGTTCGAATCTCGCCCGACCCACCAGTAATACGAAAGCCTCTAGAGAAATCTAGGGGCTTTTTCTTTTGGCTGAATGGAATGCCATTGTCACTGTGCTGAACAATCCGGAACTTATCGGACGTTTTGTGTGGGGATAGCGGACGCTGGGTGACCGACTGGATGACCGTGAGCGTCTCAGAATTGCCCAGAAAATTAAGGTTTTATTTTTCCTGCAGCCACTTTGCTTTGAAAGTCGGCAATTACGTCTTCTAAGTTTTTAAATATATCTGAGAATTTTGAAAAATCTATTGAATTTGCATGCTTGGCAACAACCTCTCTTGCAAACTCATTTTTCCCATAAGTGCTTGCAGAGCCATTGTGCTTCCTTTTAGGATCAAAACTTCTACCACTTATCTGTATGGATTTAGTTTTGGCATCAAAAAAATCTTCGATTGTTGATTTAGTTACGCCATTTAATAAGGGAGTTGCCATTAAATACAAATTTCCATGTATATGAAGAAATGGCTCCTGACCAGTAGGCTTAAAACCTAAATAGTTCTTTGCCATAGAGAAAATATCATTCGCACCCTCATCATTATCAATAAGCAATATTACGGGCTGCTTCTTAACTTTTGCCTTAAAAAAATTATAAGAAGCAAGATAATTGAACATAAACATCTTCAAATCTCCAGATCCGCCTTGAATACCTAAAATGCGTTCAGTGCTACTTCTGGAATATCTATGAAGCGAAAAAGCAAATGAATATTTCTGTGCCTGCTTCACGACTAAATTTGGATAACTAGCAGCCAGGCTCAATAAAGCGTAATGCAGATAAATATTGTCCGTCTTTCCTTCGCAAATAATTACAGGCTTCTGCGTGGAATAAAAATTTTTAAAAAAAAGAAATCGACGGAATACTTTTTCTGTAGTGGTTAATGGAACATCCTTCTCGGATACGGGAACTCCATCTTTGAAATTGGCCGCCGAAAGCTCCTTTCTATTGCTGCTATCAAGTTGATATATATAACTCAACATACCATGCAACTGATTTAATGAACCCCTTTTAACACGCTGAGAGCTTACTTCATCTTTTTCATCAATTTCCTTGAGTTCAAAAAATCCCTTGGTCACCAAGGAATGCACCATTGCTCTGACTTTATGCCTGTATCCAGAGGGAACATTAACCCTCTTGTTTACAACCAAGCCGGTTACTTCCTGTCTTGAATGTCTATATTGAACCCTTACTTTAGAAGAATTAACGCCAAAGCCGCTACCCTTGATTAATTCATTCAAATTTTTTCCAACCGCCCACGAATGCAAGCTATCAGATGAACTAATTGCAATACCCTCAGGAAAAGATTGAGCATTTGTGGAAAAGGTTAAATCGTCGGCATATCTTGTATAGGTTAGATTGCTCTCTTTAGCCAGCCGCACCAAACGAACATCCAATATATTGCCCACTAAATTCGAAATAATTGGAGAACAAGGGCTCCCTTGGGGCAGCGAATTTTTGTAACATGCAATCTGCGCAAGAATAGTAGCCACGCTTGGATGTAGCTGAAAATTCCTATCCGCTATAAAAAACCCGCGTACTCTTCCAAAATTAATACTCCCGAAATAATCCTCTAGGTCTAAGTTAAAAACTAACCTTTTTCTCTTATGACATTGCGCATTCGTAACTATAGAGCGCCCTCTCTTAAATCCATGCGCAACCTTATCAGAATAATTTTCCTTCTCGTTAATTTCTTGTAAGCAGAATTGCAATATATCCGCCAATTTTCTCTGTACAAGTTTTAATTTTGGTACGGGCGCAGCGATAGCCCTAAAACCACCATATTTCTTTGGAATAGAAAATTCTGTGTATAAGGTTTGAGGACTCTCTTTGTACAACATGAAGGCCAAGGCGCTGGCTCTTGTATTAAGCAGGCGAGCTACATCCTGAATGGTATGTGCAGACTTAAGGCCAGCCAATAAGGTCATCAATCACCTGGAAAAAGGAACCTACAAATACTCATATGCGACGCATTAGTACGCACAGTTAACTAAGAAAAGATTACGGACGAGGCATAGCCCCACCCATTTACTTCACATGTCGCGAATCTACGACAAAAGGTCTATTTGTAGGTTCATTGTGATTCTAACATCTCAGTTTTCTAAATCAAAATGGCCAGTCAACCGTTGTCAAACGCGATACTTAAGCACGTAGAATGTCGGGTTACCCGACAAACTCACTTTATTCACAGTCCCGCCTGTGGTAGCCTGAATTCATCTTAATTAGTTAGAACTTGATCATGGCAGAACGCATATTCGGTGATATTCAAGGCACTCCTGTAGGCGCTACCTTTGCAACTAGAAAGGAAGCTGCTGCTGCGGGCATACATAAACCCCTACAAGCTGGCATTTCAGGATCAAAAGATGAAGGCGCAGATTCAATAGTTATATCTGGTGGCTACGAGGATGATTTTGATGGTGGTGATGAAATTATCTATACCGGCGAAGGTGGGCAAGACGATAAAGGTCGGCATATTGCCAATCAAGAATTAACTAGGGGAAATCTAGCCTTAGCAAAAAGCGAGATTGACTCTTTGCCAGTTCGTGTAATTCGTGGTGCTGATAAGAAGAATCCATATGCTCCTGAATCTGGCTATAGATACGATGGTTTATATAGGGTTGACAGCCATTGGCATGAAATTGGTAAAGCAGGATTTCTTGTCTATAGATTTAAGCTAATAAAGCTTGACTCAGCCCTACCCCCTAATAAGCTAGAAAGCAAAGCTGATCTCGTTCATCTCTCAACTGGAACTGACAGCCCCAAAAGAGCCACTTCTACATCCCAACGAATTATTAGAGATTCAAAGCTGGGTAAAGAAATTAAGAAGCTATATGGCTATAAATGCCAAGTATGTTCTATTGAAATAAACACCAATGCCGGTCCATATGCTGAAGCAGCCCATATAAAGCCCGTAGGCAAGCCACACGACGGCCCAGATAAGCCTGAAAATTTACTTTGCTTATGCCCCAATCATCACTTAATGCTGGATAAAGGGGTTTATATGATTGCGGATGATTTAAGTCTGATTGGCATCGAAGGAAAGTTGGAGAGACATGCTAGCCACGATATATCGGTTGAGTACATTCGATACCATCGAGAGATGTTTAATTAAATTTTTGCAAGCCGCGCCTCTCGGCCTTAATGAAACTCTTTCAGACTATCGATCATTCCGTTTGTCGGGTTACCCGACAAACAAGGGTTGCTGAGGACACCTTTAAAGATCTTTAATCATCATAGAAGCCCATATACGCATCGCCAAATGGGGTAAATAGCGAAAGATATTTCTTTGCCTCAGCCTTATCTTTAAACTGCCAAACAGTTACTAGATTTGTCTGTTTTTCATCCCAGTTTTCGCGCCTGTAAACATTCATTTCTAATTTTTTAGGCAAATTAGAAATTGCATCGTTAGTCTTAATTTTTTCAAGAACATCCTGAGCGGCCTGTTCACTCAAATTAGGTCCAAGATCAATATAAATTACATTGACTAAAGGTGGAAATCTATACTTTTCATCTGCCTCTCGCTTGGCAATAGTTTCATCCTTAATGGCTTCTTCATAAAACGCTGGCTTGCTTTTACAAATTTTTGCGTTTACTTTCGGTCGATTTGGATTACAACCATCATACGTTACATGCCTTACCCTGTCGGGAAAAGAGGTATTTCTATAATCTTTATAGTCGACCAATGAATTTAGCCCAGGCTCGCTATATGAACGATATATAACCCAGCCATCTTTTTTAAGTCTAGACTCAAATTTATCCCGAGGAATACCTTCCCCAACCTTTTGTAGCTTTGAAATATCTTTCATTGGCTCAAATTGATCGGCAAAATAGATATATCCAAATAAGCTCAATATCACAACTACAACTCCAGAATAAATCGCATTTACTTTCCGGCGTTTGGATCGATCTATTTGTTGTTTTAATAAATTTTCTGCAACTTCATTAGCGGCCAACTCTTCCGCCTGCTTTACTGCATCCTTAGACTTTTCAAGTCTTTCAGCAACTAATGCAGCAGTATTTTGCTCCACTAGGTATTTTTGCGCGCCAGCATCGTAAGCATCATTTAGCTCTTCAGTCGCATATGTTGGCATCCACTGCCACTCTAGCTTGCCAGTTTCTGGATTTGTAGTCTGGGTTAACCCTGTTTCAGATAGGACATTTAATTTCGCTGGATAGATATGAGGAATATGGTGCAGATAAACAATGCTGCAATTTCTACTACCTGCATAACCATGACCAAATGCCTCTTGCTTCATATAGTCCAACCCTGGGTAATTGGATTCAAACTCTTTTTCCAATCTGTCTTGAGTGCCTTTTTCAAAAGCAGTATTGAGCCTATCTACCAAATAAGGTGCATAGATTTCCCAATAAACTTTTCCGTCTTCCGTAAGTAGCAAATCTACATACTCATCTTCTAAATTGAAGCCACGCTGATAAGCCTCTTCATTGGTAAGCTGACCTTCCAATAAAATCTGGGTTTGCTTTTGAAGCTCCTGAAGACGATCAGCCTCAGCCTGCATTGCCTCTCGATGATGTGCATTAGCTTGGCGCCTAGCTGATTGAGCCTCCTCGATCTGCTGCTCTGCAGCTCTAGCAGCTTCTCTTGCACTTTCCTGAAGCTGTCGTTGCACTTGAGCTTGACCTTCTTGAATCCTTGCAGCATCTTGACAGACGCCACATAGAGTTCCCCAGCCATCCATATACTTGCCGCAATTGTTGCATTTAGACACGTTGGACCTCTATTGGTAAAGTTTGATTGAAATTTATATTTGAATTTAGAGAAAGAACTAGGCTTGGCGCAATTTAACTAATGCATCTTGACCAGACTTAATTTTTTGCCTAGCCCGCTCTGCTTTAATGGCTTGTTGATCACGCTTGACGCGATCTTTCATCGATTTGATTCTTGCTTGTTCCGGGCTTAAAGGCTTTTGTGGAGCTATTTCGTAAAATCTCATAACTATCCGATCTGGAGTGGTTGATGCGGCACGTTTTTAGAACCAAAGATCGCTTGAAACAACTTATATGCTTGGGCTTGATTCTGTGCATACAGAATAGTTTCCACCCACATACCTGCAGCATTGACGGTTGCCTTATATCTTTTCATAAAGTTATTTAGCGATATATTCAAGCCGGTCGCTAAGTTCTTCGTTATCCAACTCTTCAAGCCTGAGAGGATTCACATGATCAAGCCTTCCTTTTGTAACCTCATTTTTTATACGAATTTCATCTGCAATAACTTGGCTCTGGATTCTATTTCCGTTATAGCGCCTATTGCAAGCGTAAAAATCTCTCCCTTTAGCTGTAGCCAAAAATTTATCCCCACCTTTAAGCGCTTCAATATATTCGAGGCAACGCTCATTCCAATTTTTGTTTAAATCCCGAATAACCTCGTTTCGGATTCGCTCCAAGTTATTTTTTGCGGCTTCTGCATTTTTCAAGCGAGTACTTTTTTCTTCCTCTGCTTTTGCTTCATCATTAACGCGAATGCCCCATTGAATGAGATTCCAGGCAACTATTACCCCAATAATAAGTAAAATCCATGCGCCAAATCCCATTCCAAACCCCTTATGGTTTTTAAAATTGAATCTAAACTTTAACGTAGGCTAGTAGTATTGGCGCTAGTTGGCAGGGTAAATCCCAATGAATTTAAAGGGTGCGCTGAGCGCCCCAATTAGTTAACGCTCAAACCCACTTCTCAAGCCAGCACTAGCTGCTTCAATCTGTTGATCTAGTTCGCCCGCTTCTACTGCAGTTTTAATTGACTCCAAGGCTTTAATTAGATCTTCACCACTAGCTACTTCAACACTAGGCTTACCTTTAGCAAGCTCAATAGTCCAAGAGCCATATTTCACAGTAACGCAGACCTTGCCTTCTTCGCTTTGAAACCACCAGGGCTTAATACGTTTAGGCACCTCCACTTGTTTACGTAGCCCTGTTTCACGATCTTTCACCGTCTTGTATTTCATGACCACGAACGGGGTTCCGTCTAACTGACTTTTAGCTAATTGGATCTGCTCCCAGAGTTTTGATCCCAGTTTGTTCCTACGTATAACGATGGCGGGCATATTGCGGGGCTTTTTAACTGCAACTAACTTGAGATGACTTAATTGGCTCATTGATTTCTCCTGTTTGGTTAATGGGCTTAATAAGTTTGTTTTCGATCGCACCTTTTGGTCGACCTCTTTTTACATCCTTGATAAATCGGCTAATTTTGGATAGAAAAAATGCGGTTTTTATTAACAAGAGCTAAATATTTACGAGTCGCGTAATGAGTTGCATTGAGTTGCAAATGAGATGCGAGAAAGAAATAAGTTGCAGTAAGAGATGCAGTTAGTTGCTGTATTTGGGACAAATGAGTAGCTCTGAACAGCAACTCAAGCAACAGCAACTATCTTTTGTCTCTGCTACTCCCTGCATCTCAAAGCAACACCGCGACTCCTTTCAAACTTAAAGGAGATTAAAAATGAAAGAAATCACAGCCCGCTTATGGGAAAACAAGATGTACGGAACAACCTACGCCAAGGGTCAATATCGCAAAGCCATCTATAACGGCACATTAGAGATCCCAAGTCCCTATGCCAAATATTTAGTGGATTTTGAGGAAGTTGAAGCCTGGTTTCATTTTCCGAAAAGCCCAATACATGTAGAAATGGCTAATCGCCTCAACAACATTCCAGCAAATGAAGATGGAGTCTTAATGAGCTGGATCTATCGATACGAGAACGGCATTAAGAGTGCTGTTGAAGGCTATTCATCTTTGGATATGAACTACAGCAGAATTTATATTGAAATTAACGACTCTGCGAATGGCATCAATGAATACTGGGAGCTACCAATCCGCAGTTGTATTGCCAGAATTCCTGGAAAACCCACCCCTGCGCTGATAGCCACAACGCAATCAGAGCTAAATTCCCCTCAAAAACCGTCTACAAACGGCGTATTTGTCGGTGGGTATAAGCAAGCACTTGAGAACCTGAAAAACCACGCTATCCAGTGATTTGAAGCATTAGCTAAGGTCGTCGTCTAAAGACGACAGATCGCAGTAGATTTAGCTAAATACTTATAGAAAGAATCAGGCTAAGAATATTGCAGAATTCTTAGCCTGAACTTGTAAGTCATTGATTCTTGGAAGATCACGAGATTTAAATGAAAGAAAAATTGAGGTCGACCTTTTTTGCTTAAGGAAACATACTTAAAACGCACATTTTATTTATGACAGGAACAACAAATGGCACAAGCTAAAACCTTATCTCAAGAAGAACTTGATCAAGTTCTCGATTACGTCAGTACCAAAAAATATGCCCTGCGTGATCGCGCAATCATTCTTACCAGCTTTCTCGGAGGCCTTCGCGTCGCCGAAATAGCCTCGCTCACCATGGGAGATGTAGTGAACCCAGACGGATCCATTAAGAACGAGATCCGCTTATCGGCAGCACAGACCAAGGGCAAATATCCCAGAACTGTGTTTGTCTCACAGCGATTACAGGTGGAATTAGCCAACTACCTCACAACAAGACACGCTAAAGGCGCTGATATCCCCTTCTTTCATACGGATCACCGCTTACGTTTTAGCCCCAACGGCTTATGCGTGTGGTTTCATCAGCTCTACAAGAATGTAGGTATCAGCGGCGGTAGTAGCCATTCAGGCAGAAAGTTTTTCATCACAACCTTGGCCAATAAAGGCATTGGCGTTCGAATCTTAGCCTCTTTAGCTGGTCATAGATCGATTGCTGTAACCCAACGGTATATCGATGTTAATGATGAGCAAAAGAGACAGGCCGTAGAACTTATATAAATTAAGTTAACGCTCTATCCAGCCCAGGCGCTCCCATTGACGCAATGGGAGCTCATCATCAAGACTGGGCTTTTGGCAGCTAAAGCCCAGTTCTTGCATCAATCCCAATACATAAGTCCTACTTACTTTTTCTTGATTCAAGTATTCATCTTGAATAAATGCTTGAATCTTTGAAAGAGTCCATTTATCTGCGGGGTAGCCAATGGATTTAGCCCCTTTTTTTAAAACCCGCTTTAATTTATGTAATTCATTGCTGACAAGCTTCTTGGGTCTTCCTAGTGGCTGACAGCGTAAATCCTGGTAACTAGATGTATAACGTTTTTTGTTGGCCAAGAACGCCTTACCCTCCAAATGAAAACCTGCGCTTATCTTTCCGCCAGCTGCACTTTTCCTTTTAACAGTTAAGCGAATAGCCCAGTTTTGCACACTTTGCCTACTCACCCCCAGCTGCCTAGCTATCTCCGCTTTTGCGACACCTTTCATTAAAAGCCTGGCGCCTTCTAGCCTGCGATGCTCCAAGATTTTGAGTTTTCGCTTCATTTTTTATATCTTTTGAATTTCTCGTTCAATAACAGACTCATTTTTTGTCAACTATTTTCTTAACAATAAATCACTAAGCCTATATTTGGCAAGCGCCAAAAAAATATGAATTTTATGTCAAGAAATTTTAGTTTTTTATGCCATCAAAAAATCACCATTTTTCGACATACATTTCTCTCCATTGGTATTACCGCTCTTTAACAATTTGCTCATTTCCAATTCAATGTCGGGTTAAACGACATTTCATCCTTTGTCAAATCGACAAAGTTTTGTGTTTATTTTTTTAGGAGGTCATATGGACCCAGCAGAAGCAGTAAAAGAAAAAGTAGATGGACAGGTCGTTACAAATCTGGTTGAAAAAATTAACCAAGATTCTCAACAATCCGTGGGAGCTGTAGTAAACAATCTCATTGCAGAGCGAAAAGCCTGGCAAGAGCAGGATTTAACTCGTAGTAATGAGCGCTTGTACGGAATTTTGCAAAGCTGCTACATCTTATTTCAGAGTATGAATAGCATTAAAACCGAAGCAATGGCCGTTAAAAAGGGGTTTTTAAAGTTTTGTGAGCAGCAAGGATGGAACTTTAAAGAAAATACCCATCTGATGACCAAGGTGGTGCAATGCGTGTTTGGAGATGATCGCCGCCGCGTAAGTTCCTATGCCTTGGCTTTACGAGCAGCTCTTGAGAATAAAGTTTCGAATATGGATATCCCAAAATACTTAAGAGATGCTGGTGGTGTTGAAGAGGTGCGTCGTAAACGCTCACCGAATCACAAAACCACCAAAGATAAGGCAGCAATTGGTCGTGCAGCTATGAACGGCAGAATCTTAGCCTCATTTCATAGCGATATTCTGGCAAGTAATTTTCAAGCCTCCGAATATGACGGGGCTGTGATATTGCTCTCCACTAGAGAAACCGATGGTAGTTTTGCGGTGCGCAGGCTTGTACAAAACGGGAGTGCAATTACTGCTGTTTTGTCTGGCTTAGCCAGTTCAGTCAGCAAAGAGGAGCTAGCAAAAGAACCTGAGAAACAGGCAGCTAACGATGATCAGTTGCGTGATAGTGCAATAAAACAAGCTGTAGGTGCGTAGTGCGTAGTTTGTAGTAAAGCGGTAAGCCAATGCGGATTGGAAATGAGCAAAGCCATCACTAATTAGGAGGATATATGGCACTCACAATTTCTAATCCGTCATCGCCCGATGATTTTGTATTAATGCCGCACACAAGGGCCAAGCTTGAAGCTGTGCTTGATGGAACCGTCAAGTTTCCAGGCAACGGTGTTTCCGCTCTATTGCTATATGGTGTCTATGGATCAGGCAAAACTACCATGGCAAAGCTATTGCCTGGCTGGCTTGAGACAGTCAAAACAACACCCGTACTGCAGTCAATCCCCGTAGGATCAATTATTGACTCCACACAACCCAATATTGATTTTCATTCCTGCGCCCAAGGGCAGAATGGTGCCTCGCTCATTGGGCAAATTCAAAGTCACGTCATGACGATGAGTTTTAACCCCAGTTGCTTGCATTATGTGATTTTGGATGAAGTTGACAACCTAACTCCCGCTGCCCATGCATCACTAAAAGCAATCATGAATTACACCCATGTGGTCTTTGTACTAACAACCAATCATCTGAACAAGGTTGATCCTGGGGTTATCAATAGATCAATCGTATTGGATATGAACTCTGCCCCTACTTCTGCCTGGCTAAACAAGATTAAAGCGATCTATGCAGCCTCAGGTAAGACGCCACCACCAGATCAAGCGATTGCAGGGGTAGTTAACGCTGGAAATGGCTCGGCAAGAACAATTCTGACTGATATCGAGATCACCCAATCCATTCGTGAGCGGCAGTTTGAAGATGAGTAAGCGCAAATCCGTAGAGTTACTAATGGAAATCACGGTACAAGCACTTGCTGAGTTAGTCAGCGGGGATGATGGTCTTAGCACCTTTGTCCTCGCTAAAAACCATGCAGTCTCAACTAGAAAAATTGTGGATAAGGTGCAATTTGAAGAGGAATGGCAACAGCAAGTGGATGAAAGCGAGATTTTTTATGTTTTCACTACTTTTAAGCTGGCGCCAAATATCTTACAGATTGCTGGGTCTAAATACCAAGACCTTAACCGGGTTTCATGGAACTTAATCATTCCCAACACATTCACACTAGAGCCTTCAGCCAGACCAAGTAACTCTATCGAGCTCCTCATGATGGCAAAACTCATGCTTGAAGAAATTCAAGGTGCTCAGCCCTCTCAAAAGGACTTAGTGGAGTTCCTGCAAATCATTGGCCGCATTCGCAAACGCTAATAAACAAACTTTTTAACTTCAAATATCAGGACAAAAATGAAACTCTCATATCAATTAGTAATAGATCAAATTGATGATCAAAATTTAACGCAAGTGCTGGCATTTTTGGAGGGCCTCTCGAGAAAACATGATTTTCGAGTGAGATTTAAAAAGGATGGCAGAACAAGTAGTCCACTAAAAGAACTGTCCGAAGTCATTCTAGAAATGTTGCAAAACTAACGGCACCAAATTTTTTCCAACAAAATGAATAGGGAAATTAAATGAAAAAGAAATACAGGGTAATTGGCGGGTTTGAGGAATGGCACCAATATACAAAAATTTACTTTGCTGAAAGCGAAGAAGATGCTGAAGCAATGGCTCTCAACGAGCTTGATGAAGACGGCTACTCAGATGTTTTTGAGTTTGATCGGATAAATTCAGATGTATTTGAGATTGTTGGGATTTATGACGTTACAGATGACCATTCGGAGAACCGCTAATGCGATATCCCAGAGCATTTTTTGTTTTTGATCACCAAGAAAATCTACCAGATGCCGATCATTTCAAGAGCTTATCGAATTCAAGTAGAGCTGCATACGTAGCGGGAATATCAAAGCCTATAAACTCAATAGAAAATCAAGTGAATTTAGTATTGTCCGCAAATTCCTATTTAAGTAATGAATTCAAAAAACCAAAAGATGTGCTTGTTCTCAGCCACCCCAAGATCTTTGATTTTTTAATGGCCTATTTTGGTGACAAAAATCTTAATCTCTTTTGGATAGATAACCATGATTCTTATGAGCGAATTTTTATTGCAAATAATGCATTAGATGAATTGGGTTGCATGGATGGTTATTTGTATGATGCGTCTCACGCCTACTTTAGTGCCTACAAAGGTTTTTACCAATTAGCTAAACGTGATCCGCATCCCCATGACGAAATTATTACTACCATGCAAGCAATGTCTTGTGGTGAAGTAAAAACCGTTTTAGAAAGTGAATTAAGAGTCCTTCTCAAGCAGCTGTTGAGCATCAATGCGTTAAATCGGTTTGATCTATGAATATGAAATGTCGGGTAACCCGACAAACACTATGCCAACTTCGCTGCTGCCATCATCGGGGTTAGCTTGGAGTAATGACGCTCAATCATGAGTGTAGAAGTACCCATTTGCCTAGCTAAGGTGTGAATATCCACTCCTTCAGCTAGCGCAAAGGTGGCATAAGTATGCCGTAGGCTATAAAGACTACGATTACGCCCCGCTACATCTTTGAGTAAATTGCAGTCCCTTAACAAACGTTCAAAAGTACCATTTAAGCTATAAGGCTGCGAGCCATCTTCCATAACAAAGATTTTGCGGTTATAGCCAGATCTCAATAACCCTGCTAGATCTTCAAATGGAAGGCCTTGAAAGGCAATTAATCGGTTAAGAGTTTCAATAACGGCATGCTTAGCTATTAAGTATCTAGGCCCTGTCTTGCCTGATACCCAAATCTTTAAATACTTTTGAGGCCCTATGTAATGCCACTGCAAATGCTTCCAGCGTAGTGGCATGGTTTCTGTGCCTGTTCTTACCCCTGTAAAGAGCAGGAATTCCACGTAAGAGCGGCATAACTGACGGATAGATCTTGTTCTTCCTCTATGCCCTGTTTGCCCCCAATTAGGCATAAAGGCCAATAATGTCGCGATTTCACTTTCACTAAAGGCAGGTCTAGCCTCTCCTGGAGCACCTTGGATATCCAATAAAGAAATCGCCAAGTCTTTGGGGATATGCGCTTGATTGCGAGCCCTTTCAACGATACGGTTGTACGCAGCACTATGGGTTCGTTTGGTACTAGCCATGGGATGCCTACCCATTTCGCTGTCTCCCCAGGACTCGAACTCTTGCACTAACTGGGGTGTAATTTGAGTTAGTTGATAGGCGCCAAAGAATGGAATGAAATACTTGTTAATGACAAAGGAATAGTCACGATATACGCTCTTTCCTTTACCTTCTCTAGCGGCAGTGGTTAAGGATTCCAACTCCTCTACTGCTAACTGTTTAAAGGTCTTGGATTTAAGACTAAGTTCTTGAGCAATTTTTGCCATAGAACGCTCATAGATCGCCACGGCAGACTGCTTTGCTAACTCAAGATCAGCTCGCCCAGTGCTCATAGAATGCCATTGAGCATTAGGCAATTTAAAGCGACATTGCCATTGATTGCTGCCTGACCTCTTAAAGAGACTTACTAGACCACCATGGATGGCAACTACATCAGCAGATTGGGATGTACTGGATTTGAAGAAAAGTTGGTTAAGATTTTGCAAGCAAGTGTCGTGTTTCCGGACACTTGTAGCTTAACTTCAGAATGGGGATTGGGCGACCACTATGTTTGTTGGGTTACCCGACTGGCAATCTAAAGTTGCATCTTAATTACTACAATTCCAAATGGTAAAAGCACCCTCAGGGCTATTTCTGCTAATAACTAATATGTATTGAGTAGCAGATTCCTTCGCCACCAAAACTCCATAATCGTTCAAGCCACTAGAAACCGCCAACTTTTGCGAAATTCTCCAAACTTGATCAAGACTTTGAATGTAAGCATGGGAATGTTCTGGAAAATTTTCTCGAGCATTTTGATCCAATCTAAGCATGTGTACATGTAGCTGATTTTGTGTGCGCTCTGATTTGGGATTTACAACTAACGCCAGCATCCCAGGGTCAATGCGCTCTGTCCCAATATCCCAGGCAAATTGCCATATATCTTCTTCTCGATTTAAGTCTTCCACTCCAGTCACTATATTTCTTGGCATCGCTAGCCCATGAACAAAGTTAGACGGACATCCACACATCTTGATATCCCGGATAGCAACGTATTTAGCATTATTCGCCCATACCTCATTCGTTTTTTTGCATTCAGTAACACCACTGCAGCCAGCGTCAGCCCTTGGTAACATGCAGTTAGTACAGTAATTTTCCTTAGATGGATCTACGCACTGAGTAACAATATGCAACAGAATGTCACTTCTAGCGATGTCTGCGGATAAGACTTGAGAAGAAAGTCCTACAGTCAAGGCAAGGACAAGTGAAACTTTATGCCATATTCTGATACCGCCAAATCTCAATTTGAATCCACCATCTCTAATTCCAGCAAAAGCTCCACTTCTGCATCCGCCATACCTGCATACTCTATTGCATTCATATGATCGTTGAAAGAAAGTTGAGCAAATCTTTCCGCTGCCACTAAATTATTTTCTCGATAATTATCCAAAGCTAGCAGCTGATTCCAGGCTGCTTTTTGAAAAAATTCAGCCGCTCTTCTTCTTAAATCAATAATCTTGTCACTTGGTGCGCGATCTAACATTTTGACTCTCCCCCTTAAAACATCTGTCCATAGCTTGATGATCCGCTTAGTAGATGACATCTTTATGAACTCAGTAGCGATTCACTCATTACCGTCATAAATGAGCCTTCTGAATCAAGGAAAAACATGACAATTTCACGCAATGAAATTTATTTGCCTACTTATGATTTGAGATAGATATGTCACATTCATTGGTTAACAATGGGTTTATGACTACTTTCACAACTGAAGATCGGGAGATGGTAGAGAAAGAGCTACTCCGCCACCAAGATAAAAGCAAAAGTAAAGCTGCTGGCATGGAAAGTCAATCCATGCCAACGCCCAACTCACATCAAAATATGGGCGAGTCCTTAAGAATTAATACCGCCCAACCACCAAAGGACTCAAACTAATGACTACGCCATTACAAAACCAAGCAGCCGATAAATATATTGAATCGGAAAATTATTCTTTAGGAACTGTTTTTGGAACTGCTGCCGCACTTCCTACCTCTGCTTTTTGGGTGGCAGACTTTTTTGGGGCTGCCTTTTTTACTGGCGCTTCATGGCCCGCTGTTTTATCTATTAGCTCATCCAAATTATCTGCAGCGCTATTTACAAGCTTACGCCCTTCTTTAAATGCTCTTGCACCAGCACTTGAAATATCCCGCACGACTTTTGACAATTTTTCGGCACCGACAGGCATCTTCTTATCCGCCTCATCTAGCCAATCTAATAATGATTCGTGAGCTTTCTCAATATACTTTTCAGTCTTTTGGGCTGACTCATCACCCATTTTTCTTACCAGCGTTTTAGCATTTCGCTGAAAAACTTTCATTCTTTGACCGGCCTGTATAGCAGCTCTTTTTTGCAACTGCTCAACTGCTTTGAAGTCTTGACGGGCCGCAGCTTCAGCCAACTCCTTTGCATGCTCAATATTCATTGTCAATTCAGCTGCGTGATATTGAGACAACTCCTTTGCCACATCAAGCAACTTGTGCGACAAAGAGAATAATTCGTGTGCTTTATGCTTTTTCAGCTCTTTAATATCAGTCTTTTTCATGTCTTTTCCTTTTGGGTAAGCATTTAAATATTAATTGAATCTAGCGCAAGATTAACAATTTCATATGACACTTCAAGGTTGACTTATGTCATAAATCTTTCACCATAGTGTAATCATCAAGATGCAATATCAATACTCAAAGAGT
>JACCDX010480574.1_pt1 | contig 16817 bp, 17 predicted proteins | sample 7449681 | NCBI WGS metagenome assembly JACCDX01 (sample SAMN15323450, study PRJNA562643) | freshwater metagenome | isolation source: river surface water | place: USA:Blue River Watershed | collected 2017-08-18 | reverse complement strand
GGTCTTGTTATCCTGAAGAAACCTCTACAGATTATGATGATTCCAAATCAGAATAATCAGTTTGGTATTGGACTAGCACCCTTCTGCCCGTATGCCAAGGACGATATGGTTCCACTTCGTTCTGGTGCAATTCTATCCATTTTCGAACCAGAAACTGGTATGCTGAATGAGTATAACTCTCGGTATGGTTCTGGTATCGTCGTTCCTGAAAGTAAAATCATTATATGAAGAACTTTATTGCTGCTCTATTTTTATTCGCTCTGCCGACTGCTGCTAATGCTTCCCCCTGCGATCAGTTCTATCCAAATGGTAAGGAAATTGTAGTACCTAATACTACGGTTCTCTGTAACTCTTTCTTTGCAATTGTTTATGACGATGCTCGTAATGCAAATATTTTCTCGACTGAGATTGCACAGGAACGAGTAAAGAAAACACCACGCACTGACGACTTCCGTCCAGATAAGCGTATTGCTGACTCGCCAACCCATGCTGATTATACCAACTCTGGTTACGATCGTGGGCATATGGTTCCTGCTGCAAATGCAGACGATCCAAATGAAATGTCAGACACCTTCTTGATGACAAACATGACTCCGCAGTTGCCATCAGTCAACCGTATTGCATGGAAGAATCTTGAAGAGCGTGTTCGTTCTGTTCCCTTCAAGTGGGTTGTAACTGGAGCACATTACTCTAAGAATCCAAAATTAATTGGTAAGAGCAAGGTTCCTGTTCCAGACTTTCTTTACAAGGTGGCATTCTTCGAAAGTGGAAATGTTGCAGTCTATATTGTAGACAATCTAGTTCCCAAGTCGCAGGTTTCAACTATGAAACTGGAAGAACTTGAAGCAAAGATTGGTTACAAACTACGATAAATCCCTTTACTTTATGATGTTCTTACGGTATAATGTAATTTGATTATGAGGGATTTTTATGAAGTTTTATACATGCGCACACCAATATGGTTCCAAGGTTTTAGTCCGAGGCGTCCATAACGGTGTGCGTTTTACCAAACGTGCTGATTTTTCGCCAACTCTCTACGTAAGGGCGAAGAATACTGATGAAACCATTCACAAGTCTTTGTTCGGTGAACCTCTTCAACCGATCGAGTTTGAGAATAATAATGAAGCAAAAGAGTTTGTCCAGACCTATGGGCAAGTAGAGAACTTTCCAATCTATGGTCAGACTAATTATGGGTATCAGTATATCACCCATACCTATCCTGGAGAAATCCAGTGGGATATTTCACAACTGAACATTCAGACTATCGATATTGAAACATCATCGGAACATGGGTTTCCTGATGTTCATAATCCGATAGAAGAAGTTCTCCTGATCACAGTCAAGAATCTAATTACTCGCCAGATTGTAACCTTTGGGTGTAAGGATTTCGACGACAAGTCAGAAGAAATTGTTAAACTTCGCGAACAAGGTAACAAGTTCCTATATGTGAAGTGCGACAACGAGCGAGATCTTCTCGAGACATTCCTTCGATTTTATTCAGATAACTATCCTGACATCATCACAGGTTGGAACTGTGACATGTTCGATATTGCATATCTGATTTCTCGTATCGAACGTTTGTTCTGCACAGAAGAAGATTCAACTATGAAGAAAAAGTTTTCTCCATGGGGGTTGGTGCGTCGTAAGAATGTAACGATTATGGGTCGTGAACATATCTCCTATGAGATTACTGGTGTTGCGATTATCGACTACATCGATCTCTATAAGAAGTTTACGTATACTCGTCGCGAGAGTTACAAACTGGACTTTATCGGCGAGGTCGAACTTGGACTTAAGAAGATGGAAAATCCATACGAGACTTTCCGCGAATTCTATACCAAGGATTGGCAACGGTTTGTTGAATACAATATTCGAGACGTTGAGATCGTCGATGCTCTAGAGCATAAGATGAAACTGGTCGAGTTGATTCTTACAATGGCATACGATGCTAAATGTAATTTCAACGATGTGTTCTCTCAGGTTCGCACGTGGGATTGTATCATCTACAATCACCTGCATAACCAGAACATTCAAATTCCACAGAAGCGTGAGAACAAGGGTAGACAGATTGAAGGTGCATTTGTCAAGGAACCGATTCCAGGACAATATGACTGGGTTGTTTCTTTCGATGCTACCTCGCTGTATCCATCAATCATTATGCAGTATAATCAGTCGCCTGAAACTTTTGTTCAAGGTGTTGTCAAAGACACGACTGTTCGTGGTTTGCTCGACAAGAAGTATAACCTTGATGACCTCAAGGAAGATGATTATTGCATGACCTCGAATGGTTATTGTTATACTCGTAATAAGCAGGGTGTCTTTCCTGAGATTGTTCAGAAGTTCTTCGACGATCGTCAGCGTTATAAGAAACTGATGATTGCAGCAGAGAAAGAGTATGAACAAACCAAGAATCCGAAACTGAAGAACGACATCTCCAAGTTTAACAACTTCCAGATGGCAAGAAAGATTCAGTTGAACTCGTTATTTGGTGCGTGGGGTAACGAATACTTCCGCTACTATGATGCTCGTATTGCCGAGGGTATCACGATGACTGGTCAGTATATCATCCAAGAAGTCGGTAAGGCACTAAACGATTATCTCAACAAGGTTGTTGGAACAAATGGACACGACTACTCTTTCTACAGCGATACTGATTCTTGTTACATTTCCTTGGACCCTCTTGTTCGTAAGTATTATGGCAATCTGGATCGCGATAAACTCATTGATGTTCTCGATAAAATCTGCGAAGAGAAAATCACAGAGACAATCAACAAAAGTTGCGATCAACTTGCGAACTACACGAACGCATTTCAAAAGAAAATTGTCTTCAAACGTGAGGCAATCGCGGAACGTGGTCTCTGGGTTGCAAAGAAAAGGTATGCGCTCAATGTCTACGATAACGAAGGCGTCCGATACAAAGATCCGAAACTCAAAGTCATGGGTCTCGAAATTGTTCGTTCCTCGACTCCTGCTCCTGTTCGGGAAAGTCTCAAGGAAGCAGTAAGGTTATGTCTGACTACCGATGAAGACACCTTGCAAAAATTTATTGAACACACTCGTGCGTTGTTCAATAAGATGGAACCTGAAGAAATCGCATTTCCTCGTGGTGTAAATGGTCTGCTGAAGTATACTTCTCGCGCTGACATCTATGCTAAGGGAACACCGATGCATGTCCGTGGTGCATTGATGTATAACCATCTAATTGAAAAGCACGGATTGACTAAAAAGTATGAAGCAATTCAAGAAGGCGAAAAGATTAAGTTCCTATATCTGAAGGAACCGAATACCATTCGAGAAAATTGTATTGCTTTTATAGGAAAAATTCCAAAAGAACTTGACATTCATAAGTATATAGACTATAATACAATGTTCGAGAAGAGTTTCTTGGAACCACTTAATCAGATTGTAGAAGGACTTGGTTGGAATACAGAACCAGTCGCATCATTGGAGGATTTGTTTGGATGAATGCATTAATTGATAAACTAAAAAAGAACAGCACTATCAAGGAGACTAACATTCTCTCAGATAGTAAGTTGTTTAGCACAAAGGATCTGATTCAGACTTCAGTTCCTGCTTTGAACGTTGCCCTATCAGGTAAGTTGGACGGTGGTCTGACTCCAGGATTGACCATCTTTGCTGGTCCATCGAAGCACTTTAAGACAGCGTTTGCTATGATGCTGGCAAAGAGTTTCCAGACTAAGTATCCTGATGGTGTCATTCTGTTCTATGATTCCGAGTTTGGTGCACCGCAGTCTTACTTTGAGAACTTTGGTATCGACACGAACAAGGTTGTTCATACTCCTATCACTGACATCGAGCAGTTGAAGCATGATGTTATGAATCAGTTGAACGAACTTGAACGCAAGGACCATGTTATGGTTATTGTCGACTCTGTTGGTAACTTGGCATCTAAGAAGGAAGTCGATGATGCTCTCGACGGTAAGTCGGTTGCTGACATGACTCGCGCCAAGCAGATGAAGTCACTGTTCCGTATGATTACTCCGCACCTTACCATCAAGGATATTCCGATGGTCGTGGTCAATCATACATACATGGAAATTGGTATGTTCCCCAAGGCAATCGTGTCGGGCGGAACTGGTATCTACTACTCTGCTGATAACATCTTCATCATTGGTCGTCAGCAGGAGAAGCAAGGTTCTGAGGTTGTTGGATACAACTTTATCATCAACGTCGAGAAGTCTCGATACGTTCGCGAGAAGTCAAAGATCCCTATTGAAGTTACCTTCGAGGGTGGTATCAGTAAGTGGTCTGGTCTACTAGACATTGCTCTGGAATCTGGTCACGTTATTAAACCGTCGAACGGTTGGTATCAGAAGGTTGGCGAGGAAAAGAAGTATCGTCTAAATGATACTTACACCAAGGATTTCTGGATGCCAGTTCTTACCGATCCGACATTCAGCGAGTGGGTTGAAGGTCGCTATCGCATGGCAGGTGGACAAATGATGGAGGGTGATAATGTGGACGTATCTGATGAAGATATTTCAGAAGAATACGAAAACTTGTGACCAGTGTGGGGTCGTTCTGAAAAAGAACGATCCCGCCATCTGCTTGCATGGCATCGATGAAGGTCTTGAGTATGAGATCTATGTGTGTGAACCGTGTTGCGAGAGAATCGCATATGAATATGATGAAGTAGAGGAACTGAAACTTGCAGAAGATCGAGACGATTATCCTGAGTAAATTGTTTTCGGATGAAGACTACACGAGAAAGGTCATTCCTTTCTTGCGGAAAGAATATTTCCATGATTCTTCTGAGCAGAAGATCTTTCGTTATGTCCAAGATTTTGTAGAGAAGTATAACTCTCTGCCGACCGTTGAGGCAATCGAAATATCTGTGCAGAACGATCGTAATATTAATGAAAATGAATTCAAAAATATCAACGAAAAGTTGACGCAACTGGATGAAAATCTAGATGTGAACGAGAAGTGGTTGCTTGAGGAGACTGAGAAGTTCTGTAAGGACAAGGCAGTCTATAATGCCATCATGCAATCTATTCAGATTATCGACGGCGATGACAAGCAACATACACAGGATGGCATTCCGTCAATCCTGCAGGAAGCACTGAGTGTCTGTTTCGACAACAACGTCGGCCACGATTATCTCGACAACTCTGATTCTCGGTATGACTTCTACCATCGCGATGAAACTAAGTTGCCATTCGATCTTGATATGTTCAACAAGATTACCAATGGTGGTCTGCCAAACAAGACTCTCAATATCGCACTTGCTGGTACTGGTGTTGGTAAGTCGTTGTTCATGTGTCATATGGCAGCAGGTGTTCTTGCACAGGGCAAGAATGTTCTTTACATTACTATGGAAATGGCAGAAGAACGCATCGCCGAGCGCATCGACGCAAATCTAATGAACGTGAACATTCAGGATCTAAAGGATCTTTCTAAGTCCATGTTTGATAATCGCATTGCCAAGATCCGTCAAAAGACTGAAGGCAAGTTGATCATCAAGGAATATCCTACTGCCAGTGCACACGTTGGACATTTCAAGGCATTGCTAAACGAACTGCAACTGAAGCGCAATTTTAAACCTGATATTATCTTCATCGATTATCTTAATATCTGCGCATCCAGTCGGTTCAAGGCAGGTGCTGGCGTAAACTCTTATACATATGTAAAGGCAATCGCTGAAGAACTTCGTGGGTTCGCAGTTGAGTTCGATCTTCCTGTTGTTTCCGCCACTCAAACTACTCGTGGTGGTTATGCTAACAGTGACGTTGACTTGACTGATACCTCTGAATCGTTTGGTTTGCCTGCAACTGCTGACTTGATGTTTGCTCTCATCTCTACAGAAGAACTTGAGAAGATGGGGCAGTTGATGGTAAAGCAGTTGAAGAACCGATACAATGACCCTGCAATGAACAAGCGTTTCATGGTTGGTATTGATCGGGGTAAGATGAAACTGTATGACCTTGAAGCATCAGCGCAACAAGGGATTACTGATTCTGGTCAAGAAGATGTTCCTGTGTTTGAACGCACAACAATCGGAGCAAGGTCAAGGGAGTTTTCTAAATTTGACTTCTAATTTTATAGAACTATATCCAGATTCATTATCTGCAGAAGATTGCAAGCTTGCATGCGAAAGAATGGATGATATTATTTCTCGTCCAGATCCTGGAGCATCATGTATCCTTTCTGATGATTCCACTCGAACAGACTGGAATATTATGACAGGTTGTTATGGATCTTTGCGCGAATCAGAGGATAAGATAGTCCAAGCAGTGGTGCGTGGATGGAGAAAGTATAATACTTTATACGGTGCTACTGATAAGTCTGCGTATGAAGTACTAACTGCTGGTTGGAAATTTCAGCGATCTGAAGATGGTGGTGGGTTTCACCAATGGCATTCGGAGCAAGGTTCGGGAAGATCTTCAGCATCAAGATTTGCAGTTTGGATGATTTACTTGAACGACGTAGAAACTGGTGGTAGAACTGAATTTAAATACCAGGATGTGTCATTTAAACCTACTGCTGGCACGCTAGTTATTTGGCCTGCAGCCTACACTCATCCTCATCGAGCGAATCCAGATTTGGTTGGTAAAAAGTATATTGCGACAGGATGGTTTAATTATACTGAGCGCAAAAAAATCAGAGAAAATGCTTGACTATAGGTAATAAGTATAGTATAACGAATTTGTAATTGGTGCCATAGCTCAGCTGGATAGAGCAAGAGCCTTCTAAGCTCTAGGTCGTAGGTTCGAATCCTACTGGCATCGCCATTTAGAGGATAGATAATGACTGAACAAACTGAAACACAAGAACTAAATCTGAAGTTGGTAGCAACCACATTGGTATGGGTCAATGCTGGTACTGAAGATATGCCGCTTTGGAGAGCAAATGGTGGCAAGGAATATATCATTGCTCGTTTTGATCACGAACCTACTCTTCCTGAGATTGGTAAGGTGATGGACAGTAAGAGACATCTGGTCGAAAATCATTATCCGACACTTCACGAAACTCTTTCGGGATGGCAACTGTATATGGATCAGAATATGACTCATAATGAATACATGCAGTATCATCTAACCCAGTCTGTTGATTTTCCGGCAACAGATCTTACAGAGGTTGATGCCACAGAGGAAATGACTGCGATTGTCTCACAATAAGATAACTCTAATACAAACATACTATAATGACATAAAACATTTAGAACGTTGTATTGAGAGATGGAATTGTTTTTCCAGGGATGTAGAGATAATTCTCATCGATGATGGATCTAAAACAAATCCAGCAATAAATCTCCTAAAAGAAAAAACTATTAGATCTAATATTGATTTCTCGCTTTATGCGGTGAATGACGATATTGGATTTAATAGTCATGGATGCAGGAATCTTGGCGCGAAAGTCGCCAAGGGAGATTGGTTATTGTTTCTTGATATAGACTACACAATGCAACCTGGAGACCTATACTATTTGCTCGAGGAAGAACTTCTATGTGATTGGTATACATTTAATGCTAAACCAGATTGGGATAGAAATGTGCAGTACCATGCATTAAATCAATTCTTCATTAGAAAAGATTTCTATGCTAAATCTGGGGGGTACGATGAGTCTTATGTTCCGTTTCATGCAGGAGATAGAGAATTCTTATCTCGATTGGAAGATGAATCGACACCAGGAACTTTTGAAAATATTAAATTGACTTGTTGGCGAGGCGGTCGTAAGGCAATTATTGACGAGACTGTTCCTGCCCCTATTTACGACGATGAAAAAATGGTATTTTATACCGCAACATTTGATGAGTCCAAGATAAAAAGAATTGACACAAAAATCAATTTCGAATGGACGCAATTATTATAAATAGGGGGTAACATAAGATGGGATCCCTATGCATAGTTTTATAAGTTTTCTCTCAGAAGCAGCAATTCTTCACATTGAGCATCCTTCCGATCGTCTCTTTGATGGACCACAAGCAGCAAAGCATGCGCTGAGAACATTGAAGCAAGTATCCGCTGGTAAAGCACCTACCATGACTCGTAAGATTGACGACAAGATGTCGTTCAATGTTATTCGTAGAGCAGACGGTAAAGTTGGTGTCAAGTATAAAGGGACAGGATCCTCTTATAACTTCTCTGAAGGTGACATCGACCAGCAACATGGTCACAAACCATATCTTGCGCACCCACTTAAACTTCTTTTGAAGCATCTTCCTAAAGTTATTCCGCACACTCCTGGAGAATATCAGGGTGGATATATGTCGGATCGTGAATCTAGAGAACACGAGAACGGGAAGATCTCTCACACTCCAAACACCATTAAATATGCTGCTGATGCGGACAGTCCAGAAGGTAAAGCACTGGCGAAGTCGAAAGTCAGTGCGGTAATCCACACGAAGATTACTCCTAGTGGTGCACAACCACTCACAAATCTAAATGGGTTTGGACATCACCCAGACGTTCACCTAGTTCCGCACCTTGTTTCTAAAGACCATGCATTGGTTCCGAAAGAATATAAGTCTACTGCTGATCAGCATCTGAAAAAGGCAGAACAACTCATGGGATCGCATGGGTTTGATCACCTTCCAGGGCATGAACAAACTCTCCGACAGTATATCAATTCAATGGTCACTACCGATGATACTCCATCGGTTCAGGGATATAAAAAATATCTCACTAACTGGCATCAGAAAAAGATTGATGCAGTTAAGACTGAGAAGGCAAAGACTGCCAAGAAAAAAGTCTTAGATGATGCGATTGAACACGTTTCCAAGCACCAGCAACATTTTTATAAGACTCTAGAAATCCACCACCATCTGCAACAAGCAACTAACCATCTATCCAGAGGGTTGGATGCATTTGGCGCAGGTGGATTCCACACATCTATCGGTGGTGAAGCATCGGGTGGCGAAGGTCACGTCTATAATGGACTGAAGGTTGTCGACCGTGAAGGATTCTCGAAAGCGAATCGTGCACGCAGCGAAATCTTGAGAGCGAGCAGAGGCAAATGAGCGAAACACACCACGTAACTATCGGAAGATTTGCTCCAGTGCATGCTGGTCATGCTATGATGATCAACAAGGTTTTGAATGCAGCAAAGCATGATAATGCACATCACACTATCTTAACAACTGCAACGCACGATGGAAATAAGAATCCACTGACACCAGAGCAAAAGGTTAAGCATCTTAAGAGAGCATTTCCTAGTGCAAATGTTGAGGCATTGAGTAAGGCGCATCCGACTCTGCTTCATCATCTGTCTAAGTTACACAGTCAAGGTGTTAAGAATCTCGTTGTTCATGCTGGTTCAGACAGAGCGCATGAATACCACACACTAATCCATAAGTATAATGGAGTCGAAGGTCGTCACGGACACTTTAAGTTTGATTCGATTAAGGTCAAGACTGTCGGTGGAACGAGAACTGATGCCGACGAAGGTGTTGCTGGTGCGTCTGCTACTAAGATGCGCAAGGCAGCATCATCAGGAAACGAAAAAGCATTCCATGCCATGGCACCAAGTTCTATGTCGGCAACACATAAACGTGAAATGTATAAAGACGTTCGTCGTGGTCTCGGGATTAACGAGTCCATCTCATTCAAACAATTTCTAGGAATCTAAGATGGCACAGATCAGAGAGAATAATGAGTTCTATGAGATCCAAGGTCTGGTAACATCAGACGGAGAACTAGTAACTACTGCTAATCCTCTGCCAGTAACAATGTCGCAGGGCGGATCAGGACTATCTGAAAATAGCACCTTCGGATTGAATGTTGCTCGTGGTCTTATTCCTGGGATGTCAGGAATTTTCAAAGCAGGATATAATGAAGCATTTGTTAATGGTTCGGAAGAAAGTTTCTGGTCGCACTCTGAAATATATCCTTGGTCAGCATGGTCGACACCTGGAACATTAAGTCTTGTTAGTTCCTCTACCAGCGACACAGGAACAATTCTTATTCAGGGATTGAATGCATCTACATTTGAATCGCAAACTGAAACCATAAACCTTAACGGCACAACTCCTGTTGTCACCTCTCTTTCTTATGCTCGTTTGAATTACCTACACTATAGCGGAACATCGAATACAAATGTCGGTGAAATCCATGCTAATAGAAATGGAACCTGCGTGGGTCATATTGCACCACAAACAGGTATTGCGCAAGGTGCACAATATACTATTCCTGCTGGTTATACTGGATACATGTTGCAAGGAACTGCTAATATTGGTAAGGGCAATGACGGTAAAGGATACTTCAAGTATCGTCCATATGGTTCGTCGTTTCAACATGCAATGACATTCTTATTATACCAGTCAACCTTTGATTATACATTTGCTGTTCCACTTCCTCTACCTGAAAAAACTGATATAGATGTTACGATGATTGCATCAAACTCTGGTACTGCGGCAACTTGTGAATATAGTTTACTTCTAATCGCAAATACGGAGGAATAAATGGGCGGACTACTAACATACATTAAAGATATGATGTCAGACGGTGGTAATCCATCGACCAAACGTATGGTCGCAGTTGTTTCTACAATTCTTATTGCTGTTGGATACATTGCCAATTTATTCTGGGACTACACCATCGAAGAGTTTATCTTCAACGGTGTGATGTATATTGTCATCGGCACTCTTGGTATTACAGGGGTCGAAAAGTTCGCTCCCAAGAAACCAACGAAAAATCCAGAAGAATAAATATAGGAAAAGGAAAATGATATGTTCGGTATGATCCCTCTACCATATAAGTTACTGGCAGGCGCTGCCCTAATACTTGGTGTATTTGTATTTGGTTACATGAAGGGATCTGCTTACGCCGACGCAGAACTGCAAAGATTTGCTGCTAAAAATGCAACATTAACTGCAGATATGGAAAAGAAAAATTCACAAATAACCACCGAAGTGGTTACTCAATATGTTGATCGTGTAAATACAATTAGGGAAAAAGAATATGTCTACCGCGATGTCGCCAAAACTGTTGTGCCTTCTCAGTCTGTCCTTTCTAATGGTTGGGTGTTCACGCACGACGCTAGTGCCACAGGCAGTGATGCCGACGCCACCAGAGCTTCTGATGCGTCCCCCTCAGGAATTACAGACACTACAGCCCTCGTCGGAATCATCGGAAACTACTCAAGATGCCAGCAAAACGCCGAGCAATTAATTGCTCTCCAGAAATGGATAACGGATAACAAGGCAGCGATAGAAGAATTGAATAAGAAGGCAAAGAAGTGAACGAAGATCTAAGAACTTGGTTTCGTCAGAAGTGGGTGCGAATGGACACCAAAGGCAAAATCAAGGGTCCATGCGGCGGAAAAGATGACAGCGAAGGCAAACCAAAATGTCTCCCTGCCGCGAAAGCAAGATCTATGTCAAAACAAGATAGAGCAGCTGCTACTCGTAGAAAAAGAAGAGAAGATCCAATAACTAATAGACCAGGAACAGGAAACACACCGATCATGGTAAAGACCGAAGAATATATGATTGAGGGCAATGAACCTACCAATCCAGCATTATGGTCAAAGGCAAAGTCTTTGGCAAAACAAAAATTTGATGTTTATCCATCAGCATATGCGAATGGGTGGGCGGCAAAGTATTACAAGTCGAAGGGTGGTGGATGGAAGTCTGTCAGTGAAGAATCGGTCGACGAGGCATGCTGGAAGGGATACAAGCGTGTCGGCATGAAGAAGAAAGGTGACAGAATGGTTCCTAATTGCGTACCTGAGGCAACAGATATTATTGCAAAGGCAAAGGCAAAACTTGCTGAAGCAGACTCTAAGAAGTATCCTAGAGAGGGATTCCCAGAAGAAGGTGACTACGGTTATCACCCAAATCCTGGTCTGAAACCACAAGAGAGCGACAAAGATGAAGATATGGATGTTGCATACAAGAAAGCAACTGAGAAAGAGGGTCGCCGACCATTGAACGCAAAGATTACTGAAGGCGAAGACATGCCATGGCATGAGGATCCAAAGAATCCAACTCGCAAGGTTGGCGAGAAGCGCAAAGATCAGTATGGCAACACAGTAAAGAATGTTGCCAAGCACCTCGCTAAGAAGGCAATGAAGGCATACGAAGAAACAGAAATTGATGAAGGCGTGACCAATCCAGAAATCAAGAAAGCATATGCTAATCTTCTAAAAACTCCTGGTGGTTCTCCCGAGCGCAAATCTGCTATTCGTCGTTACAAGAGTCTTCGTCAGAATGCTGTCAAGGAAGCGGCAGAACTCGAAGAAAAGTGGATGGTGAAGAAGGGAACCGAAGTCGTTTCTACTCACAAGACCAAGGATGAGGCAGATGTCAAAGCAATGAAGCATCCTCTGTATAAGGTTTATGCTAAGGAAGAAACAGAACTCGAAGAAGCATACGGCATGTGGAAGGTAGACTTCCCTAAGCAACATGCTGGTAAAGCAGTTGCTGCTGGTTCGGTTCACGTTAAGGCACAGAACACTGCTCATGCTCACAAGGTTGCAGCAAAGCGTGTGGGCGTTGACCACAAGGTGTTTAAGTCGAAGGTTACTAAGTCAAGCATTCTTCCAGAAGAAGTTGAAGGTGGAGTTTACTCTGTTCATGTTAAGGGCGACAGTAAACATCATAACACACCAGAGTTTAAAAAGCACCTAAAGGGATGGGGTGGTGAGTTACACTACGCTTCTGATAAAGGTGCTGCATATAAGTTTAAGAAAGAGTATCAAGCAACTGGATTCCATCATGGTGTTAAATCTGGATTTAAGCACCTTGACTCTGAACACGATGGTCGTGTCAACGAAGAACTTGGTAAGGACAACGAATGGGGTCGTCCAGAACTTCGTAAGAAGTTCGCTGCTATGACTCCAGGTCAAGAAGGTCTTGCTGCTGATAAGATCCCGACGTTCGATCCACGTTATGACGATGTGACAACTCAGCACCTCGGACTTCATCCTGTTCGCGAAGGTTATCTTGCTGAGATTTCTGCTAAGGGTGCAGAGGCACGTGCTAAGTTCCAAGCAAGAGTACACAAGGTCCTAAACGATCCAGCAAGCATCAAGAGAGCAAAAAAGACTCTTGCAAAGAAAGCAAAGTTGGAGAAAGAAAAAGAACCTGCTCACCTTGTAATGCAACTGCGCAAAGCAGTAAGCGTTGGTTCTAAGGTTCACTTCCAAGATGGTTCGCATCACCAGATTGCTCCTAATCATGCTGATGTGTTCATGTCGAAGTATAACTCTGCTAAGTCTTCCATCGAAAAGGAAGCACTACAGAAGCGTGCACACAAGTCGCATGCTGAGTTTATGCGAACAATTTCAGAAGAAGTCCATGAGAACTGCGGAACTCCAGACTGCTGTCAGATGTGTGATACTGCAGAAATGGGAACACACCACGTTGATTCCTACGAGGCGCACAAAGGTTCTGGTGATCAGATCTCGCCAGTAATTTCACACGACGACGATGATATTCGTTTCACAGATTTCAACGAAGAAGAAATTGAAAAAGAACTTGAAGCAGAAGTTCTTGCTCTGTCATGGGATGACATCGTTGACCTATACGACGAAGATGAGATCGAGTATGTCGAGCATCCAGAACTAGAAAGCGAAGAAGAACTCGAAGAAGGAATTACTCCTGCTGGTCGTCTGAAGAAAAAGTTTAATGCAATGCGCACTAAGAGTCGTCGTATGATGGCGCGAAACATTGCAATTAAGCGTGTCTCGACTCCAGAGAAGATTAAGTCTCGTTCAGTTCGTGCTGCTCGTCGTATGGTTTACAAGAGACTACTTCGCAACCGCGATATCTCAACTGTTTCGGCAGCAGAAAAGACAAGACTCGAAGCGCAAATCAAGCGCATGGCACCAATGGTTGCTCGTCTTTCAGTCAGAGTTATGCCACAGGTTCGTAAACTCGAGCAGTCGAGAATTAAGAACAGCAGAATGAGAAAGAAGAAATAAGATGCTATCATTCAAAGAATTTATCACTGAGGCAGAATACCAAGGTAAGAAGGTTCCTCTTAACAAACCAATGGCAGGTGACGTTAAGAAGTCCAAGGTGTTCGTCGATCCAGATGGTGATGGCAAAGCAACCAAAGTTAATTTTGGCGACAAGAATATGACTATCAAGAAACATATTCCTTCTCGTCGTAAATCATTTAGAGCAAGACATAATTGTGAGAATCCTGGTCCGAAAACCAAGGCACGTTATTGGTCATGCAAAGCGTGGTAAGGATTTAAGATGGACGAATTAGAAACAGCAATGAAGATTGTTCTTGCAAATACATACGCAATGTATTTCAAGGCACAAGGGCATCACTGGAATGTTGAAGGCAAAGACTTCTCCCAGATGCACGATTTCTTCGGCGGAATATACGAAGAATTAATCGGAGCAGCAGATAAAATTGCTGAAGAAATTCGTGCGTTAGATGAATATGCTCCATATGGAATGCAAACACTTGCTGATATTGCTACTATAAAGGACAGCGCAATCTACGGCAACAGTATTCCTTCAATGATTGAAGATCTTATTACTGCAAATGCTGCTGTCATCGAAGCACTTAACTCTGCACACAAACTAGCAGACGCAGAAGGCAATCGCGGACTGGTTAATTTACTCGAAGAACGTCTAGATATTCATGCTAAACATGCGTGGATGCTACGTGCTACCTCGAAATAATTATAAATATAGTAGATATCTAGAGGAACAACCTATGAGTTTAGAACAAACAATTAGAGACACAGTAATGCTGGAAAGCATGGATATGGATGCTCGTTTGCAGCAACTAGTTCGTGCTGGTCTTATGCCACAAAACACTTTGCCACTTCTACGTAAGTCGATCGCAAAGGTTCAGGGTGGTATGTCACTTCAAGGTCCAGAGCGTGATGTAATGGCAACATTCATCAACTCGATGATGTATATCGTTCTCGGTGACGACGCTATCTTCAACAAGGCACGTGCTGGTGCAAAGACATATGCTACTGAAGCAAAAGAAAAGCAAGAGTATGACTACGAAGGTGACATGGCAATGTCGCAACTGAAGTCAATCATTGCCAACTCGCAGCGTATGCATGACTCGATGAGTGAAGATACAAATCTTCCTGAGTGGGTTCAGTCAAAGATTACTCTTGCTGAAGATTATATCTCAACTGCTGCTAACTATCTCCAAGGTGAAGTGAGTGAAGCAGTCGGAGACATTACTGTTAAGAAGATCTCTGCTGCTGATGCATATAAAAAGCATACTGGTCAGATGACAAAGAAGTCAAAGGTTCCTGTTGATCCAAAGACAGGCAAGACTCTCTACCAGAAGGTCACTTCAGAAGAAACTGAAGATGATATGGTTAAGCGTCTCAAATCTAACATGAAGAAAAGAGATGCATATCTTAAATCTAAGCATGATGGTCTTGCAAAGATCGGCAGCGAAAATAAAAAAGAAAAAGAAGACCACGTCGATATGAAATCTGTCAGAGAAGAATCAGAACAGATCGATGAACTGTCAAGAGCAACTGTTGGTCGCTATGCCATGAAGGCAAAGTCGATTGCTGACAACGAAGGCGGTAAGGATCGCACTAAGGGTCGCGAACTTGCTGGTCGTAAGCGTTGGGGTGGCACAATGTCTGGCGTCAAGAAGGCAAAGGTCATGGCAACTGAAGAATCGGAACAGATCGATGAGATCTCGAAAGCAATGGCAGGTCGCTACATCAACAAAGCGAAAAACTCTATTGACCTAACTGCTTGGAGACAAGGATACAAAGAAGCAGGTACTGGTAGTCCTTCGAAGCATATGGAAAAGAAGTTGTCGAAGCGCCACAAGGGTATCGAAACTGCTGTCAAGAAGTTGACTAAGGAAGAATCCGAAAACCTTGACGAACTGTCTAAGAAAACTCTCGGTTCTTACATCAACAAGGCTGCTACAAAAATGGGCAGTCAAGGTGTTACTGCTGGTCTAAAAATTGCTGCTGACGAAAAGTCAAGCAAGAACTTCAAGGATATGGGCAAGCGTCAGAAGGGTATCTCGAGAGCAGTCAACAAACTGACTAAAGAAGATATTGATGCAGTAAAGCAAATGAACGAGTCTTATAAGACTGCATTTGATACTGCTCTTACAGAATATGGCATCAAGTCTCCCTCGGAACTTGATGAGTCTAAGAGAAAAGAATTTTTCAACTACGTAGATCAAGAATTTAAAAAGGGAGACAAATAATGTCCGCATGGGGTAAATCAGATAATAAGAGTGTTTCGGGTACAGTAACACTTGCAGCACCTTCAATTACATTTAACGGCGCAACAGCACACGCTGCTGGCGTTTATACTTCAGCAGGTCATCCGTTCCAACTTGGTGATCCTGTAGTATATTCTAACGGCGGTGGAACTTCAGTTGTCGGGTTAACAAACGGCAGCACCTATTACATTACCAACGTAACAGCAAATACGTTCAGTCTTGCAACTACAGAAGACCGTGCACTGCGTAACGATCCAATCATCATCAATTCAACTGATGGTGTTGGTGCTTCACATACCTTCACACTAAGTCTAAGTCTTGGTCGTGGAACTCTAACAGGTTCTTCTACCGCATTCACTACAGAAGTCCTAGTAAATGACATGGTACGTGTCGGTACGCAGGAAATGATTGTTACTGCGATCGCAAGTGATACCGTTGCTACTGTCATCAATGCAAATCCAGGAACAACTCTGACTGCATTTTCTGGTCAGTCATATAGAGTCCACGAAAAACCACTTTCGGTTGCTTCTGTTGCAACAACTGACTTTGAATCAACCCAAGTATTTGGTGTAAGAAGCAACGAAATCCACGGTGACCAAGCAGGTGGTTACGTTTCAGCAGTTGCTATCATTCAGGGTGGAACAAGATACATAGAAACACCTAGCGTATCAT
>JACCDX011474291.1_pt1 | contig 16841 bp, 8 predicted proteins | sample 7449681 | NCBI WGS metagenome assembly JACCDX01 (sample SAMN15323450, study PRJNA562643) | freshwater metagenome | isolation source: river surface water | place: USA:Blue River Watershed | collected 2017-08-18 | reverse complement strand
TGTGAAGAAGTGATTGATTTTGACTCACAAATTGAGTCGGAGGGTCATTCTGAGTTTCAGTTTGTGTTGGGGTCAATTGATTTCTCTCAATATTTTGATATTGAAGAGTATCGTGTGGTTCATAGAATAGAAATGCTGAACGCTGCTTTTGCGCGGTTGAAGCTACGGTCGTTTATGATACTGAATCACCAATTTAAATTTGCCTGCTAAGTTTATTTGTTTTCGAATTGGCTTTTCGCCATTGCTCTAATCTGAGCCGAAATTGTGAATTTTCACATTCAAAATCAAATAATGATGCAAAAAAATAATCTAAAAAATAATATGACGCTTCCTTCGGAAGGATTGAAGGGTCTCAAAGAAAATATCAAATCCGATGTTTTATCGGGTTTTCTAGTCTTTTTATTGGCCTTACCTCTTAGTTTGGGAATTGCCAAAGCAAGTGAATTTCCCGCAATCATGGGACTCATGACTGCCATGATTGGTGGTGTTATTGTATCATGGTTCGCTGGGTCGAGATTAACCATTAAAGGTCCGGCTGCAGGGCTTATAGTGATTGTAGCAGGTTCGGTTGCAGAATTTGGGCAAGGGGATCCTGTTCTAGGTTGGCATCTGGCGTTGGGTGCATTGATGGTAGCTGGATTGGTTCAAATTCTTTTCGGTTTAATTAAAATGGGATCATTGGTTGATTTCTTTCCATTAAGTGCAATTCATGGAATGTTGGCAGCAATTGGAATTATCATCATGAGTAAGCAGTTGCATTTGGTCTTCGGTCCTGCTCCATTGAATGAAATTGGAAAATCCATTTTAGAGCCAATTGATCTCATTTTGGCATTGCCCAAATCGATGATGAATATGAATTTACGGGTTGCATTTATTGGTGTTGTAAGTTTAATCATTGTTTTTGTTTGGCCCAAGGTAAAGCACTCATTTTTAAAGAAAATTCCATCACCCGTGGTGGTATTGTTGTTTGCCATCCCAGCAGCACATTTACTCAATCTAGATAAGAAATTTTTGGTGCATTTTGATCAGGATTTCATACATACTATCGCTTTAAATGAACGTTTTGACGGAATTTCTCAAACATCAATTTTTGTGAAATATGTCATCATGTTTGCTTTAGTTGGAAGTTTGGAAAGTTTATTAACGGTAAAAGCGATTGACATGCTCGATCCGTTCAAACGCAAGAGCAATGCAAACAAAGATCTGATTGCAGTTGGTATTGGCAATACTATTTCTGCTTTGGTAGGAGGGTTGCCCATGATTTCTGAAGTGGCAAGAAGTAGTGCAAATGTGAACAATGGTGCAAAAACTCGTTTTGCCAATTTTTTTCATGGAATCTTTATTTTGCTTTTTCTTATATTCGATCTACAATTCAGCGATTTAATTCCAAATGCCGCTTTAGCCGCAATGCTTATTGGGGTTGGCTTCAAACTTGCAAGTCCAAAAGAATTTGGTCGAATGGCAAAAATTGGACCTGAACAATTGTTGGTATTTATAATCACCATTGTGGTGACATTGTTCACCGATTTGTTGGTAGGGATAGCAGTGGGAATATTGGTGAAGCTTATCACACAAGCTTTTTTGGGCGTTCCTTTAAAGTCTACCTTCAAAGCAAAGGTTTTAAATGATGCACATGGGGTAAAGATTTTAGGAGCTGCTGTTTTTTCAAATTGGTTGGGTATTCAAAAAGAAATTTCAAAGCGTGAAACTGAAGTTGAATTGATTTTGGATTTCACAAAGTGCAATTTGGTTGACCATACTGTGATAGATAACTTGCATCATTTGCACCAAGAATTTGACAATACCGGTCGTCATTTGAAAGTCATTGGGTTGGAAGAAATGGAATATACATCCGTGAGTAAGCATGAAATGTCTACCCGGAAAAGACCCAAACAAAATAGATTTGATGCTGATGGAAATTTAAAAAGATTTATTTGATGAAAGCAACATCTGTATTTCATTTAGATGAAGTATTGAAAGAGCTAACTCATTATTTACCACAGCAAGCTCCTCTTAAAGACTTCATTCATCACAACACCCTTCACGCTTTTCAGAATCATGAATTTTTTGAAGGATTAAAAATTGCCAATCGTACATTCGGTTATTCAGTTAGCTTATCTTTATGTGAATATCGCGATTTGTTTCATGGTGGTAAAATTTCTGAATTGGCCATGGATCAAATGATACAATTGTATTTCCCAAAATCAAATGTCTTTGAATGGAAGTACAAAATGCTTCATGTTGATTATTCAGAGGTTCTGAAACCGAACATCGGACGATTGAGGCAAAATTGGAAATCTGCTTTGTCAATGAACATCGATTCCTTAACCCATCCATTGTTGTTCCGAATATTGGGGAGTTATTTGGATCAAGGTATTTCTATTTGGAATTTTCCACATCAAGAATCCGATTTCTTAACTGCAATTCGTGAAATTGACAAGCATAGTTATGTTCATTTTTTTTCAGGGAAACTCGCTTCCTCTTATCTTCAAAATGAGTCGTTAAATATTGTGAATCTTTTGCAAAGAGTGGTTGGAGATGAAACACTGTTTGAGCAATATTTATTCGATCAGCAGTTTGCACATCCCGGATGGTCTGGCATGGTATCAACCATTGAAAGGAATCCCCAAACTGTACTTAAAAACAGAAAAATATCTCTTAAAGATTTAATAATCATTGAGTTATTGATTGAGATTGATGTTTTGGAGTCGAAATTTGGTCCGAACTTTAAATCCGTTTCTGAGCTTGAGATTACTCAAGATTTAGGTTTATGGTCAGCACATCAACCAACTGAGATCGACCATGTGAAACAACTCTGGCAATTGGCCTACGAATTTACATATTACAACGATGTATTGAAATCTATAGAAGCATCTATTTCTGAGCAAAAGGGTTTGAATGGATCTTCACAAACAGATTTTCAAGCCATATTTTGTATAGATGACAGAGAATGCAGCATTCGCCGACATTTAGAGCAAGTCAACTCATCGATAACCACATTTGGAACACCTGGTTTTTTTGGTGTTGAATTTTATTATCAACCTAAAAATGGACTACATTACAAGAAACATTGTCCAGCGCCCATTGACCCCAAATATCTCATTAAAGAAGTTGGTGAAACAGTTAAAAAATCCTCTGATATTCATTTCCACAAACATTCTCATTCTTTAATTGGGGGGTGGATTTTAACACATACTTACGGATTTTGGTCGGCTGTAAAACTTATTTTAAGTGTATTTAAACCAAAAATGGGAGCAGCGGTAACAACATCGCTTCAACATATGGATGAATTTGCTCAATTGACAATAGAACATCAAGGCGAGTTTGAAAAAGGTTTGCAAATAGGATTCACACCGGAACAAATGGCAGATAGGTTGGAAGCACTACTCCGAAGCATTGGACTCACTCATAATTTTGCTCCTTTGGTATATGTCATTGGGCATGGTTCAAGTAGTGTGAATAATCCTCACTATGCTGCGTATGATTGCGGTGCTTGTTCCGGTAGACCTGGTTCTGTGAATGCTCGAGTTTTGGCCGATATAGCCAATAGAACTGAAGTTAGAAATTTATTGTTGCAGAGGGGTATTGTAATACCGGAAAAAACAAAATTCATAGGAGGACTTCAAGATACAACTCGCGACGAATTCAAGTTTTACGACATTCATCTTTTGGATTCAGAATTTCAAAAAATACACCAAAGTTACCTGCATACCTTTGAGGTTGCGTCAAGAAAAAATGCCGTAGAACGCTCACGTAGATTCGAACTTATTAATTCGGGCGAGAGTGAGGAAAAGATTTTTGAAAATGTTAAACTTAGATCTGTTTCACTGTTTGAACCACGTTCTGAATTGAACCATGCCACCAATGCTTTGTGTGTTGTAGGTAGACGGTCAATGACTCGAAATTTATTTTTAGATAGACGTGCATTTTTAAATTCTTATGATTATTCCACAGATTCAGATGGAACCTACCTTCTGGGTATTTTAAAAGCCATTGCACCTGTTTGTGGAGGAATCAATTTAGAATATTATTTTTCGAGAACCGACAATTCAAATCTTGGTGCCGGTTCAAAATTGCCTCACAACGTAATGGGGTTAATTGGAGTTGCCAATGGAATTGATGGTGACTTGAGAACTGGTCTGCCGAGTCAAATGATAGAGGTGCATGACCCAATTAGATTGTTAGTGATTGTTGAGCACAACCCGGAAATTGTAAAAAAAATTATCTTAAAAGATGAAAATACCTATAACTGGTTTATCAATCAATGGATACATTTGGTGGTTTTAAATCCCAAAACACAGAATTTTCATCTTTTTTACAAAGGAGATTTTATACACTATGTTCCAAAGGGCGTTGCCGTAAAAACTGCGAAAGAATTAGAATCTATTTTTTGCGAAAATCACGGAAACCTACCCACTTTTATTTTGAATTGATATGGAAAAGTATTTGCAATTATTTATTTTATTACCCGCGGTTGGATATCTGTTGAGTTTATTGGTGCCACATAAAAATGAACAAATGATGGCACAGCTTAGCGCCACCACTTTGGGGTTATTTTTAATTTCTTTGACCATATTCAGTGGAGTTTGGATACTCGGAGCACACCCTGCATTGAATTTGAAAGAAATTGTTATTTTCCAATCGCAGGAATATGAATTTTTTATCGATTTCTATTTTGATCGTGTAACATTAATTTTCTCTGTTGTTGGTGTGGTTCTGGCATTTCTTATTGTAATGTATTCGAGAGTGTACATGCACAGAGAGTCTGGTTACAAGCGATTTTTTAACACCATTCTTTTCTTTTTTCTGGGATATAATGTGACCGTCTTTTCGGGTAACTTTGAAACGTTGTTTATTGGATGGGAGATTCTGGGGGTTTCATCTTTTCTGTTGATCGCTTTTTACAGAGAAAGATACTTGCCCGTAAAGAACTCTTTAAAAGTCTTTTTTATCTATCGAATTGGAGATGTAGGGTTGATTTTGGCTATGTGGATGAGCCATCATTTATGGCATGAGAATATTTCATTTACCAAGTTGCAACAAACTGCGCTGGTAAATCATGAGCTTATGAACCACTCTGTAGAAGGAGTAGTGGTTTCCATTTTGGTACTCATTGCGGCTTATGCAAAAAGTGCTCAAGTTCCGTTTTCATCTTGGCTGCCAAGAGCTATGGAAGGGCCAACTCCCTCCAGTGCAATATTTTATGGTTCATTATCTGTTCACGTTGGGGTATTCTTGCTGATAAGAACATTTCCTTTTTTTGAATTTCAATGGTCAATTAGAATTCTAATGACAATCATGGGATTGATAACCAGCTTTATTGCATGGAACATTGCGAAAGTTCAATCTTCTATTAAATGTCAGATAGCCTACTCATCAATTGCACAAATTGGGTTGATGTTTGTTGAAATTGCGCTCGGATTAGAAATATTCGCATTGATTCATTTTGTGGGAAATGCGTTTTTAAGAACTTATCAACTGTTAGTTTCTCCATCAATAGTGAGCTATAGAATCAGAGAGCAGTTTTTCAAAACAACAGGATCAAAAATAACCCATAACTCACTGATTCCTGAAAAATGGAAAAATACGATCTACCTACTCAGCATGAAAGAATGGAATTTAGACCAATTGGTCTATAAGCTTTTGTGGAGCCCACTCAAATTTGCAGGAAGATCATTAGATTTTATTCGACCAAAACAAATGTTTTTGTTGTTTATCCCGTTGTTTGTAATTGGTTTACTCGGTCTGTTTTTTAAAGTATCTTTACCCAATGTTTTGTCTAATTGGTTACCAATTATATTTGCATTGGTTGGATTGTTAATGGTTTTGAAAGCATTTTCAGAATATAAGAATGTACGATTCATTTGGTGGCTTATCGCAATAAATCATCTGTGGATTGCTCTCGCTGTTTCTTACAATGACACATTTATCTGGTCGGAAACAATCCTGTATTTGTCTGGGGTTCTCTTAGCTGTGATTACTGGTTCTATGATTTTACATCGAATCGAAAAGAAAGAAGGCGTAGTTTCCATTCGATATTTTAATGGTTTTACATTTAAATATAAAGCAATGGGTTTTGTGTTTTTACTGTGTGGTTTGATGGTTTCTGGTTTTCCAATTTCTCCGACATTTATTGGTGAAGATTTGATCTTTAGCCACATTCAAGAAAATCAATTTATTTTGGCCGGATTGATTTCTTTGAGTATCATCATTGATGGAATTGCCATGATTCGATTATATGCTCGACTTTTTTTAGGCCCTTATGTTCAACATCAAAAATTTGTGAATCATTCACTCTGAAGTTATGAAAAAGAATTTAATTTTTGGCGTACTGCTAATTTTTAGTGGTATACTGAGAGCACAAAAAACTACTGAAAACCCGGAACTTAAAATTCATTTTAATGAATCGGGTTCACATTATTTTCAAGCAACATTTCTGAACCAATTGTGGTTGCGTTTCAATCAATCGTTGCCTGGTACCACCGTTCAAAGTGTACCCGAAAATCAAACGTTGGATATTGGATTGCGCCGAACAAGATTGCAAATGTTTGGACAAATTACGGACAATGTTTTTTTGTACTTTCAATTTGGAATGAATAATTTTAACGCTCAGTACAACAATACTGCAAACCGAAAAGTATCTGCGTTTTTTCATGATGCCTTGTGTGAATATAAAGTTTCAGAATCCAATGCACTCAAGCTCGGTGGAGGCCTAACGATCGCAAATGGTTTGTCGCGATTTTCACAACCTTCAATTGGCACAATTGCCACACTTGATGTTCCGGTTTTTGCTCAAACCACAGTAGATCAAACCGATATTTTTAGTCGTAAATTGAGTTTATATGCCAGAGGACAAATTTCGAAATTCGATTACCGTGTTATTTTGAGTGATCCTTTCCCAATAACGAGCAATGGAAATGTCCCTCCAGAACTTTCGAAAAATGCAACATTTAGCCTCAAAGGCCATCATTTACAGCAAGGGGCATACATGATGTATCAATTTTTTGAACATGAGGGACATTCTACTCCTTACATGACCGGAACATATTTGGGAACAAAAAAAGTTTTCAATGTGGCCGTAGGGGGAATCTTTCAAAAAAATGCGACTTGGCGCAAGGGAAATTCATCAGATACAACATACGATGACATGAAGTTGATGTGCGTTGAGTCGTTTTTAGATTTGCCATTAAATCAATTCGATAAATCTGCGATTCATGCATATGCTGGTTATTTTATTACAAATTATGGAATGAATTATTTACGAATGAACGGCATCATGAATCCAACAACAGGGTCCGGAATTTCAAATTTGGTTAAGGATGCGGGACCGATTTATGGGAATTCCTTACCAATGTTTGGAACTGGTCAGGTTTTTTACGCGCAGTTTGCATATTTAATGAGTCAAAATTTAATTCGTTCGAAGTCGCAATTCATGCCTTATCTTTCATTGAATGTTTCAAGCTATGATCGTTTCAAGCAACAACATCTCAGCACCATCAATGTTGGATTGAATTATTTGATAAAAGGTCACAAGGCCAAGTTTACTTTAGATTGGATGAATAGACCCAATGTAATTTTAACCCAAGTCAATGGAGAAGAAGTTGTAAACATCGGTAAGAATTTAAATACCATAACGTTACAATATCAAATATTTCTATAATATGGTTCGTTTTAAACTGAATTTTTATTTAGATTTAGTTTAAATTACAAAAAAAACCTTGTTGTATTTTTAACAATTACATATATTGCCAAACTGTTTGGGAGTGAAAAATTGTTTTCATGGTGTCTTTTTGCTCCCAAATAGTTGAAAATTAAGTATATATAATTTTTGAACAAACAATGAATCTACCACAAATTGAAACCGCGAAATTGAAATGTTATTTCAAGTTCATCGGTCTATTTTTAGCACTAATTTGGCATGGAAATGCGTATTCCCAAGGTGTTGAATCAAACAGTCAGTACTTTCTAACCATTAAAAATACCATCGGCGATAAAGTTGAAAATGTGTTGGTTTTAAATCAAATTAAAGGTGAAACCAAAGAATTGGGCTTGAGCAACAAGGAAGGATTGGTGGAGTTCTATGCAAATAAAAAATCCACCATAATTTTAAGAGCGGATAACTACCTAGAAAAACGTATTCAATTGGACTCTGCCAAGGAGACAATGGTGATATTTTTGGAATCAAAAACTGAAAAAGTAGACGAAGTGGTTGTTGTGGGCTATGCTACCTCAAAAAGAAAAGAGTTAACAGGTTCAATAGGCACAGTTACAGGTGCAACATTATCGAAACAACCTGTACTTACTGCTACGCAAGCGATGCAAGGAAAGTTGGCCGGTGTACAAATTACAAATTATGGTTCGCCTGGTTCTGCTCCAACAGTGAGGATTCGTGGAACAGGTTCGGTGATTGGAGGTGCAGAGCCACTGTATGTTGTAGACGGTGTGATTACAGAAGATATCAGAAACATCAATAACGCAGATATATTGTCAGTTGATGTTTTAAAGGATGCATCATCGACAGCAATTTATGGTGTTAGGGCATCAAACGGGGTTATTCTGATTACCACCAAAGCGGGCAGTAAGGGCAAAGCTACGGTTACTTACGATGGTTATTTTGGAATTAAAAGTATCACCAATAAAGTAAAAATGGCTGGTCCTAATTTATTTGCCAACTATTCAAATGAAGCTGCAGGTACTCAAGCCGTAATTGCTAGCGATATTACGGGAGTAACAGATTGGTTCGATGCCATTACCAGAACTGGATTGCAACAAAATCATTCAATTTCGGTTTCTGGCGGGGGAGAATTAGCGAATTCACTTTTTTCTATCAATTACATGAAAGAAGAGGGTATTTTAAAAGGAAACGATTATGAGCGTTTATCGATCCGAAACAACAATAATTTTAACATTGGTCAAGCCCTTAAAATTGGTAATAATATCAATCTGAGTACCTATCACTCCAATAACAAGCCATTTAGTCTCTTTACCCAAGCATACAATGCAGCTCCTATTTACACAGCTAAAGATGCAAACGGGGTGTATGGTTACACAACAAAAAGTGACGTAGGGAACCCTCTTGCGGCCCTGGAACTCACAGATGATCAGTCATTCGGATATAGATTGATGGGAAACGTTTTCGCAGATCTTGAAATCATGAAAGGCCTCACTGTTAGAACAAGTTTTGGTACAGACATGTTTGATAATAATGGTGAAAATTATCAAAGTAAATTTAAAGTAAGTCCAACACAAAAATACGATACCACCACTCTAACAATTTCGAATAACAGAGGGTTCAGATGGATTTGGGACAATTTGATGACCTATGCAAAATCATTTAAGACACAAAATTTGAAATTAATGTTAGGGCACACTGCAGAACAGTATGATGGTTACATGTACAGCATGTCGAGAGATGGTGTTCCTCCACAACAACAATATAGATATTTAAATACAGGTAGTTCTACAGTTCAAGGAAATTTGCAATATCAAAGACCAATCGGAGATTATGGTCGTAGAGAAAGTTACTTGGCAAGGGTGAATTATGGATTTAAAGACAAGTTATTTGTCACTGCGTCTTTTCGTAGAGATGGTTCCTCAAAGTTTCCGGAAGCCAATCGTTGGGGTAATTTCCCCTCTGTAGGTTTTGGATATGAGCTATCCAAAGAGTCTTTCTTCAAAGTGCCAAAGTTGGATTATTTTAAAATCAGGGCTTCTTGGGGAAAAGTTGGAAACGATAGAATTTATCCTTCAGAATTTGTGACATTATTATCGAGCGGGTTAACTGCAGTATTTGGAAATTCTATCAAGAACGGAACAACCATTGCCGAGATCAAAGATCCTAATTTGAAATGGGAAACTACAACTGAGTACGACTTAGGTTTAGATTATGAAATGTTTGGAGGCAGAGTTCGTGGAACAATAGATTATTATTACAAATATACGGCTGGTGCCCTGTTCAACATTCCTCTTTCTGCTGGTTTGGGTGATAATAATAATTCAATGCTTACCAATGCTGCTGATATCAGCAATACGGGTTTAGAGTTTTCGATTTCCTATAACAACAACAAATCAAAATCAAATTTTAAATATACCTATGGTTTGAATGCTACATTCAACAAAAATAGAGTTGAAAATTTAGGCCTAGGACAACCAACCAATTTCGGAAATTTGAACAATGGCGAATTCGCAACACGCGTGGCAACTGGTCAGCCAATTGGTTCATTTTGGGTTTATGAAACGGATGGGGTATATCAAAACGAAGCGGAAGTGAACAATTCGGCTCATTTGTTTGGAGCCAAACCTGGTGATTTGAGGTTGGTAGATAAAAATGGTGATGGTGTAATTAATGACAAAGACCGTCAGTATGTGGGTTCATATCAGCCAATTTGCTATTTAGGTTTTAACAGTCAAATGAACTATAAAAATTGGGACTTGAGCTTCGATATCATCTCGAATATTGGTAATAAGGTGTTCAATGGTAAAAAGACGGTGCGTTATGGAGGTAATTACAATGTTGAATACGAAGTAGCGATGCAGAGGTGGACATATTCCAATCCTACGAATGAATTTCCGAGGGCATTCAATGGAGTTCCCAAACCATCAGATTATTTTGTTGAATCGGGATCTTTTGCTCGGTTGAATAATTTTACGATAGGATATACTTTACCAGCATCTTGGGCTCAAAAATCAAAAGTTAAGTCGTATAGATTTTATATCACCGCACAAAATATATTCACTTGGAAAGCATATTCAGGATTTACGGCAGAGTTGCCAGGATCTCCGCCAGAGGCAGGTATTGAACTAAATGTTTATCCAACTTCTAGTACTATTTTAACAGGTATCAACATTCAATTTTAAGCCATGAGAAATAATATTTTAACAAAATTAAAATCAGCAGGCTCTATGGCATTGATTTTAGGCGCTGTTTTAGTTGTTCCTTCTTGTAAAAAATCATTTTTAGAAGAACCGCCAAGAGCTCAAACCCCAGCGGATTATTTTTCGAGCACCACACAGGCAGCTGAAGAATTGGTGAACTCTGTTTACAACAAATTATACGATTGGTCACAACATTCTTTTTCATGGATTGGAATAAGCAGTATTGCCAGTGATGATGCCGACAAGGGCAGTGATCCGGGAGATACTGGAGCAGACAAAGATCAATTAGATAATCTTTCATGGTCGTCTACTTCACTTTCGTTCGGTGAAGTTTGGGAATCTAACTTTGAAGGGATTTCAAGGGCAAATAAAGCCATCGATATGATGGATAAATTAAATATGGACCCGTCTAAAAGAGAAGTTTTAAAAGGAGAGGTTCGTTTTTTAAGAGCTTATTTTTACTTTAATTTGGTGCGTAGTTTTGGTGGTGTTCCCAAAATTGATAAAGTACCGGTAACACAAGCTGAAATAGATGCGGTGAATGTGAAGGCGAGTGTTGACGAAATTTATGATTTAATTGAATCTGATTTGAATTTTGCGTCTACTGTGTTGCCCACTCAACAATTGATAGAAACGGGTAGAGCCACTTCGTATGCTGCCACTGGCTTGTTATCTAAAGTAAGTTTATATCGTCAGAAATGGTCTCAAGCAGCGGCAACAGCAGAAATGCTGATTGGTTCAGGAAATTTTGGTTTGTTGGATGATTACAGCCATGTTTGGAGAGAAATAGGTGAATTTTCAAAAGAATCAATTTTTGAGATTAACTGCAAGGGTACAGAACCCGCAAAAGGAATTGTTGGGTATTTTGTGGTGCAAGCACCACGCGGTCAAGGAGGTCTAGGTTGGGGTTTTAATACTCCCACTCTTGATTTGTACAATGCTTATGAGCAGGGCGATGTAAGACGCGATGCCACAATAATTATTTCTGGTCAAACTTTGTGGGATGGGTGGGTAACGAATGTTTCTGCACCAAATGCCCGATACAACTACAAAAGTTATGTGAGTAAATTCATGGAATCGTGGGGGAAACAAGACAATGAAACGAATAAGAATTTGCGTATCTTGCGATATGGCGATTTGTTGTTAATTGCAGCTGAAGCCTACAATGAATTAAATGATAGCTCAAAAGCAAAGAAATACCTAAATATGGTGAGAAAAAGAGCTGGTTTGCAAAATACAACGGCCGTTACACAATCTGAAATAAGAGAGGCGATTTGGAAGGAACGAAGGGTTGAACTGGCAATGGAACATGATCGAGTATTTGATTTGCGCAGGACCAATAGGGCTGGTGATGTCATGCGCGCTCATGGTAAGGCTTACATAGATGGGAAACATGATTTGTATCCAATCCCTCAAAGGCAAATAGATTTGTCGAATGGTAAATTGATACAAAATCCAGGATATTAAACAAACAAAACCTAAAACTTATATAAAATGAAAAAAACAAAATTATTCTCAATTGCTGGTTTGGCTACATGCGCCATTCTTGCTGTAAATTTGACATCATGTGGTGATGATTCTTCAAATGATTCAGGAAATGCACCTATTGGTGGTTACAACACTTCTGACGAAGTTGCTTCTGCTAACTTGGTTGCTAAATTTTCTTTTGAAGACAACGTAGACGATGCAAAAGGTAACATTACTAGCGGTACTGCTGCTGGTACTTCTTTCTTCGCTGGTGCGAAAGGTAAAGCTTTACAAGGTGCTTCAAATGGTTATGTATTGTACACTGGTGTGAACAGCAAAATCACTGGAATGCAATCAACCACTATTTCTTCATGGGTGAAAACTTCTCCTCATGCTGATGGTGCTGAGTCTTGGTTCCAATTGTTGAATGACAGTAACTGGATTGGTAACTTGTTCATTTTACAAGAATCTGGTGCTGCTGGTAACGATTCTACCCGCATCAAATTCACTGTAAACAACTGGAATGCTACAGCTTGGAAAGAACAATGGACAGATTTGGGTTCTACCAACCGTATCAAAATTGGCAATGATGCATGGCATCACGTAGTTTGCTCTTATGATGCTGCTACTTCTAAAGTTGCGGTTTATGTGGATGGTGTGAAAATGAATTTACCTGCTTCTGTAACTGATAAATTCCAAGATGACCCTACAAAAGGTGGTGCTCCATTGGGTGCATTGGCATTCAAAAATGCAACTAAATTCGTTTTCGGTTGCTACAAACAAAGCTTGCCAGGTGGTACTCCTGATGGTTGGATGAAGAACTACGACGGTGGTTTAGACGAGTTCCGTATTTACGACAAAGCCTTGGCTGATGCCGATGTAAACGCTTTGTATCAATTAGAAAAAGCTGGTCGTTAATCCATTGAAAAAAAATATTCTACAGGGGCTGTTCGTCAAACGTACAGCCCCTTTTACATTCATTTTGTATTTGTTGCTTTTGGTTTCGTTGACCCATTTGCAATCATGTAAAAAAGATCAAGTTGAGGCACCTCAAACACCTCAATTTTTTGATTTGAATTCAATAAAATTCAACGGTAATTCATTGAGTGCATTGTTTACCAATGCGCCTTTGAATCCAGTTTTTAAAATTAATTTTTCAAAGGCATTAGATACAACAAATGCGAAGAAAGAAATTCTCATCAAGGAGGGTGGCTTTAACCCTGTTCCTGTTGATTACTCCTTTGAAAACTCAGATTCTACCATTGTACTCAATTGCGTAAAGCCATTGAAACCTTTTACCAAATATACTTTGGCCTTGCCTGTGACCCTAAAATCAAAAACAGGTGCTACTTTTTCAAAATACTTCGCTCTGCAGATTCGAACAGGAATTGATACAAACAATAAATTCAATGTTATTTCAAGTGTGGCTCTGTTAGATTCTGTACAACTCAAAACACTTCAATATTTTTGGAATTTTGCCCACCCTGTAAGCGGCTTAGCGCGTGAGCGCAATACATCAGGAGATTTGGTTACCTCTGGAGGTTCAGGAATGGGAGTTATGGCTCTCATTGCCGGAGTAAATCGAAATTTTATATCACGTTCTCAAGCTGTCGATCACCTTGTAAAAATGTCGAACTTCCTACTTTATAAAACCAAAGTTTACCATGGTGCTTTTCCTCACTGGTTTAATGGTGCCAACGGAAATACCATTGCGTTTTCGAGCAATGACGATGGGGCTGATTTGGTTGAAACTTCCTACCTAATTCAAGGTCTACTCACTGCTCGTCAATACTTTAATGGTGCATCTGATAAGGAAATGTCCCTCAGAGAGAAAATAGATAGTATTTGGCATAGAGTTGAATGGAATTGGTTCACAAAGAATGGCACTGAAACAAATTTATATTGGCATTGGAGCCCCAATAAGGGTTTCATCATGAATATGCCCATTCGTGGGTGGAATGAGTGTTTGATTACGCACGTTTTGGCGGCTTCATCTCCAACTTATCCAGTGAGTACCGCTGTTTATCACAATTGTTGGGCTGTCAATGGCCAGATTAAAAATGGTAAGAATTTTTATGGTTACAAATTACCTTTGGGTTCTGATTTAGGTGGACCTCTGTTTTTTGCTCATTATTCTTTTTTGGGAATTGATCCAAGAGGGTTAACAGACCAATATGCCGATTATTGGCAACAAAATCAACATCACGCTTTAATTAACTATGAATATTGCAAGGCCAACCCACGGAAATATGCTCTTTATGGTGCCAATTGTTGGGGATTGACAGCGAGTGATAACCCGTGGGGTTACGACGCTCATTCACCAACAAATGATCGGGGTGTTATTTCGCCTACAGCCGCTTTGGCATCGATGCCATATACGCCAAATGAATCCATGGCCGCGCTCAATTATTTTTACTATAAATTGGGCGATAAAATATGGAAGGAATATGGTTTTGTGGATGCTTTTCACATCGGTGAAGTATGGGCGGCAAACTCGTTTTTAGCCATTGATCAAGGTCCAATTGTGGTGATGATCGAGAATTACAGATCTTCGTTACTTTGGGAGCAATTTACAAGTTGTTTAGAAGTAAAAGCAGGAATGAAAAATTTAGGGTTTTCTGCCCCTTATCTGAACTAAAGAATATACGCAATTTTATGAAAATATACAAGTTAAATCGCTTAAAAGTAATTGCATTTTTTGCAATTTTCTCAGTTACTCAAATTTTATTGGCCCAATCTCGAGCCAATCAATTTGTTGATTCTTTGATGAATCTTATGACAATTCAAGAGAAAATTGGTCAATTGAATCTGCCCTCTGTAGGATTTGATGTTACAGGACCGGTTGTAAATCAAGGTGTGGAAGAGAAGATTTCAAAAGGACTTGTTGGAGGGGTTTTCAATACATTCACTCCAATTGCAGTGAGAAAACTTCAAGAAAAAGCCATCCAATCGCATCGTTTGCATATTCCTTTGCTTTTTGGATATGATGTGATTCATGGCCATAGAACCATATTCCCAATTCCTCTCGGTTTGTCTTGTACCTGGAATTTGGGTGCAATCGAAAAAATGGCGAAAGTGAGCGCATTAGAGGCAACTGCTGACGGATTAAATTGGACTTTTTCTCCCATGGTTGACATTGCCCGAGATCCGCGTTGGGGTAGGGTTTCTGAATGCGGTGGCGAAGATGTTTATTTGGGTTCTCGCATTGCTGAAGCAATGGTGAGAGGCTACCAAGGTACAAATTTGCGCAATCCAGAAAATTTGATGGCCTGCGTGAAACATTTTGCATTGTATGGCGGCGCTGAAGCCGGAAGAGATTACAATACAGTGGATATGTCTATCTTTAAAATGTTCAATGATTATTTGCCTCCTTATCAAGCCGCAATTCGCGCAAATGTTGGATCTGTAATGACATCATTTAATGATGTAAATGGTATTCCTGCAACATGTAATCCGTTTTTGCTGGATACTGTTTTGCGTAAAATGTGGAACTTTAAAGGAATGGTTGTAACAGATTATACTGCAATCAATGAACTGATGAATCATGGTATGGGCGGTGAGAAAACTGTTGCAAAACGAGCAATTGAATCCGGAGCCGATATGGACATGGTGGGAGAGTTGTATTTGAATCATTTAGAAAATTTGTTGAGGGACGGTAAGCTCAACATGGATTATATTAACCGTTCTTGCAAGAATATTTTACTTTCGAAATATCACTTAGGTTTATTTGACGATCCATATCGTGGTCTAAGTGAGACTCGTCAAACCCAAATTTTATCAAAAGAAAATAAACAAACAGCACTTGAAATAGCTGAAGAATCGATTGTTTTATTGAAGAATCACAACAATTTGTTGCCCCTTCAGAAAAATTCTGCGAAAAAAATTGCATGGATCGGACCACATATCAAAGGGAAACGTGATTTGATTGGCAACTGGAGTGGAGCCGGAGATTGGAAAAAAGCCATTTCAATTTTTGAGGCATTGAATCAAGATGCCACTCTAGGTTTAGGCTCCAAAATAGATTACGCATTGGGTTGTAATGTTATTGAAAATGAATCTCTTAAAAATAAACTGAATCAACACGACGGTCAAATTGAATTGTCACCAAAATCATCGATTGAGTTGATGAAGGAGGCAGTGAAATTGGCAAAAAAATCTGATATCATTGTGCTTGCAATTGGAGAAACTTTCGGAATGAGTGGAGAGGCTGCCTCAATGTCGAACATCGATTTGCAACCACAACAGAAAGCATTATTCGCTGCATTGAAAGCCACAGGTAAGCCAATTGTTTTATTGTTATTCAATGGTCGACCATTGACCATTGAAACTGAATTTAACCAGGCCGATGCAGTTGTTGAATGTTGGTTTCCAGGAACTATGGGTGGCCAAGCAGTGAAAAATGTACTTTTTGGTGATGTAACCCCTTCAGGGAAATTAACCATGACATTCCCTCTCAATGTTGGTCAAATTCCAGTTTACTATAATTCACGTAAAACAGG
>JACCDX010211647.1_pt1 | contig 16845 bp, 17 predicted proteins | sample 7449681 | NCBI WGS metagenome assembly JACCDX01 (sample SAMN15323450, study PRJNA562643) | freshwater metagenome | isolation source: river surface water | place: USA:Blue River Watershed | collected 2017-08-18 | reverse complement strand
GTGACCCGATTGATCAGAATGGCATTGGCGTTTGGCTGTTTGATGTCGACCCGGGCGTCGGCGCTGATCGAAAAGCTGGTCCAATCGATTTTCGCCAGATTGTCTTTCTGGATGATCCTCATCGATTGTGGGTTGGGCTGGGATATGGCGACGGGCCCCTCCACAACCGATGCCCCCGAGGGCAGCACTGTCTGCGCCTGCACCCTGAGAGGCACACTGAGCGCCGTTGCAGCGCAAAGAAGGGATAAGAGACGGATTGGCGGCGTCATTTTCATAAAATCTTGCTTTCCCTCAAAAAATCTACGGCCGATTTTTCGCGCACAATTTCATGTTTCCAGAATAAATATGATCTTGTGAAAAACAAACACTATAGACAGTTAATTCTGTGTTTATCTTAATCTTCAATTAGTGTTTCTGAATGGGACATATTTGTTTTCTTTATGAGACTCACAAGATTTTGATGAAAAACATTTTTTTAAAGGGCCAATGAAAGCGGGCGCATCGTCTCGCGATTTTTGAAAGGCGGCACGCCTCCCTCGTCTTTGCTGCGCGTCAGTCCAAAATCGGTGCGCGTGAATTACAGCGTGGCGATATGAGGCTTGATATGCTCCGCCTTGAACGCGCCCAAGCGCGTCGAGGAGAGGCAGATGAAACTACAAGGCAAGGTCGCCCTGATCACCGGCGCGAACGGCGGCATCGGAAGCGCAATCGCGCGCACCTTCGCGGCTGAGGGCTATGAAGGCTTTGCCATCGCGTCTTAAAGTCAGCAGCAAGCGACGCCCGGGCCATACCCCAAAATAGCAGGGTGAACCCCGGGGCCCGAGCTGATAGGGTGCGCGCTAAACCAGAGGCCGATGCCCTATCGGCAGAAAGGCTCTGATGACGCGCGCGCTTCCCCGCATCCGGTCCATGGCCACCGCCCGGCCGGATCATGATATTCATGCCGCCTTTGTCAGCTGGGCGCGGGAACGGCTGGCAGACCCGAGGGCCCAGCGGCTGTTTGACCGGATGGCGGCCCGCGCCGGGATCGACCATCGCTTTGCCGTCCTGCCGCCGACCGCCGAGGGCGGCTCCCCCGTTGCCCCCGGGGGCTTTTACGATGGCCCGGCCCCCGGCACAGCCGCGCGCATGGCGCTTTATGCCGAACACGCCCCGGCGCTCGCGCTCGACGCAATCCGCAAGCTTGATGCCGATCTAAGCACCATTACGCATTTGGTGGTGGCAAGTTGCACGGGCTTTGTGGCGCCCGGCGTGGATCAGATCATCGCGCGGGAATTAGGCCTGTCTGGATCGGTGGAACGGCTGCTGGTCGGTTTCATGGGGTGCTATGCCGCGGTTGCCGCCCTGCGCAGCGCGATGCACATCGTCCGCGCCACGCCAGAGGCGCGGGTGCTGGTCGTCACGGTCGAGCTTGCTTGCCTCCATCTCCATGAAACGCACGAGCTAGAGCCGCTGCTTGCCATGCTCCAATTCGGCGACGGCGCGGCGGCGGCCCTTGTCACCGCCGACGGGCCGGGGCTTGCCATCGACCATCCCTTTGCAACGACGCTGCCCGCAACGGCAGACCTTATCCGCTGGGACATTGGCGATCATGGCTTTGTCATGCATTTGTCTGGCGAGGTGCCGGGGCGCATTGCCGAGGCGCTGCACGACCGCGCCTTTGCGGACACTCTTTCTGGGGGCGACCCCGCCGAGGTCGATGGCTGGGCGGTCCATGCCGGCGGGCGTTCGATCCTCGATGCGGTAGAGCATGGCTTGGGGCTTGCGCCCGACAGGCTTGCCGCCTCGCGCGCTGTCCTGCGCGAAGGCGGGAATATGTCTTCCTCAACGCTGATGTTCGTGCTGGCGCGCTTTATGGACAAACCCGTCTCACGCGGCGTGGCGCTCGCTTTCGGCCCGGGCCTTGCGGCCGAGGGCTTTCAGTTCCGGACGGTTGCCTAATGCTCACGTCGCGTGCCCTTGCTGAGGAACAGATGGACGATCCGGCGCTGCCGGAAGCCGTCTACACGCGCGTCCTCCATGATCTGGCGCAGGTGAACAGTGTGACGCTCGCCCGCCGGCCCACGCTTCGTTTTCTGGGGCGTCTGAAGCGCCAAGCAACGCCGTTGCGGATCCTCGATGTCGGTTTTGGCGATGGCGATATGCTCCGCGCCATCGCCCACTGGGCAGCGCGGCGCAAAATCCCCGTTGCGCTGACGGGGATTGACCTCAACCCCCGCAGCATCGCGGCCGCCGCCCAACGGACCCCGGCTGAGCTGGGCATTCGATATCTGACAGGCGATTATCAGTCGCTGGGCGGCGAGGGATGGGATGTGATTATCTCAAGCCTCGTCGCGCATCATATGACGCCCGCGCAATTGATCACCTTTCTCCGCTTTATGGAAGAAGAGGCCGCGCGCGGCTGGTTCGTCAATGATCTTCACCGCCACAGCCTTGCTTGGCTTGGCTATCCGGTCCTTGCGCGGCTGATGGGCTGGCATCGGATCGTCCGCGAAGATGGGCAATTGTCGATCGCACGGTCCTACCGCCCGGCGGAGTGGCCGCCGCTTCTTGCTGCCGCGCAGATCAACGATGCCCGCGTCTTTCGCGCTTTTCCTTTCCGGCTATGCGTCGCCAAGACCCGCTGATCATAGGCGCCGGTCCGGCGGGCTGTGCGGCAGCGATCACGCTGGCCCAAGGCGGTGCGCGCCCGCTGATCGTCGAACGGCATCACGAAACCGGCGATGCGCTGTGCGGCGGCTTTATCAGCTGGCAGACAATCCGGCGGCTCGAAAATCTGGGCGTCGATGTGCGCGGCCATCGCATTACGCGGTTGCGGCTTTTTGCTGGCGGCCACACCGCTGAAGCGCCGCTGCCTGAACCCGGCTTTGGCCTGTCGCGCCGCGTGATGGATCAGGCGCTTATTAAGGCCGCTCAGGCAGCGGGAGCAGGTCTGGAACGAGGCATCACCATCCGGCATCGGGACGAGGTGGCCAGCCATGCACCCGCGCTGTTCCTCGCCACCGGCAAATATGATCTTAAAGGGCTGGAACGGCCCCGCAAGGCGACCGACCCCACGCTTGGGCTGCGCGTTCGCCTGCCGGCGACGCCTTCTCTATCCCGGTTGATTGCGGACAGCATCGAACTGCATTTGTTCGACCGCGGCTATGCCGGGGTTGAGCTTCAGGAGGATGGCAGCGCCAATATCTGCCTCGCCGTCCGCAAGTCGCGCCTTGCCGAGGCTGGGCGCGATCCCGCTGCGCTTCTCCTTCAATTGGCGCAGGAACACCCCCAGCTTGGCGAACGGCTTGTCGGATTTTCCGCGCAGCTGCCCCTCGATGCGATTGCGGCGGTCCCTTATGGGTGGCGGCAAACGCACGACCCCCACGGCCTCTATCGGCTGGGCGATCAATGCGCGGTCATCCCCTCGCTGGCGGGCGAAGGCAATGGCATCGCGCTGGCAAGCGGGGCCAGCGCCGCACGCGCCTATCTCGGGGGCCAAAGCCCTGCAAGCTGGCAGCACCATTTTGCCGGGGCAACCCGCCGGCCCGTGGGGCTGGCGACGCTGTTATGGCATCTGGCCGAACATCCAACCCCGCAAAAGCTGGCGGTCAGGCTGTTGGGGGTGCTGCCTTTTTGGGCCGGCCAGTTGGCGCGCGCCACGCGGATTACCGTCGCGTAACAGCAGCGCGTGTCGGCATTGTGTGAAACGGGCAACGGGCGCGCCTGTGCGGGTCTATCCCCATAGGCGGGCTTATTGTAGAAACGCTGCAAAATGATGAAAGGCTTTCTCCCATGGACTTTACCCGCCTGAACCCGATGACTGGTGCTGTGGCGTCAACCGCGCCTGCGATGAAGGCGGGCGATGTGCCAGCGATTGCGGCGCGCGCGGCCGCGGCGTTTCCGGCATGGGCAGCGATGGGGCCGAACGCCCGGCGCGCGATACTGATGAAGGCCGCCGTCGCGCTGGAGGCGCGGGCGGACGCCTTTGTCGAGGCGATGATGGGCGAGATTGGCGCCACCAAGGGCTGGGCCTTGTTCAACCTCGGCCTTGCCGCCTCGATGGTGCGCGAAGCCGCCGCCTTGACCACGCAGATCTCGGGCGAAGTCATCCCCAGCGACAAGCCGGGTTGCTTGGCGATGGGCCTGAAGGAGCCAGTCGGCGTGATCCTCGGCATCGCGCCGTGGAACGCGCCGATCATCTTGGGCGTGCGCGCGATTGCGGTGCCGCTGGCGTGCGGCAACAGCGTGATCTTGAAAGCAAGCGAGACCTGCCCGCGCACCCACCAGCTCATCATCGAAGCCTTTGCCGAAGCGGGCCTCCCCGAAGGCGTGGTGAACGTCGTCACCAACGCGCCGGCCGATGCGGGTGAGGTTGTTGGCGCGCTCATCGATGCGCCCGAGGTCAAGCGGATCAACTTTACCGGCTCGACCCATGTCGGGCGGATCATCGCCAAGCGCGCCGCCGAACATTTGAAGCCCTGCTTGCTCGAACTGGGTGGCAAGGCGCCGCTGATCGTTCTGGAAGATGCCGACCTTGATGAAGCAGTGAAGGCCGCCGCCTTTGGCGCCTTTATGAACCAGGGCCAGATCTGCATGTCGACCGAGCGGATCATCGTGGTCGACGCGGTCGCCGATGCCTTTGCTGAAAAGTTCGCGGCCAAAGCCAAAACCCTGATCGCGGGTGACCCGCGTGAGGGCACGACCCCCTTGGGCGCAGTCGTCGACCAAAAGACCGTCACCCATGTCAACGCGCTGATCGAAGACGCGGCCGCCAAGGGCGCGAAGGTGCTGACGGGCGGGACGGCCGACAGCGTCGTCATGCCCGCAACCGTGGTCGATGGTGTGACCGCCAGCATGGACCTGTATCGCGATGAAAGCTTCGGCCCGATCGTCGCGATGATCCGCGCGCGCGATACCGAACACGCGATCGAACTGGCCAACGACACCCAATATGGCCTCTCGGCCGCTGTGTTCACCAAAGACATCGCCAAGGGCCTGAGGGTTGCCAAGCGCATCCAATCGGGCATCTGCCATGTCAACGGGCCGACCGTGCACGACGAGGCGCAAATGCCGTTCGGCGGTGTCGGAGCGTCAGGCTATGGCCGGTTCGGCGGCAAGGCCGGGATCGACAGCTTTACCGAACTACGCTGGATCACCATCGAAACCCAGCCCGGGCATTTCCCGATCTGAGGCACACAAACCCACGCGCCTCAGCACGCAGCGCGGCGCGCGGGCTGAGGCGGCGATTGAAATGACTTGCGCGGTTAAACTTTCAGTCTAATTCCGCGCAATAGTCTTCAATAATCTCAATGGTTTGTTTCGATGCCGCTGCTGAAAAATCTCTGGGCCATCCTCGGGCTGCTCTTGGCCAGCTTAGGGGTGCAAAGCCCCGCTGATGCCAGAACCGGCAGCGTCACAGCGCTGACCACGATCCCGAAAACTGCAAAGATCGTGACCGTCGGCTTTTACCCGGTCAACATCCACAGCGTTGACCACACCACCAGCACCTTTGTCTTTGATGGCTATATCTGGTTCCGCTGGAAGGGGGATTTTGACCCCACCAAGACCGTCGAACTCGTCAATGCGGTCGACAAATCGAGCATCTCCAAAGAAGCGCTGTTTGATACGCCGCAGATCATGCCGGATGGCACCAAATATCAGATCCTTCGGATCGAGAGCCAGTTTTTCAAACCCTTTTTGCTGGGCGACTTCCCGCTTGATCAACATGAGCTGACCGTAACGCTTGAAGACAGCCTTCAAGGGGTCGACGCGCTTGTCTACCAGATCGACCAGAAGGACACCGCCTATAGCGGGCAACTCAACATCGCGGGCTGGACGCTGCAAGGCTGGAAGGCCGACCAACTGCTCAACGACTATCGCAGCACTTTTGGCGATACCAGCGTGGCCCAAGCGTCGCGCTTTGCGCAGCTGAGCTTCAGCCTCAAAATTGCGCGGCCGCAAAGCTATTTCTTTTGGAAGCTCTTATTGCCGCTCGCCATTGTGCTGTGTGGGGCCTGGATCGCGTTGTTGCTGAACCCCGTGTTGACCGAAACGCGCGCGGCTTTGCCCGCCTCCGCTTTGCTCACGACGGTCTTTTTGCAGCAATCCTATACCGCGTCGCTCCCCGATACTGGCGGGCTCGTCCTTATCGATAAAATCTATGTCATTGCCTATGTGCTGATCGTGGTCACTTTGGGCCGCGTCATCATCAAGTCACGCAATGTCGAACAGATGGGCGAGGGGGAGATCTTGCAGCTGCGCAGGAAAGATCTCTGGGCCTTTGCCGTGCAGGTCGCCATCTTCGTTGCCGGCACCGCGTTCATCGTCTTTTCACGATAAGCGCGGGCACGCGGCGGCGCGGCTCGTCGCAAACAGGGCTCGCATGGTCCCCGTTCGAGCAAAGATCGGCGGGCTATACATTGCCCTGAAAGCGTTTCCCCGACAGGCGGCATGGTTTGATTGCCCCAAAAGGAACGAAGGAGATGCCCCCGATGTCGACCAAAGTTTTTGCCCTGAGCTGCGCCGCCCTGTGCGGCTTCGCGCTGCCCTCTCCCCTGTTGGCACAGCCGCAAGACAGCCGGGAAGGCCCAATCACCGTCACCGGTATGGCCGCGCCAGAGACAATGGCCATTCCGGACGACGCGGTCCCGGGGCCAGAGATCAAAGGCATCATCACCGCCCGCAAGGGGGGCAAGATGCGGGTGGTGACCAGCGATGGCCGTTCGGTGAATGTGCAGCTTGCTGAGACGACCCGGATCAAGGCCGCCATCGGCCTTTTTGGTGGCAACCGGGGCAATCTGACCTCCGCAGCGCTCCTCAATGGTCTGCCGGTCACGATCAAGACGCTGCAATCGGGCGACGCGCTGTTCGCCGCGCAGATCACCTTCCGCAATAATGACCTCAAAACCGCGAACATGATCCGCAACGGCACCGCCCAGCAATTTGAAGAACAAGCAGCGGCGACGGCGGCGCTCCGCGGCCGCATGGCCGATATTGATCAGTATAACATCAAGCAGACGACGAATGTCTTCTTCGATACCGGCAAGGCGGTTTTGTCTCCCGCCGCCAAGGCGGACCTATGCGCCACCGCAGCCCAAGGCGAGGCGATGAACAACGCCTTGATGCTGGTCGTTGGCTATACCGATTCGACGGGCAGCGACGAGATCAACCAGACACTGAGCGAAAAGCGCGCGGGCGCGGTGATCAACTATTTGCAGCAGGCCTGCCGCTGGAAACCCTATCGCATGCTGACGCCAACGGGCATGGCAACGGCCGACCCGCTTGCCAGCAACGAGACGGAAGAAGGCAAAGCGCAGAACCGGCGCGTCTCGGTAAACATCTTGGTGAGCAAAAGCGTCGACGGTTTCTAAGCCCGGCTGATCCGGGGCGATGGCGGGCCGATCCGGTCAGGCCATCGCTCCGGCAAGGGCGGCGGCCACCCGCTCAGCGCGCGGCACCCCGGCGCGAATATCCGCCGCGCGGGGGATTTCGACACTGACCGGGCAATCAGCCGGCAGGGCGGCGCAAAAACCGGCCACATCAAACGCCCCTTCCCCCAAAAACTGGCGTTCGGCAGAGGCTTCTTCGGGCCAATCTGCCTCGGGCAGGTGCAACGGGCCATCCGCCAACTGCGCAAAGAAAACCTCCTGCGGCGGGACGTGCGCAAGATCCACCGGCTGCCCGCCCGAGCGCATCAGGTGGAGCAGATCAACCGTCAGCCCCAGCGTGCCCGGCACCCCAATGGCGGCGATCAAGCGCCGCGCCTCGGCTAAGTCCGGCACTTGGGACGCGGGATAAAATTCAAGCGCGACCTTGAGCCCGAAGCCCCGCGCCGCCGCGCAAAAAGCGCCCAGCTGATCTTCACGGCGGGCGGGGTCGCGATCATAACACAGCACGTTCACCGCGCGCGCGCCCAGCGCGGCAGCACAGGCAAGCGCGGGCTGAAAATCATCCATCACGCTGCGGCGGGACAGGGTGAACGGATATGCAAGGCCCAGCGCCATGCCCGTTGCCGAAAGCGCCTGCTGCACCTCGTGCCGGGCTGCGCGATCAGCCACCAGATCATAGCGGGGCATCAACGGCAGCTCGGCCATGGCGTGGAGGAACAGGCACACCCCGTCGCACCCGGCGTCTGCCGCCGCCGCGATCAGCTCAACCGGGGTCGCGTCTGCCGCGGTGAGATGGTCGAGGTAAAGCGCGGCCTCAGCCGCCATTCTTGATCTTCTGGTGATGGCGGATCACTTCATCAATGATGAAGCGCAGAAATTTCTCGCTGAACTCAGGGTCAAGATTCGCGTCCGTCGCCAACCGCCTGAGGCGTTCAATCTGCCGCTTTTCGCGCCCCGAATCGGCCGCGGTCAGCCCTGTCTTGGCTTTATGTTCGCCCACCATCTTGGTGATCTTGAAGCGCTCAGCCAGCATATAAATAATTGAAGCATCGATATTATCGATGCTTTCGCGATAACGTTGCAGGGTTTCGTCGGTCATATCTGCACCAGTTTCCTCAAAAGCGCCCGTTTGCAAGCCCGTTCCCCTTGCCTTTGCGACGAACCCCCGCCAATGGCCTTGGCATGACGGCAACCATTCACAGGTTAACGACAAGCTCGGCCCCCTCGCTCGATCCGATCATCGCGCTTGTGGCCCCGGGGATGAATCAGGTCAATGCCGTCATCCTCGATCGGATGCAGTCCCAAATCCCGCTGATCCCCGAACTCTCGGGCCATTTGATCGCGAGCGGGGGCAAAAGGATGCGCCCGATGCTGACGCTCGCCACCTCCGCCTTGCTCGATTACCCGGGAAGCCGCCAATATAAACTCGCCGCTTCGGTCGAGTTCATCCATACCGCAACGCTCCTCCATGACGATGTGGTCGATCATTCCGACATGCGCCGGGGCCGCAAGACGGCCAATGTCATTTGGGGCAATTCGGCAAGCGTGCTGGTGGGCGATTTCCTGTTCAGCCGCGCCTTTGAACTGATGGTCGAAGATGGCAGCCTCAAGGTGCTGAAGATCCTTTCCAGCGCCAGCGCCGTGATTTCGGAAGGCGAAGTCAACCAGCTTACCGCCCAGCGCCAAGTGGCGACGAGCGAAGACCAATATCTCGATATTATCGGCTCCAAGACCGCCGCGCTATTTGCCGCTGCCTGCCGAATCTCGGCGGTGATTGCGGAGCGCGATGAAACCGTGGAGCTGGCGCTCGATTCTTATGGGCGCAATTTGGGCATTGCCTTCCAGCTGGTTGATGATGCGATTGATTACGCGTCCGATACCGCGACGATGGGCAAGGGCATGGGCGATGACTTCCGCGACGGGAAGATGACGCTGCCCGTCATCCTCGCCATGGCGCGTGGCTCAGCCGAAGACCGTGCCTTTTGGACCGATGCGATGGAGGGTCGCCGCGTTTCCGACAGCGACCTTGCTTATGCGCAGCATTTGCTCGTCCAAACCGGGGCCATTGCCGATACGTTTGAAAAGGCCCGGCTCTATGGCCGCCGCGCGATTGATGCGCTCGGCATGTTCCCGCCCTCTAAGGCGAAAGCCGCGCTCATCGAAGCGGTCGAATTTGCGATCGCACGCGCCTATTAAGGCCCGGTGACCGACAAGGACAGTGCTTCGACAGGCTCAGCACGGGCGGGGGGGGGGGGAAGTAAACATCGTTCCGCCAAGCCCCTCCCGCTCGTCCTGAGCTTGTCGAAGGACGGTCCTTTTTGATCAGCGGTAACGGGCATAAAGGCATAGAATGATGCTCCCCATTCACGAGGTTCTGCCTGATCTGCTTTCGGCGTTGGCTGCCGGGCCGAACGCTGTGCTCGTCGCCCCACCCGGTGCGGGGAAAACCACGGCAGTTGCCCCCGCGCTGCTCGATCAACGCTGGTGCACCGGGCAGATACTTCTGCTCTCCCCGCGCCGGCTGGCGGCGCGGGCCGCGGCGGAGCGGATCGCTGAGCTGCTGGGTGTGCGCGCCGGCGGGCTGGTCGGCTATGCGACACGGATGGAAAGCCGCCAATCGGCTGAGACGCGCCTCCTTGTTTTGACCGAGGGGATTTTTCGCAACCGGATTCAGGCGGACCCGGAACTGGCGGGCGTCTCTGCCGTGCTGTTTGACGAAGTGCATGAGCGCAGTCTCGATAGCGATTTCGGCCTCGCGCTCGCGCTGGATGCACAAGCAGGGTTAAGGCCCGATCTCCGGCTTGTCGCGATGTCGGCAACGCTCGATGGCAGCCGCTTTGCGGCGTTGCTCAACGCGCCCGTCATCGAAAGCGCAGGGAAAATGTTCCCGCTAACGCTGCGGCATATCGGCCGCCGGGCCGAAGCGCGGATTGAAGACGAGGTGGCTGCCGCGATCCGCCGCGCGCTGGGGGAAGAAGCGGGCGATGTGCTCGCCTTTCTCCCCGGCGTGGGCGAGATTGAACGGACGGCGGAGCGGCTGGCGGGTATCCCCGCCGAGGTCCACCGCCTGCATGGCAGCCTTGACCCCGCGGAGCAGCGCGCAGCGCTGAAGAAAGGCGCGACCCGCAAGGTCATCCTCGCCACCGCGATTGCCGAAACCAGCCTGACGATCGATGGCGTCCGCGTCGTGATCGACGCGGGGCTCGCCCGGCGCGCGCGCTATGACCGGGCGGCGGGTGTCGCGCGGCTTGTGACCGAACGGGTCAGCCAAGCGGCCGCCACCCAGCGCGCCGGGCGTGCCGCCCGCCAGATGCCGGGGGTTGCCTATCGGCTCTGGGAAGACGCAGCGACCCAAGGCCTGCCCCCTTATGACCCGCCCGAAATCCTGGAAGCCGATCTCTCCCCGCTGCTGCTCGATTGTGCGATCTGGGGCGTGGCAGACCCGAACCAGCTCAACTGGCTCGATCCGCCTCCAGCCGCCGCCCTTGCCGAAGCACAGGCGCGACTCCGCGATCTAGGCGCGCTCGATAGGGATGGGCGACCCACCCCCCATGGCCGCGCGATGGCAAAGCTCCCGATGCCCCCGCGGCTCGCCCATATGCTGTTGGCAGCGGCCGCACGCGGCGCGGCGCGCCCGGCCGCCGAACTCGCCGTTCTCCTCTCCGAACGCGGGCTGGGCGGGCAGGACGCCGATCTGGAGACCCGGCTCTCCCGCTGGCAGCGGGAAAAGGGACCGCGCGCAGAGGCAGCCCGGCGGCTCGCCCAAAGGTGGGAAAAGCTGGCCACGGCATCGGGAATACCGGTTGAAGGCAACCCGCTTTCCCCCGCCGAGATCATCGCGCTCGGCTTTCCCGACCGGGTAGCAAAGCGGCGCGACGCGAAGGGTGAGAACTGGATCAGCGCGGGCGGGCGCGGCTTCCGGCTCGACCCCGCTTCCCCGCTCGCCCGCGCGGAATGGCTCGCCGTCGCCGATATTCAAGGCGCTGCCTCGGGCGCGCGGATCCTCTCCGCCATCCCGACCGATCTTGCGACGATCGAAGCCCTGTTCGCCGACCGGATCAAGAGCGGCACGCAGCTGCGCTTTGACCCCGCAACCGGCGGTGTCCGCGCCGAAAGCGGGCGGCATTTGGGCGCGATCACGCTATCCAAGGGGCAGGACAGCACGGCCAGTGCGGACGAGATTGCGACCGCCCTTGTCGAGGGCGTGCGCACCCATGGGCTTGAGGTGATGCACTGGCCGGACGCCGCGACCCGCCTGCGCACCCGCGCGCTTTATGCGGGGCTGACCGACCTCACCGAGGCTGCGCTTCTTGCGAGCCTTGATCTCTGGCTCCCCCCGCTTGTGGCGGGCAAAAGGCGGCTCTCTGACATTGATGAGGGCGCGCTTGTCCAAGCGCTCAAAGGCCTGATCGGATGGGACGAGCAACAGACGATCGACAGGCTCGCCCCCGCCAGCTTCACCTCGCCTGCCGGGACCACCCACGCGATTGACTATGGCGCGGAAGGCGGGCCGATGGTCGAGCTGCGGGTGCAGGCCTTGTTCGGCTTGGCCGAACATCCGGTGATCGGGCCGGACCGGGTGCCGCTGCGCCTCTCGCTCACCTCGCCTGCCGGGAGGCCGCTTCAAACGACCCGCGACCTGCCCGGCTTTTGGGCGGGCAGCTGGCGTGAGGTGGCCAAGGAAATGCGCGGGGCCTACCCTAAGCATAACTGGCCCGACGATCCGGCCAATGCTCCAGCGAGCCTCAAGACGAAGAAGGCGCAGGCGCGGCTGTGAGGCTCGTCATGGCGAGCAGAGCGAAGCCATCCAGAAGGCCGGGCGCGCAGCCCAACTGGATTGCTTCGCTTCGCTCGCAATGACGGTGAGAAACTTTGCCCGCGCAATTCCCCTTGATCCGCGCGCCCGATTGGAGGAAAGGGCGGCCATGACGCAGGCACGCATCCTTCAAAAAGCCAAAAACGCTATGCAATCGGGCCGCTATGGCACCGGGAGCTGGCTCCTCGAATTTGAACGCGCCGATGCGCCGCGCCCCGATCCGCTGATGGGCTGGGCCGGATCGCGCGACACCCAGACGCAGGTGGCGCTGAGCTTCCCGACGCTGGAGGCTGCCAAGGCCTATGCCGAAAAGCACGGGATTTCCTATCACATCGTCCCCGCCGCGCCGCGCGTGCTGAAGCTGCAGAGCTACGCGGATAATTTCCGCTAAGGGGTCAGGGCGGGCCCACCCCCAAGCTGCGGGCCTAGCAGCATCAGCAACTTCACATCCATCGCACAGCCTTCGGCGCGCTTTGCTGCCATAAAGTCAGCCACGCCCGCCAAAGGGACGCGGTGGACGAGGATCGCTTCATCCTCCACCCCACCGCCATCGCCGACTTTCTGAAGTCCCTCGGCACGGACAAGGTAGAAGCTTTCGCTGACCATGCCAGGCGAGGAATAAAATTCCCCGATCATCTCAACATGCGCGGGGCGATAGCCCGTCTCTTCTTCCAGCTCGCGCGCGGCCGCTGCCGCGACCGCTTCGCCTTCGCGTTCATCCCCCACGAGCCCGGCGGGCAGCTCAAGGCACGGCGCGCCCAATGGCACGCGATATTGCTCGACAAGCAAGACATGGCCGTCTTCAATCGCGAGGATCACCGCCGCCTTGATGCCCCGCGCACGGGACACATATTCCCATTTGCCCCGGGTTTTGGCGGTGATGAACTTGCCTTGCCAGACGATCTCTTCCGGCGCCTCTTCAGCGCTCATAACGCGATGATCCGATCCGGCAGTTCGTTCACATCGTCGCTGGCGCGCGGCAGATGCTGGGCGAGAATAGCCCCGACATCGCGGATCGCCGCAACCAGCCCATCGGCCACCCGCCCGTCGCGCACCGGCACGATCAGGTCTGCCATCGCCTTGCCCCATTCGGCGGCGTCGACCCGGGCATGGATCGCTTCATCCGCGACAATTTCGGCGCGGCGTTCCGCCAAAGAGAGGTAGAGGAGAATGCCCGTGCGGCCCGCCGTCCGGCGTTCCGCGGCGGTGCGGAAGCATTGTACCGCGCGCGCCCGCACCCGCCGCGCCTTGAGGGCAGAAGGGACAAGCGCGAGCCGCAAGGGCCGCCAAAGCAACAAGAGCCACATGCCTGCGAATTTCAGGCTGACAACCATAAGCGCCAGTTCCAGCACGGCGCGCGGGCGCCAATCCTGCGCCCATTGGCCCAGCACGCGATCTGCCAGCCCCAGATACAGATCGGGCATCAGGCACAAAGCGACGAGCGCGAGAAACGCGACCGCCACGGACCACCAGAGGGCCACATCTGCATAATCATCGGAGCGATCAGCCAAGATCGCCACAATCTCTCCCGAGGTGCCGCGTTCGGCGGCGCGCACCGCCGCGCTGATCTGCGCCTGATCTGCTGCGCTCAAGTCAATCCGCGCTGCCATTACCAACTCCCCGAAGAGCCGCCGCCGCCAAAGCTGCCGCCCCCGCCTGAAAATCCACCAAACCCCCCGCCGGCGCCAAAGCCCCCGCCATGGCTCCCGCCAAAATCACCCGGGCCCCAAATCACAATCGGGAGGCCGCCGCCATAACGGCGCCCGCGCCGGCTCCGCCGGCCACCAAACAGCGTTGGCAGGACGATGAACAGGAGAATGAACCCCCAAAAGAGCAACGCGATCGGCACCCCGCCCTCACCCGAGGGCGCGTCCGTCTCTGCGGCCTTCATCCGCGCGGCGGCCTCTTCGGGGGAAAGTTGCAATTGCGCCATCACCGCGTCCGCGCCGGCGGCAATCCCGCCCGGAAAATCGCCCGCCTTGAACTTGGGGATGATCGCGCTGTTGATGATGACGCTCGAATAGGCATCGGTCAGCACCGGTTCCAGCCCATAGCCGACCTCGATCCGCACCTTACGGTCTTTGGGCGCGACGATCAGGAGAACCCCGTCATCCTTGTCCTTGGACCCCACCCCCCAGGCCCGGCCGAGCCGATAGCCATAATCTTCAATCGGATAGCCTTGGAGATCGGGGATCGTCGCGACGACAAATTGCCGCCCCGTTTTCTTCTCAAACGCGGCCAGCCGCGCATCGAGCGCAGCTTCGGCCCCGGCATCGAGCAGGTTGGCGGCATCGACAACGCGGGTGGCGTTGGGCTTGGGAAAATCCTGCGCCCGCGCTGTAAGCGGCGCGAGCATCAGGAGCATCAGGGCAAGCAGGGCGCGCAAGGACAGCGCCACCCCCCGGCAGGGCCGCGTCAGAACTTCACCTGCGGCGCGCGGTCAGCATTCGGGGCCGTCGCCTGATAAGGGGTCATCGGCTGGGCCCCATAGATCAGCTTCGCCCCAATCGCATCGGGGAAGGTCCGGATCGTCGTGTTATAGGCTTGGACGGCTTCGTTATAATCTTTGATCGAAATGTTGATCCGGTTCTCCGTCCCTTCGAGCTGGGATTGGAGCGCGAGGAAATTCTGGTTCGATTTCAGGTCAGGATAGGCTTCGACCGTGGCCAGCAAGCGCCCGAGCCCGGCGCTCAATTGGCCCTGCGCCCGTTGGAACTGCTGCACCTTAGCGGGGTTGCTGAGGTCAGCGCCCGTCAGCTGCACCGAAGTTGCCTTGGCGCGCGCCTCGGTCACCTGCACCAGCACGGACTGTTCCTGCTTGGCATAGCCCTTCACCGTTTCCACCAAATTGGGAATAAGGTCTGCCCGGCGTTGGTAATCGGCTTGGACATTGGCCCATTTGGCCTTGGCGTTTTCTTCTGCCGTCGGCACGCTGTTGAGGCCACAGCCGGAAAGCGCCAGAGCGGCGGGAACAAGCGCAAGCCCAAAGCGGGAAAGGGAACGGGTCATCAGCAGCAACCTCTTTTTGAGGGAAGAATAGGTGAGAGATAGGAGGCGCTGTGCGCTTGCGCAACATTCTTGCATGTTGGCACCATTATGGCATGAATAGGCAGCGATAAGGCGAAAAGGGGATGGCCGATGTGGAATGAGTTCAAGGCATTTGTGAACCGGGGCAATGTGCTCGACCTCGCGGTCGGCGTCATCATCGGCGCGGCTTTTGGCAAGATCATTTCCTCTTTCACCGACGATGTGTTGATGCCCCTGATCGGGCTTGTGACGGGGGGTGGCGTCGATTTTTCAAGCCACTTCATCCTGTTGGGGGATCCGGGTCAAAAGTCCATCACCACCTTGGCAGAGGCCAAGGCCGCCGGCATCGGCGTGTTTGCCTATGGCAGCTTCCTCACCGCGCTGATCAACTTCTTCATCATGGCGTTCGTCATCTTCCTGATCGTCCGCTGGGCGAACAAGCTGATGCCCAAGCCAGAAGCCACAGCGGCTACCCCGGAAGAGGTGTTGTTGCTCCGGGAAATCCGCGACAATTTGAAGAAATAGGGCTAGCCGCGCGCGGCGCGGAACCGATCCAGCCCCGCCTTGAGGTCCGCGATCAAATCATCCGGATGCTCAAGGCCGATGCTTAGCCGCACGACCGGGCCGGCGGCGTCCCAGCGCGTTGCGCTGCGGTACTTCTCGGGGTCAACGGGAAGGGCCAAGCTTTCATAGCCGCCCCAGCTATAGCCGATCCCGAAATGCTGAAGGCCATCGATAAGCACGGCGCGCGCATCAGCATCGCCGCCCTGCAGCACAAAGCTGAACAGCCCGCTCGCGCCCGTAAAGTCGCGTGCCCAAAGTTGATGGCCGGGGCAGGACGGCAGCGCCGGGTGCAGGACCTGCGCCACCTCCTCTTGCGCCGCGAGCCAATGCGCGATCTGAAGCGCGCTAGCCTCATGCTGTTTCAGCCGAAGCGCCAACGTCCGCATCCCGCGCAGCACCAAATAGCTGTCATCCGCGCTCACAAATTGGCCGAGCATCTGCGCGGTGCGGCGCAAGCTCATCCAGCACGCTTTGTGCGTCGTCACCGCGCCGAGCATCGCATCGCTATGCCCGCCCAGATATTTGGTGGCCGCGGTGATGACGAGATCAACGCCCTTTTCAATCGCGGTGAAATAGAGCGACGTTGCCCATGTATTGTCGAGCAGCGTCCGCGCGCCCTGCGCCTTGGCCGCCGCGACAATCGCGGGCACATCCTGCACCTCAAAGGTCAGGCTGCCCGGCGCTTCCAGAAAGACCGCCTTGGTGTTGGGCTGCATCAGCGCGGCGATCCCGCTGCCGATCAGCGGGTCATAATAGCTGGTTTCAACCCCCCAGCTTTTCAGGAACCCATCGCAGAAATTGCGCGTCGGATCATAGGCCGAATCCACCATCAAGAGATGGTCCCCGGGCTTGAGCACCGAAAGCAGCGCAGCCGAGACCGCCGCGACGCCGGAAGGGTAGAGCATGGTGCCTTCGGCCCCCGGCTCCAGCGCGGTGATCGCGTCAGCCAAGGCCCATTGGGTTGGGGTGCCGCGCCGGCCGTAAAACAAATCGCCGTCGCGGTTCGTTTCCGTCCCGCGCTTGAGATGGACGACGTCGTCGTAAAGGATGGTCGACGCCCGCCAGACC
>JACCDX011075623.1_pt1 | contig 16852 bp, 22 predicted proteins | sample 7449681 | NCBI WGS metagenome assembly JACCDX01 (sample SAMN15323450, study PRJNA562643) | freshwater metagenome | isolation source: river surface water | place: USA:Blue River Watershed | collected 2017-08-18 | reverse complement strand
TGTATGATGTGCTGTTCTACTTGGATTGGTTTCTTTCTCGGACTTGTTTTAATTTCACCGTCTTATTATCTTTTCGGGATAACCCCTTGGGTTTCATGGTTCTTTGACGGACTTATGGCATCGGGAGCCGTGTGGGCAATAAACGCAATAATCGAATGGTTTGAACAAAACCGACCAACAAATGTTAACAATTAAAAATTATATATTATGCCGAAGTCAAGACAACGTAAAAATCACAAACAAAAAGTAAAATCTCGCAACCAAATGATAAAAGGTATGCAGAAAAAGTATCAAGAGGCAATGGAGTCCGAGATGCAAAAGTATTTGGATAAACTAAGCGGAATGACCGAAAATCAATCAACTGAAGGAGTAAGTGGACCTGTTCAGTAATTACATAGATTTAACACCAAAAAGAATGCTCAAAGATTTGGATTTAGAAATATTGGATAATCCCCCAATTCAAGTGGTATGGGAAGACTATCCTGAAAAGTTTACACAAGAAAGATTAAAGAGTGTAAAGACATATTTTCAAAAGAAGTATAATACAACTTCAGTTAACTTAGTTACAAAACTAAAGAAGACTGAAGATGTAGAGGACAATGTTGATGTATCCTTAAACATTATGGATAAGAATTATCAGCATGAACTTTTGAAAGGTATTTTGGAATCCAAGAATCAGGGTGACCTTTATGAAGAAATCATAAAGATTGACAACGCAGTTGAAAACAAAATGTTGTCAGAACAAGAGGAAACTCCGGCATTTAAGAAGTGGTATATTAAAACAATCGAGTTCTCCAACTTCTTATCCTATGGTGAAAATCAAAAGTTAAACTTCCAAAAGCTTGGTGGGATTACCGTTATTGAATCGGACCCACCAAACTTTGGAGGTAAGACAGTATTGTCCGTTGACCTTTTAATGTTCCTTTTCTTTAACACCACAACAAAAACAAATAAGGCTGAAGAAATCTTCAACAGATATTCAGATAGTAATAAAGTTATTGTTAAAGGTGAGATTGAAATTGATGGAGAAGACTACATCATTGTAAGAGAACTTGAAAGAAAGAAAGCAAAGTCAGGTGAATGGAATGTTAAAACTGAACTGGACTTCTTCAAGAAGTATCCTGATGGTTCACTAGTTAAATTTACAGGGGAACAGAGAAGAGAAACAGAAAATTTCATTAAACTATCTATCGGTAATTACGAAGACTTTTTGATGACAATTCTGACAACTGGCACCAACCTTGAAGATTTGCTTGAGTCAAAACCAACTGCAAGAGGACAAGTAATTTCAAGATTTTTGGGATTGGATTTCCTTAAAAGAAAGGAAGAGACTGGAAAACAAATCTATTCTGAGTTTTCTAAATCTATGATTTCAAACATCTATAATACAGAGAGTTTGAAACAAGAGAACGATACCATTAAAGATAAGAATAAGGAACTTCAAACTTTAGTTAAAGAAAGTGAAGATAAACTTTTTGATATTAATGATAGATTAAAGAAAGGTCAAGATTATAGGGATAACCTCCTTAAATCAAAAGTTTCAGTTGACAGGGAAATATCACTTTTAAACCCTGAGAATACCCAAAATGAAATTAAACAATATGAATTTCAGATTAACAAAAACACAACCGACCGAGACAATGTTAAAGTCGTGGAACCAAAAGAATATTATCACGAGGACCAACACGACAAAATTAAAGATGAATACAACAAAAAGTTCCGAGAAAAGGTTGAAGTTGAGAGCAAAATTAAAGAAATTGAACGACTTAAAAGTTCAGTTAGCGGGGGAATAAAGTGTGAACACTGCGGAATCGAACTTATGAATGCGGCAATTACTAAGTCAAAAATTGCCGAACTTGACGGATATCTCACGCATAGAACCCAAATTGAGGGTGTAATGCAGGAATTATCGGGCAAAGAACAGGAGTTTGTACAACTTAAAAAAGACTTTGATGAGTATGAAAAAAACAAACTTGTCTTTGAAAAGTATCAAGCGACAATAGAAAACCTTGAAACAAAAAAACAAAGTTTGGAGGATAAGTTGAAAAGATATGATGAAGTTCAAGACATCATCCAAAAGAATAACAACACCGATAGTTTGATTGTAAAGGCCGATTTAAGACTGAATGAACTTAAAACAGAACTTGCCACAGTTGAAAGAGTAATATCTAACTCAAACTTTGAAATATCAAAGAACAATGAAAAGGTGATTAAAAACCTTGAACTGATTGATACTATTAAAGAGGAACAAACCAAAGAGGGTAAGTATAAGGCTTATTTGGAACTATATGGTAAGAACGGTATTGCTAAGAAGATTATGAAAAATATGATGCCACTTATCAACTCCGAGCTCCAAAGACTACTTCAAGACTCTTGTTACTTTAGACTTGAAGTTAGAATATCTGAAAAGAATGAAGTTGAGTTTTGGATGATTGATAATAATACTCAGATTGAAAAACTTATGGTGTCTGGCTCGGGTTATGAAAAAACAATAGCATCTTTATCACTTAGAGCGGTTCTCTCCAAAGTTTGTTCACTCCCAAAACCAAATATTGTTGTATTTGATGAGGTCTTTGGTAAAATATCGAATGATAACCTTGAAATGGTTTATGAGTTCTTTATAAAGATTAAAGAATATTTTGAAAATATTTTGGTTATTACACATAATCCATTAATTTCGCAGTGGGCTGATAACACAATCAAAGTAAAGAAAGTTGACAACATCAGTAAGATTGTTAATTAAAAAATTTGGCCCGTATCAGTTTTACGTCTAATTTTGTAGAAAATTAAAATATGAAATATCTTTTATTTGTTTACGGAAATTATTCAGAACATGAATTTGTTCTGAAAGGAATAGCAAAACTTTTAGGTACTGTTGCATGTAATGATGTAAAATATCAGTATGGTGAATCAGGTGGTATATTCCACTTCACGACACTTGAAAAACCTGCAAAGGTTAAACGGACACTTGGAGACCAGTTGCGTGGATTTTCAGCAATGTATTTCTTGGTACCATTTAATAAGAATGTAAATTTCTATATTGGAGACCCAAAGGTGGAAACACACTTATTCACCCAAAGTGAGGAAACTGACAATATGTCAGAGTCACCTAAATTGGAATATAATTTGGAGGATATCCAAGATGAAATGTCTGACATTGACATTGAAGTTTTTATGAAAAACCTGTCAAACTTTGTTGGAGTTGACCTTACTCAAATTGAGGTTGATGAAGAAGAAGTTCAGATTGTTAAAGAAAAAACTTTGGACGAGATTTTGGATAAAATCAACGAATGTGGCATCGAATCATTAACACAAACCGAAAAACAATTATTAGATGAATATGCTAAAGGATGAAAATCAGGACAAAAGTGTGTCCGCAATTAACCAAGACGAGATTCAATACTATTTGAAGGAACTGCGTCGTATTAAAGTAATGACACCTGACCGAGAGAAGGAACTCTCAAAAAAGATTCAGAGTGGAGAAATTACTGAGAGGGAGAAGAACGCGATAGAACAAGAATTACTTCAGGGTAATTTACGTTTTGTTATCACAATTGCAAAACAATACCAAAATCAAGGTGTTGACTTGTCTGACCTTATTGCCGAAGGTAACATTGGTCTTATGAGGGCGATTAAAAACTTTGATTGGACAAAGAACCTTCGTTTTATATCATATGCGGTTTGGTGGATTCGACAGTCCATTCTTCAGTCTTTGAACGAACACTCTCGTACCATTCGTATCCCTGTAAATGTGGTCCAAGACCTACACAAGGAAAAAAAACGTATTGAAAAGACTGGAGGAGAATTAGATAATCGATTTGTTAATCTTCCATCTGTTATCAACTTGGAGACAAACATCAACGAAGATGGGGACACTCTTATTGACCTTATTGAGAATAAAGACTCATTACGCCCCGACCACTCATTTTATAGTGATAAACAAATCAAAGAGGGTCTTATGGAAATCTTGAATATTCTTGATTCTCGTGAAAAACAGATTATTATGGATTATTATGGTCTTTCAGGAACACCAAGAACCCTCGAAGATATAGGTGAGGACTTCAGTCTGACAAAAGAACGAGTTCGTCAAATTAAGGAGAGAGGTCTTCGTAAACTACGAAATGAATCGGCATCCTTGTTTGATTATCTATAAACTGATATTTATATAAAAAATATAAAATGGAAAGAGTACAGAAATATTTGCCACTTGCAACATTCATCTTGGTTTTCCTTTTGTTCTTCAAAAGTTGTGGAACAACATCAAAACTTAAAACTATTGAAAAGGAAAATGAAGTTCTAAAGACAAAGGTTGATTCTTTAACTGGTATTGTTTTAACAGATACTGAAATGAAAAAAATTCTTGAGAACACGGTTTTGTGGAGAACGCTTGAAATTGAGGAATTGTCTGACAAGAACAACATGCCAATAAACCACTATAAGAATGAAGAAAAGTAATGAAAAAACTTTTTCAGTGGGTTAAAGATAATCCGAATAGGGCCATGTTTTTGGTCCCTATTCTTTTGGTTGCAGGTATATCCATATCTCACGTAGTGTCGTGGTATGACATTGCAAACCCAATTAATTGGGCAATTTACTTGTCAATAGCGATTGAAGTTGCCGCTATGACAGCTCTTGTTGCTGCAACCAATAAAATCAAGGGTGGAGTTTGGTTTATGTTTATTTTGGTAACCATTATCCAAATGATTGGTAATATTTTCTTTTCCTTTAAAGAAATCGATGAGAATGGAGAACTATTCAAGTCTTGGATGGAATTAACGTCACCACTTTGGGAAATACTTGGTTCAGACCCCACAGATATATCTTCTCAGAAAAGATGGCTTGCATTTTTAGAAGGAGGATTACTTCCGATTATATCACTTACATCGTTACACTTCTTCACAAAGTATGATAAAAATCAATCTGATAATAAAGAAGAAGTAAAAGAATCATCAGTTATAACTGAACCTGATAAGGATTTAACGGATGAAGAATACGAACAAGTATTACAAGACTTTATTAAAAAACAAAAGGAGCAAGAACAAAAGTTAAAATATACTCCTAAAGAAGAAGATTTTAAAAAACTTGATGATTTTTTAAGTCAAATGGGTTATGGCGAACCAAAAAAAACAGAACCCATTGAAGAGGAAAAGTTTACACCAAGTGAGGATGAGATAAGTAAAATCGAAGAGATACTATCTAAATTCTCACAACCTGAAGCTGTTGAAATAAAAGAAAGTATTGAAGAGGATGAGGTTGAAAAAGTTTTTTTTGAACCTGTTGAGGATATTGTCGAAGAGGGACCTGTCATTATTGAGCCACAAATAGTTGAAGAACCTTTAGTTGAGACCGTTATAGAACCAACAGATGAGTTATATGACGACATTTTAGAAGAAGAAATCCAAGAAGTTAAACCAGAACCTGTTGAAGAGGTTAAAACATATAAAGTTTTAAATTACTTTAAATGATTGATATTGTAAAGTTTGGAAACTTTAAAGACTTTGAAAAAAACAAAAACAAAAAACAGATAATTCTTTGTGACTCGCAAAGAAATGGGGAAGAGTATCTAAACGGGGTAAAGCATAGGAACAACGGTAACTATAATAAAATTCCGAATTACTTTGTCTCAAGAGAAGGTAAGGTAATTAGTCTATTATCTGATGATTCGTATTCAAATTTTTTCTATGATAATGAGGTAAACAAAAACTCCATTATTATTTGCTTGGAAAATTTAGGATGGGTCCAAAAAACACCACTTGATTTAGGATATCATAATTGGATTGGGGAAAAAACAATTGAAAAAGTTTTTGAAAGAAAGTGGAGGGAAAAAACTTTTTGGCATCCTTATACTCAAGAACAGATTGAATCTTTATCAGAACTTTGTAAAAAATTAACAAAAAAGTTTTCTATTAACAAAACTTTTATAGGTCACAATACAAAAGTTGATGGTATCAAGATATTTAATGGTATAGTATGCCGCAGCAACTATAACAATAAATTCACAGACCCAAACCCTTCATTCAGTTTTGAAGAGTTTAAAAATATGATTGAGAATGAATGATATCGATTTAATAAAGAAACAAATTAAAACACTTCGTGATTTACACGATAACTCAAATCCTTTGGTTTCTGAACATATTAAGGATATTAAGAGAAGATATATTATAACAGAGGATGCTGAACCGAGAGAAATTGAAAAATATAATGTACCAAGTGCAACTGAAAAAGAAATAGATGATAATGAAGGTCTAAAAGACGATGTAAGTCAAGGGTATAGAATTTCAGGTGGAATACTTGTAATACACGGGGATAATTCAAAAGAGGTTGAGTTAAATTCAGATGAGAAGGTTGCATTCCAAGAAACTATGGACGAATTTGTTAACGAAGTTTCTGATATGGTAAATTTTGGTCAACTTAATTTATATAAAAACAATGCTGATTGGTCAGGATTGATTGTTGATTTTGACTGCGAATTCTATTTTACAATAGGTGAAAGTAATGGAATATATTTTTCAGGTGAAATGATGAAAGTCGATGAAAACTTTTTAGATATGGTATCCAAACTCCAAGCTTATTATGAAAAGTTCAAATCAAAATGGGCTAAAATCATCGCCGGTAAAAAGAAAACAACCCAAATAGAAAAATAATGGCACTCACTCAGACTGAAAAAAAAGAAATTGAAACTATTGCAAGAAAGGAAATTAAAGATTTCTTACAAGCAAATACTATGAATCAATTTGAAGATAAGTTGATTGATATGATGGTTAAAGAAATCAAGAGAGGTAAACCTGGAACTGAAATCAGAGACATTGTAGTTAAGATTTTTTCTGAGTTTTACCAGTTTATGTGGATGCAGAGAAGTTATTGGGAGCCAAGATTAAAAAATGTAAGATAAAATGAACATTAAAGATAGAATAACATCGGCACTTAACAACGCTTTTAAAGGGACGGATTCCCAGGGGAATGCCGAACTTTCCCAAATGAAAAGGGGAATAGAAAAAGGAATTGGACCCGAGATGAAAGAAGAAGAAACAAAAGAGGCTATGGGTTCAGCTTCGGCTGGTGTCTTTGTTCCCCCATTATCAGGTGAAATGAAAGAAAAATGGTCCGAAAAGTATAAAAAAAGTATTGATTGTAAAAATCCTAAAGGATTTAGTCAGAAAGCCCACTGCCAAGGAAAAAAGAAAAAACTACAAGAAAGTTTAAATGAAGCGGTTAGAAGTGAAATGGCTCAATTGAAAGACCTTGCAAGAAAATATGCTAAAGTCGAAAAAGAAGGAGATAGTGAAAAAGATAAAGTAGAAAAAATGTTATCCACTCTTCAAAAACAATTCAGAAAGGGAATGAAGGTTGAGATGGAACATAAGATGGGTATAACTAAGGCAAAACAAATAGCGTTAGACCACCTTAAAGAGAATCCTTTATATTATGATGATTTAGAAAAGGTTGAAAAACCAAAAAAGACTGAAACAAAGGAGGCAACAGGGGCTTCATCTGCGGGACAATATTCCACACCAGCTTTTGGGGCTAAATCAATGAGCCCAAAACATTGGAGAGGTAGAGCAAAAACACAAATACCAGGTGGTGCATTTGTACAAGTTAAAAAGAAATGTAAGACCTTCCCATATTGTAACCAGGGAGACATTAATGCCCTTGAAATTTCAAGAAACCCTGTTGTTAAAAAGAAAAAGAAAAAACTATCTGAACAATACGGTGTTTCAGAAGAACTGATTATGCAAATTATTCTTAACGAGTTATATAAAAACCTCGAAAAGTAAGTATTTATATAAAAAATATCCAAATGAAAGAAATTGATAACATAGTAAAGAAAGTTTTATTGGAATCTCTAAACGAGAAAGCTGATGAAATTACAAACAAAATACAAGAAAAAATATCAGGTGAAATGGGAGAGGCTGAGTGTAAGGAAGGTGATTGTGGTGAGATGAAAGAAATAGGATTTAAGCAAGGACTTGCAAAAGCCGCTCGTAAGAAGTTCGGAAAAACCCCAAAAAGTTTGGAAGATAAATTTAATTTGTCTGATTTTGAAGATGACGACGATATGACTGATATTATGTCAGGAGAGTTTGATTATGTTGCTGAAGACGAATGTACGGAAGGTAACTGTGGTGAAATGGAAGAGTCGATGGCTCGAGGCGAAGGAGCAAAACTCATGGCAAAACATAACCAAGGAGTTTTAGACAAACTTCGTAGTCTTTATCCTGATAGTGAACACCTCAAAGACCAAAAAGGAATTGAAGATGAAGATGGTGAAATGGAAGAAGAACTTCACGGAAACCAAAAGAAAATAGATGTTGCTCCACCAAAGGGTAAGATTACAAAGGCTGATTTTGATAAGCTTAGAAGTAAGAAAAAACAAACTGATGAAGAAATGGAGGAAGGTAACGCTTTTACAAAAGCTTTAGAAAACGCAAGAGAAGAGGGAGAAGAAGAATTTAAAGTGGGAGGTAAAAAATATCCCGTACACAAAGAGTCATTTAGCTATTCAATTCAGTTTGATAATGAAGAATTAGTTTTAACTGAAAATGAACTTATTACCATGATTGAAGAGATTGTTTTAGAAGAGAAAAAGGGTAATTTAAAATCTATTGGTAAGTCAAAGGGTATGGTTGAGTTTGATAGAGTTCATAAAAAGGATGCTGACATTAATAAGAAGGCCAACCAAGAATCTTTCAAGAAAATGAAAGACTACGTTAAGGCCGGCTCAAAAGGAAGTTTCGACCCAAATCCAAAACAATTCCCAAAAGGTAATGGTGAACTTGCAAAGATGGATAAAAAGGCGTATAAGGCTTCAGACGCCGTTGGTGAATACATTGATAATTTTGCTTACGGTGGTGGTATGGCTGACCTTTATACTGATGAGATAGGTTATAATGAAGATTGGTTAGAGAAGAACATTGAAGGTTCTGCAATGACCGGTAATTCTCCTGAATATGCAAATGCGGTTGACACGGGTTATGGTAAGAAAATAAATAAGAGAAGAAAAGAAGGTCTCTATAATAAAGAAAAGAGACAAGGTAGTTATAATAGAGTAAAACAACCAGTTGATGTTGCAGGTGAGAATACTAAATCAGGTAAACTTAACAAGATGTTTAAGAACTTGGGAGAGTCTGAAGAAAAGAAAGAAATTCTATCAGAGGAAATGCAAAGAATGAAAGAAATGATAGGGTACAACAAGAAATCACAATAATAGTTACAAATTTATTTTATTAATTATATTCTCCATATGTAACCCATATGGAGAATTTTTTTTTATACATATCAAAACCAGTGGACTTAGACGATTTACAGCTTTGGATTGAAAAAAACAATATTTGTTTTAATAAATTCGACCTGTATAGAGATTTTGTATCCTCTCTTGTAAACCTAATATATGAAACATATTTGGGTAATGACACAAACAGAACAACTAATATTGTTTTGGACAAAGAAGACAACGAGAAGCACTTTGATTGGTGCTGGGGTAGAACTATAGAAAATTTTAAGAAAGAAAGAATATTTTTTAATGAAACAGGAGAACACCTGGACTTCTTTAAAGGTTTTGTAATTGAGACTTTCTACAATCAAGATATTGATGCGGTTAAGTTCTCACTCAATAAATTTTTCGACGAGATATTCAATTTGGATGCTCAGCACACGATGTCTGATTTGGATTTATTGAAACAAGTTTATAAATCTTTGGACAATAATTTATTAAATAATAATTTACATAGTTAAAAAAAACCTTATTCTTGATATTGTAATAAACAATTTTTTGATATAGAAATGGAAACTGTAAAAAAAATTAAAGATTTGACAGAAGTTTTATCAGTTGATGCTGAAAAATTCTATAAGGGTAATAAAAGTGCCGGTACACGTGCCCGTAAAACTGCCCAAGAATTGAAAGCTTTGTTGCAAGAATTTAGAGTTGAAATCCTGGAAGAAAGAAAAGAGAATGCTTAATATTCAAAGTATCTTTATATTTCTACTTGTATTCAACACACTTTATGTTGTCAATGTAGTCTTTAAATTAATAAGAGCCCTGATGAAGCCCGAGAGATTTATTTTGAGCAGAACAGGGCTCTTGTTTTTAGGTTTATCTTTATCTTATATTTTAACTTATATAATTCAATCACAATGAGTCTTAACATTCAACTTACTCCGATACTAAAATATCTTCATCAAATTAGAAAAATTGAGGATTATTTGATTTTTGATATGTACTTCCCAAGTTCTTGGAAAATTCTTAAAAAGTTTGTAATCGAAGATAAATTCATTAATATGGGAACCGTTGAAGAAGGATTGATAGGAATGTCTTTTGTTAGTGAGGTGGACGAAGATAAAATCACCTTAACTCAAAACAACATTATAGGTATTATTAACTATAACTTGGAAAGAGAACAGAAAGAATCCCTTCTTGAAGCAAAAATTAATGAATTAAAAGGTATATTCGAGAAACAATCATTGGATAGTTTAAAATCTTTGAAGTTTGATATTAAAAACAATGAAATAAATTATAAGCAAAATGGAAAGTCAAAACCTAGCGAAATGGTTGGAGAAATCCAAGAAGAATGACGAAAAGGAAGTTGAACTGCACAAAAAACAAATTATAAACCAACTAAAAGGTTTATCAGTTAAAGATATTATTCCCGAGAAAAAAAAGTTAACATTATGGCAGAGAATAAGAAAAGCCCTGAATTTTTAAAAAGACTTGCAACATTCACCGATGAGGTTGAAAGTATTTTCGATGCAAAGGCAACTCTTGTTTTAGAGTTAAAAGAAAAAGATTTTAGAAGAGTTGTTTTGGAGTTCGAAGATGTTCCGGACCCCGAGCAAAAACAGTTTAAAATTGAAATTTCAGGGACTGATTTTATCTTCCTTTTGGATGAGTAGTAGATGTTCGGTATAGGAAATCTATATCATACCCCTTATCAACTAACAAATCATACAAGTATTTTCTCTGAGGTGACGTAAAGTCCCTTACAATTATAAAGTTTTTCTTTTCTACTTTAGACTCCACAATTCTAAGGAACCTTTCACAATCATCTTCTGTTTTCAAAGAGAATAAAGAATAGTTATCATCTTCTTGGACCACTACTTTATTATTTAATTTAGACAACATTATTGTTTTATCTTTATCGAGATATTTTTTAACAAATTTGTGGAATGTTATTTTTTTATTCTCTTGAACATCATATAGTTTTTCTTCTATGTTAAACATATCTATTTTTTTGATATAAAGATTATCTGAAATTTTGGGATTTATAGACACGTTCCTTCCAATTTCGTCTGTATAATACAACTGCTCAACTTCACAATTTTTAGAAGTTAGTGCTATTTTATAATTACATCTTGAGCCATTTTCATACTCCTTACCAAAGACAATTTCACTTGATTCCTTTAGTTTTTTGTTGTAATATTCAAGTGACTTGTGTTCACGAACAAAAGATTTGAGAATCTTTCTTTTTTTGTTATTTTTGAATAAAATTACAGTAAAGTTAGGTTCACTCATATATTGAAAATAATAAAATTTTTAAAATAATATAGACTTGGAAAATTATTATAATGTGCTGGGAGTTTCTGAAAATGCAACTCAAGATGAAATTAAAAAGGCTTTCAGAAATAAATCTAAAGAACATCACCCTGATAGAGGCGGTAATGAAGAAGAGTTTAAAAAAATAAATGAAGCTTACTCGGCTATTGGTGATGAACAAAAAAGAGCTGAGTACGATAATCAAAGGAATAATCCTTTTGGTAATATGGGGGGTAATCCATTTGGTGGTGACCCATTTGACATATTCGCCAATATGTTTGGTGGTGGAAGACAACAAAGAAGGGCTCCTGATAGAGTGATTGACTTAAAAATTGGCGCAGTTGATTCTTTTTTGGGTAAAAAAATTGACGTTAATTTCACAAGAAAAAAGAACTGTGACCCATGTGGTGGACAAGGTGGTGAAAGAATTACCTGTAACACATGCGGGGGAACTGGTGTTTTAATGCAAAAAATTGGAAATGCGTTTTTCCAAAATATAGTACAGACAGCTTGTGGGTCTTGTAATGGAAAAGGTTTTAATTTAAAAAATGTTTGTAATGTTTGTCACGGAGAAGGAAGACAAGATGAAAACATGTCAGTGTCTATAAATGTTCCAGTTGGTTTGTCTGATGGTCAGATGATTAAAGCCGGTGGAATGGGTGACTTTGCAAATGGAATGTTCGGAGACATTATCTTCAAGGTGGAAATTGTAAACCAAGATGGTTTTGAAAAATCAGGAGGGGATTTAATTTATGTTAAGTATATGTCTATTGATGAATTAAATAATGATAATATCGAAATTCCTCACCCACACGGAGCAATTAAGATTAGTTTACCTGATGTAGTAGATACAAGTGTACCTTTGAAGGTTCGAGGAAAAGGTTATCAAAATGAAAGAGGTGACATGTACGTTAAATTACATGTAAAACACAAACGTGCCGTTACTGTGTAGTGTGTATTTATAATTAATGGCAACTATTTGTTATGCTTGGGATGACGCACCCTATGCTTGGTTAGACACACCATTTACTTGGGCTGAAGGGTGTGTCATACAGAAACTTGTTGGAAATGGAGGGTCAATATCTTCTTTTAAAATAAGAGAGAGATTAGATGCATTACCTGAAGAAGACAAGGAAGTATTAATAGGTCTATTTGTTAGATTAAATGTTGATGAACTTCAGTTTGAAACAAGGGCAAATAAGAATAAAAATACAAGAGTAAAAATTAAATTAAAAGATGTCGAAGTTTCTCTAAAAGAGCAGAGAAATGTTAAAGTCAATATATTTATAAAGTGATATGGCTTATAAATTATATACTGACAAGGCAAACAAATTCAACTGTAACATAGAAGTTGAGGGAACATCACTAGCAAAGTCTCAAGTAAGACTGGTAATTGAGTCTGATGAAATGACATACATGTTTAAAGGTAGTATTCAGTCAAACGGTGAGTGTGAAGTTACTATCCCAAAAACAAAATCGTTTTTATCTGAAGGGACTACTGGTAATATGAGACTTGAAGTAATTGCTGATGATGTATATTTTGAGCCATGGGCATCTGACTTCTCTGTTGCAACAAATAAGAAAGTTACAGTTCAGATTGCCGAACAAGAGGAAGAGAAACCAAAAATGAAGGTTCAGGTTGTCGAGCAAAAAGAAGAACCTAAAGTTGAGAAACCAAAGGTTCAAGAATCCAAAGTAGTTAAGAGACCTTCTAATGTTTTAACAAAAGAAGATATTATTAAGAAATTACTTGGAAAGTAGTCCAATCATATTTTGAGCAAAAACAAAGATTCCATAAATTGCAAAACCAAATAATGCCATAGAGATTATTAGATATGGCACAAATTTATTAAATGTTTTTTTACAGGTTTTACAAGTCTTTTCATCTTTCTGATTCTCATCTTTATTTTTACCACATTTAGAACAACCCTTTACCTGTTTTATATTCGTTACTTCCATAATTTACTTTATAACTTTCTTTTATTAAAATTGTTTGATATTTAATATTATAAAATAAACCAAAATAAATCAATAATGAAAAAATTTTTAATTCTATTTATGTTAAGTTTGGTTTCTTTAGTCGGTATGTCACAAATTACCCTAACTAAGGATACCGCTCTTGTTGATACTACAAGAGGAAAAGGTTTCTTCTATAAACCTAAGAAAAAACAAAGTCCATTTTATGGTGATTTCGGAGTAGGGTCAACTAACCTTTGGAGAGGTGTCGATGTCGGAAAACAAACAGGTGTTGTTGTCGATATGGAGTATGAACCTTGCAGATGGACAACATTCGGCTTTAAATCATATGTTGTTGCAAATCAGTTCAGAGCTGGAATTGGTAACCAAATGATTACAAGTGCTAAAGTTAACATATATAACGTATCTTTGGGGGTACAAGATGTGTATTTCCAAAATCAAGTTCTTCAGTCAGATACTGATTACTTTGTATTTGATAAAGCCAGAACAAATCACTTCTTTGAAGCAACCTTTAACTACAAAGGTGATGCTAATACAAGACTAGATTTCTTCTCAAGTTGCGTATTCTACCAAAATCAAAAGTATGATAGAGGGGGCTGTTTATTTCCAATTTACTTATCACCCAACATATAATACAGAAATGTTTATGGGTTATGTGACAGGACCATCAGCAGTTAACTTCCAGGATAAATCAGGTTTTACAAATGTGGGTATTACAATTAAGAGATATATTGAGTTCTCCTCAAAGTTTGCCGCCAAAGCAAGACTTACAGTTAGTGTAAATCCTAATTATAAGTTTATTACCATACCAAACGCAGGTGTATCGGGAAGACCAGTTAACACTGCTCTTACTATGATTTTCTAATTCTTATTATTTTTTTTAATAAAGGGCTCAATCGAGCCCTTTTTTATTTGCCTTTTTAAATTTTCTTCTTATCTTTGTATTATGAAATTAACACTATCAGGACAAACCGCTGTTAATCTATCTCTGGCAGTTAATGAGATGGATGTTGGATATCACTACCGTGAATTTCTCTCAAGAAAAATTCAAGGGTTAAATTTCACATCGCCATTTAAGTGTGATGGCTTTGGGGAGCATGGAACCTTGAAAATTAGACTTCTCTGTGAATTCAAGGAAAATGTTAATCTAAAAAATAAATTAGAATTTGCCACAGTGTTGGCTCAGGCAATCTATTATGTAAAAAAGTTTGAATTGACAGGGCTGAAACTACCAACAACAATTCTACTTGGAGACAGGGACGAGTGCTGTGTGCTCCACACAAATGATATTATTGAATATCTTGCAATGTCTTTTGATTGGGAAATTGCTCCATCTAGTGTTGATAAACATAACTTGGAACTTATTAAAATGATTTCAGATAATGAAAAGATTAATCCTTTCATTTTTTCTGTAAATCAACTTGACGATATTTTAGAAAAAATTGTTGACCTTACTGAAAATGTAAAAAGGTTGATTCCAATTACCAATCACAATATTACTGGGGTATTTAACTATTTTGAAGAAAATATTTTGGGTAAAACAAGTTTAAATACAAATGAACTTGCAAACTTGTTTGTACAAATTTTGGTGAACCCGGTAGAAAATTATTTACATCCAGTTAATAAAGTATCTGCTTTAGTTACAAAAAACTTTAATCAAGTACCAATAAAAAATAGAAAGAATTACCAATCTTTTTTTGAGCACTTTAAATCTGAATACACGCCAAGAGAAAAAGAAATCCTTACTTCAATTGTTGACCGATTGGTTAGAGATATGCCAAGACGCATGAAAGGTGAATTTTTTACTTCTACAATTTGGGCGGATAAGGCTCACGAATATATTGCTTCAGTTTTTGGTGAAGATTGGAAAGAAAAATATGTGGTTTGGGACCCTGCTTGGGGAACGGGTAATTTAACAAGAGATTATAGGTTCAAAGAGTTATATTGTTCAACCATAAACCAATCTGATATTGATACTGCTAATCAGATGGGGTTTAATTCTGAAGCAGTAAAGTTTCAGTTTGATTTTTTAAATGACCCAGATGAAAAACTTCCACAGGGACTAAAAGATGCAATTAAAAGTGGTAGAGAAATTATTGTGTTTATGAATCCACCCTATGGAACTGCTAATAGTGCTGGTGCTAATTCAAAACATAAATCAGGAATCGCTTCCACAAATATTAACAAATTAATGAAAAATGAAAATTGGGGTAAATCTTCACAACAACTTTATGCTCAATTTTTATTTAAATTAACTAAACTAAATAGTGATAGTATAAAATTGTGTTTATTTTCACCTCCGCTTTTTTTAAGCGGAGGGTCGTATAAAGAGTTTAGAAAAAAATTTTTAAATTTTTACGGATTTAAATCAGGATTTTTAATGAATGCTAAAGAATTTGACGGAACTTCAGATTGGGGAATTTCTTTTACTATATGGTCCAATAAAAATGATATTAAAAATAATTTTGATTTAAATGTACTTAAATCAAGTAATTTATTAGGTATTGAACATGTCTGTAATAAAATTATTTATAATTTAGATGAAAAATATGAAGCATCTAAATGGGTTAGAAAAGAATTAAAAGGGCTTAAAACATTTGATGCCCCACAATTGTCTTCGGCTATGATTTGTAAGCAAAATGGGCAAAGCAATTTAGTTAATGACTCAATTGGGTATTTTGGTTGCGCATCAAATGCGGTTTATAAAAACGCAACAGATGTTTCTTTATTTACTGCTGGATATTCAGTAGGACATGGATTGTCAGTTGTTGAAAATAATTTTTATAAAGTGTCTTCATTATTTAGTGCAAGAAAATTAATTAAACCTAACTGGATAAATCAAAAAGATGAATATATTACCCCTAATGAAAATCACGAATATTATCAACAATTTACAAACGATAGTATAGTTTATTCTTTGTTCAATAACTCAAGTCAACAATCATCTCTTCGTCAAATTACTTATAAAGAAAAACTTTGGGACGTTAAAAACGAATTCTTTTGGATGTCAAAAGAAGAAATGTTGAATCTTGCAAATGAGAATAGTTACTCGGACCTTTACAATGACGCAAGAACTGACTCAGACAGATATGTTTGCAAACTATTGTTTGGTGAAGAAAGAATTTATGAAAACCTTTCACCTGATGCAAAACTTGTACTTGATAAGGCTACTGAACTAGTAAAAAAATCAATGTCGATGAGAGAAGTTTTTGCTAATGATGAAAACCATTTGAAATCTTGGGATGCCGGTTATGCCCAACTTAAACTTCTTTGGAAGCAATATTACGCCGAGGACTTTAAAGAGTTTAGAGAGTTATATAAAAATTTGGAAGACAGAATGCGTCCACT
>JACCDX010832444.1_pt1 | contig 16861 bp, 14 predicted proteins | sample 7449681 | NCBI WGS metagenome assembly JACCDX01 (sample SAMN15323450, study PRJNA562643) | freshwater metagenome | isolation source: river surface water | place: USA:Blue River Watershed | collected 2017-08-18 | reverse complement strand
GGCCGCACGATGCGCCGGTAGATCAACTGGTGAAAATGCAAGGCATCCGGCGAGCCAGGCGACTGCCCGCGTGCGAGCTTGCGGTAGATGGAAAAGAGGGTCTCCCAGACCGGGTAGATCAGGAGAAGCGCCGGAAACCACGGAGACACTTCGGCGTGGCGCTGCACCAGTTGCACCGCGCCCACGGCGATGACGGCTCCCCACAGGTAGGCACCGCCGTCGCCCGCGAATATCCGGCCATGCGGGTAGTTCCAGATCAGGAAACCGAAGGTGGCCCCCGCAGTCACCAGCATGAAGGCCATGATTTCAAGGTCCCCCACCTGGTAGGCCACCCAGGCAATGACCAGGCAGCAGATCAGGGCTACGGTGCCCGCCAGGCCGTTGTACCCGTCGATCAGGTTGAAGGCATTGGGCAGTCCCGCCACGGCCACGATCGCCAGCAGGGTGCCTAGCCAGGGCGCAGCCGCCCACAGGGGCTTCAGCCAGGGCAGGTCCAGTGGGCCGATATGCAGGTCCAGGACCAGGACGCCCACGCCACCCGCGGCCAGGGTCAGGAACATGCGCCAACGCGCAGACACGCGATGGGTGATGTCCTCGGCAAGGCCGGCGCCGGCAGCCAGCATCATCACGATCCACCAGCCTGCGACGGCACCTAGACTCAGGGGCTCGGATGGAGATGCCGACACCAGGCCCAGGGCCCAGCCAGCGGTGCAACCCAGCGCCATGGCTGCTCCGCCCAGGCGGGGCACATGGCCCGCGTGGAAACGCTGGGGCATGTCCAGCCCGTAGCGGCGGGCGTTGGACTGGCCGATCCGGCAAAGCACCGCGCTCGCGAGGGACGCGACGACGGCACTGAGGACAAGCAGGGTCACCATACGGCTCAATCTACCGGAAGCCGTGAGTCCTGCCCCGCCTGACGGGATTCGAGCACTTCGCACAGCATGCGGTCCACGCCGACACGCCAATCGGGCAGGGTCAGGTCAAAGGCCGCACACACCGCCCGCGTGTCCAGCCGGGAATTGCCAGGCCGGCGGGCTGCCGTCTGGAAGGCGCTGCTGTCCACGGCATCCACGCGCCCGGCATCCGCCTTGAGCGGCAGGCCACGCGCCTGGGCAAAGTCCAGGACATGGCGTGCGTAGCCGTGCCAGGTGGTCTCGCCGCTTGCCGCAAGGTGGTAAAGACCCGCCAGTGCGGGCCGCGCCAGGGTGGCCCGGATCGCGTGCGCGGTGACATCGGCCAGCAACTCCGCGCCGGTGGGCGCACCGAACTGGTCGTTCACGACGGAAAGCCGCTCACGCTCCTGCGCCAGGCGCAGCATGGTCCTGGCGAAGTTGCCGCCGCGCGCCGAATAGACCCAGCTGGTCCTGAACACGAGGTGGCGCCCGCCCGCCTGCATCACGTTGCGTTCGCCTTCGAGCTTGGTGGCGCCGTAGACGTTCAAGGGGGCTGTGGCGTCGCCCTCGCGCCAGGGCGTCTGGCCGCTGCCATCGAAGACATAGTCGGTGGAGTAATGCACCATCCATGCGCCGCAGGCCTGGGCCGCCCGCGCGAGCACGCCCGGGGCCTCGGCGTTGACGCGATGTGCCGCATCGCGATCTGTCTCGGCCTTGTCGACCGCGGTATAGGCCGCGGCGTTGACGATCACATCGGGCCTGACCTGGCGCACGGTGTCCGCCAGTTTCTCAGGCGCCAGGAAATCGGCAGCCCAGGCCGTCTCGCGCGAGCCCAGGGCCACCAGGTCACCCAGGGGCGCGAGGCTGCGCTGCAGCTCCCAGCCCAGTTGGCCGTTCTTGCCAAACAGCAGGATCTTCATGGAGCAGCGCGCCCGCCTTCGTACTGGCGCTGCACCCATTCGCGGTAGGCCCCGCTCTGCACGCGCTGCACCCAAAGCGGGTTGTCCAGGTACCACTGCACGGTCTTGCGGATGCCGCTGTCGAAGGTCTCGGCAGGCTTCCATCCCAACTCGCGCTCGATCTTGCGTGCATCGATCGCGTAGCGGCGGTCGTGGCCCGGGCGGTCCTTGACGTAGGCGATCTGGGTCGCATAGGACTGGCCGTCCGCGCGCGGGCGCATCGCATCGAGCAAGGCGCAGACGGTGCGGACGATCTCGATGTTGGGTTTCTCGTTCCAGCCGCCCACGTTGTAGGTCTCGCCCAAGCGGCCGGCCTCGAGCACGCGGCGGATGGCGCTGCAATGGTCCTTCACATAGAGCCAGTCACGCACCTGCATGCCGTCGCCGTAGACCGGCAGTGGCTTGCCGGCCAGGGCATTGACGATCATCAGGGGAATCAGCTTCTCGGGAAAGTGGAAAGGTCCGTAGTTGTTGGAGCAGTTGGTGGTCAGGACAGGCAGCCCGTAGGTGTGGTGCCAGGCACGCACCAGGTGGTCGCTCGCGGCCTTGCTGGCGGAATAGGGGCTGTTCGGTTCGTAGCGGTGAGCCTCGGTGAAGGCCGGATCTGCCGGTGCCAGCGAGCCATAGACCTCGTCGGTCGATACATGCAGGAACCGGAAGGCCTCCCGCTCGCCAGGAGACAAGGACTCGTGATGGGCCCGCACCGCCTCGAGCAGCCGGAAGGTGCCCACGACGTTGGTCTGGATGAAATCGCCAGGGCCATGAATGGAGCGGTCGACATGGGACTCGGCCGCGAAATTGAGCACGGCGCGTGGGCGATGCCCGGACAGCAGCCGGGTCACGAGGGCCGTGTCACCGATGTCGCCCTGCACGAAGCTGTGCCGCGCATCACCTTCGAGCGAGGCCAGGTTCTCGCGGTTGCCGGCGTAGGTGAGCTTGTCGAGGGTGACCACCGGCTCATCGCCGTGAGCCAGCCAGTCAAGAACGAAATTGGCACCGATGAAGCCGGCGCCGCCAGTCACGAGGATCATGCTTGGGACGGAAAACGCCGCCAGCCCGGCGGCAGAAAATTATCTCACCCGAGTACGTGGGGGCGGGAAATCCCTCGGTTTACCGGTCACCTGCAACCTCCTCCTGCAGGGGCAAGATCCCTACACTGGCTCGTCATGGCAAGGAAAGCGCCACGCCGCACGGCCGAACGCATCCTCGAAGCCGCCTTGGACCTGTTCAACCGCTTCGGGGAGCCGAATGTGTCCACCACGGTGGTCGCGGCGCAGCTTGGCATCAGCCCGGGCAACCTGTACTACCACTACCCGGCCAAGGAAGGCATCGTCAATGCCTTGTCTCAACGCTATGCGCAGCGCCTGAACGGCCTCCTGCAGGAGGCCGATGCCGCGCGCGACGTGCCGGCTGCCTGGTCCCTGCTGCAGTCCCTGTTCGCGTGCCTGTGGGACTACCGTTTCCTGTACCGGGACATCAACGACCTGCTTTCCCGCAACCTCACGCTGGAGACCCAGTTCCGGCAGATCCTGGCGGAAAAGCACGAGGCCGCGCGCCGGCTGCTGCAGGCCCTGCGGGCTTCCGGCGCCCTGGCCATCGACACCGGCGAGATCGAGGCCACGGCCACCAGCATGGTCATGGTGTTGACGTACTGGCTCAGTTTCGAGTTCGTGCGCGATCCGCGCCATGCACAGGACACCGAGGAAGCGCAGCACGCGCTCGTACGCGGCGCGCAGCAGGTGATGCATCTGCTGTCTCCCTACCTGGAGCGCACGCAGGGTTAAGATCGATCGCATGTCTGATCTGGATACCGCCTTCGCCCAAGCTCGCGCCGCCTCGCAGGAGCTCACACAGCGCCCCGACAACGCCACGCTCCTGAAGCTGTATGCCCTCTACAAGCAAGGCAGCGTGGGGGACATCACCGAGGCCAAGCCCGGGTTCTCCGACATCGTGGCCCGCGCCAAGTGGGACGCATGGAACGCCGTCAAGGGCATGGCCAGCGACGAAGCCAAGCGGCAGTACATCGACCTGGTCGAGTCCCTGCCCTGATTGCAGCCCCCGTCAGGCCTGGCCCGGTTGCGAACTGCGCGGGCGCGCCAGGAGTTCATCGAGATTCTTCGACACCTCCTGCTCGATCCGGTCCTTGAAGGCGCCGAGCAGGAAACCCAGCTTCGCATCCAGCTCGAAGCGGTCCGCCGACACCCGCAGTTCACCGCTCACGCCGCTGCGGGTGAAGGCGATGCGATCCATCGTCTCGCCCGCCTCGTAGGTGCAGGCCATGTCCAGCGATTCCTGGGCGCTGCGCACCCATTCACGGGCGATGATGCGGGCCTCGTGCAGGCCCAGGTCGTGGTCGCGGCGGATGTTCAGGTCAGGCACGTGCGAGGTCTTTCAGGATGTCTTGGCGCCGGGCGCGCGGCATGCCGCCCAGCTGGATGACCGCATCATAGAAGCGCCGCCAATCTCGCCCTTCGCGCTCGAACAGCGCCTCGAAAGCCGGCACCCATTGGTCGTAGGCCGCCTCGGCACCGAATGCGGCGTTGTTGGCCTGCTCCACCCAGCGGTCGGTGGAACGCCAGCGCGCGGGATCACCTGCCCAGCCCGCGCGCAAGCGCAGGTAGCGTGCGCGGAAGTCCTGCAGGATCTCCTGCTTGCGTGCCAGCAGAACGTCGGCCTGGCGCCCGCCGGGCGTGGCCGGGTCGTAGAGAACCGCCAGCCGTTCGCGCGTGCTGCGAGCCAGTGCATGGAACTGCTCGCGGCGCAGGCTCGATTGCAGGTACTCGCGCTGGACGGATTCATCCGCCTCGGCGGCCAGCCACTGACGCACCCCCAGGCGTTCGACGGCAGTGGCGAACGACTCGTTGAAGGCGGTGTCGTCCTTCACGTAGATCACCTGGTGGGCCAGCTCGTGGAAGATCAAGCGCGCCAGTTCGCCTGGCGGGTAGTGGATGAAGGTATTGAGCAGCGGATCACCCCCGGCCCAGTTCATCCAGCCGAGCGTGGAATACGCAGGCACCGGATACACCGCGACATCCAGGCCTTGCTGGCGCAGGTCCGCGGCTTCGGCCTGGGCGCGTGCCTCGTCGTAGTAGCCCCGGTAACCCACGCAGCCCGCGACGGGAAAGCACCAGGTCCTGAGCGTGAGCGACAGGGCTGGCGCAGCCACCACGTTCCAGATCACCGCCGGACGGTGGAGGTCGGCATAGCGGGTGTAGCTGGCGTTATCAGGCAGCAGCAGCGAGCGGCTTGCAAAGGCGCGTATGCGCTGGGCGGTACGAAGCTGCTGCTTGAGGCGATCAGAGGTTTCAGGCTGTGCGAGCCACTGCGACACGGGGTGTGCCGCATTCAGGACCTGCACATGGCCCGTGGCGGATTGCCAGTAGTAACCCAGGTTCGCGCATCCGCCCAGGGACAGCAGCGTGGCGGCGGCGAGCGCCGCGAGGGCGGCCTTGCCAGCGAGCCGCATCACAGCGCCTGCACGTCGACCAGGCAGTCGTAGAACACCGGGGCACGCCCCAGGTCCGTGAGCTTCTGGCTGGTCAGCTCATTGACGTTGGTTCGCTGCAGGCCCAATTTGCGCCACCAGATGCCCAGGCCGTTGACGACGCCCGGGCGCGCACGCGCAGAGATCACCGCCTTGCAGTGGTACTGCCCGCGGTCGTTGAACACGCGCACCACGCTGCCCGACACGATGCTTCGCGCCGCAGCGTCCTCGGCGCTGATCTCGAGCACCGGTTCGCCCTCGATGTCGCGCAGGCTCTTCACGTTCACGAAACTGGAGTTCAGGAAGTGACGTGCAGGCGGAGAGATCATCGCGAGGGGATAGCGCGCGCTGCTGCCGGGCGTCTCATGATTGGGCACGTGATCGGGCAATCCATCCAGGCCCTGGCGCGCAAGGCGGTCGCTGAAGAACTCGCAGCGCCCGGAGGGGGTGGGAAAGCCGCCCTCGGCGAAGGGCGCCTCGGGCACCGGCAGGGGGGCGTACCCCTGCGACATCAGACGTTCGAAATCCACGGCGTCACCGAAGGCGGCGCGGCACAGGCTCAGGTCGTCCTCCTGGAAACATGGGTCGGTGAACCCCATGCGGGCTGACAGGCGGCGGAAGATCTCGGTGTTGGTCAGGGCCTGTCCGACGGGCGCGATGGCCGGCCGATTCAACAGGACGTCGGTGTGGCCGTAGGTGGCGTGGATGTCCCAGTGTTCGAGCTGGGTCGTCGCGGGCAGCACGTAGTCGGCGTGGTCGGCGGTGTCGGTACGGAAATGCTCCAGGACCACGGTGAACAGGTCCTCGCGCGCGAACCCCTGGACCACCTTGCCCGACTCGGGGGCCACGGCGACGGGGTTGCTGTTGTAGACCACGAGCGCCTCGATGCGCGGGCCGAACCCGGGCGAGGCCGGGCGCAGCAGGTCGTCGCCGATGGTGCTCATGTTGATCGTGCGGGGCTGGCGGCCCGCGAGCAGGTCGGGACGCTGCAGGTACTCACGCCGGGCCGGGAAGCGCCCGGAGTTCGACAGCAGCAGACCGCCGGCGCGATACCGCCACGCCCCGGTCAGGGCCGGCAGGCAGGCGATGGCACGCGTCGCATTGCCGCCACCGCGCACGCGCTGCATGCCGTAGTTGAGGCGGATGGACGCAGGCTTCATCGTGCCGTAGTCGCGGGCCAGCGACCGGATCTGGTCCGCCGGCACGCCGCACACCTGTGCGGCGCGCTGCGGCGGCCATTGCAGGGCCCGCTCGCGCAAGGCTTCCCAGCCCTGGGTGTGGCGGGCGATGTAGTCGTGATCGAGCCAGTCGTTCGCGATCAGTTCATGCATCAGCGCGAAGGCGAGCGCCGCGTCCGTGCCAGGTTGCAGCTGCACGTGTTCATCGCACTTGTCGGCGGTTTCGGTGCGGCGCGGGTCGATGCACACGAGCTTCGCGCCCGCGCGCCGGGCCTGCTGCGCCAGGCGCCAGAAATGCAGGTTGCTGGCGATGGAATTGCTGCCCCAGATCAGGATCAGGCGCGACTCGGCGAAGAACTCCACCCGCATGCCCACCTTGCCGCCCAGGGTGTGCAGCAAGCCTTCGCCGCCGGCCGAGGCGCAGATGGTGCGATCCAGCAGGGAGGCGCCCAGGCGGTGGAAGAACCGGGCGGCGATGGATTCGCCCTGCACCAGGCCCATGGTGCCGGCGTAGCTGTAAGGGACGATGGCCTGCGGGTCCTTCGCGGCGATGGCCGTGAGGCGGGTGGCGATGTCGTCCAGCGCCTGGTCCCAGGAGACCGGCTCGAACTGGCCAGCGCCCTTGGGACCGGTGCGGCGCAGGGGCGTGAGCACGCGCTCGGGGTGGTAAGTGCGCTCGGTGTAGCGCGAGACCTTGGTGCACAGGACGCCCGCGGTCATGGGATGGTCGGGGTTGCCCCGCACCTCGGTGGCGACGCCGTCCTCGACGGTGGTCAGGAGCGCGCAGGTATCCGGACAGTCATGCGGACACACGCCGCGGACGGTCTCGAGGGCCATCAGGCGATCTCGCGGCTGGCCGCGAGCCCGCGCAGGAAGGCCTGGCAGCGCGCCAGCTGCTCCAGGCTCACGTATTCATCGGGCTGGTGGGCCTGGCCGATGTCGCCGGGGCCGCACACCACCGTGGAGATGCCTGCGGTCTTGAACAGACCCGCCTCGGTGCCGAAGGCCACCTGCGTGACCCGCGCCTCGCCAGACAGGCGCTGCGCCAGGCGGGTGACGGGATCGTCGGCCGAGCCCTGGAAGGCGGGCACCTCGCAGATCGTGTCGAAGGTGAAGCCGGCGTCGGGCGCGACGCGCTTCATGGCGGGCTCCAGCGATCGGGCATGGGCCACGAGCTCGGCCTGCATGGCGGGCGCGTCGGCGGTGGGCAGGTCGCGGAATTCGTAGCGGAACTCGGCGTCGCGCGGCACGACGTTATCAGCGATGCCGCCGTGGAACTGGCCGACGCTGGCCGTGGAATAGGGCACATCGAAGCCCTCGTAGCGCGGCTCCTCGCGCTCGAAGCGTTCGGCCATGTCACGCAGCTTGCCGATCACGCGCGCGGCCATCTCGATCGCATTGACCGACTGGGGCGTGAGCGAGGAATGCGCCTCCTTGCCCCGCACGCAGCAGCGATAGCGCCAGACGCCCTTGTGGGCGATGGCGGGCACCATGTTCGTCGGCTCGCCCACGATGCAGGCCAGGGGCCGGACACCGGCGTCCCGCATGTCGGCAATGAGTTCCTTCACACCCAGGCAGCCGACCTCTTCGTCGAAGCTCAGGGCCAGGTGGATGGCAAAGGGCGCCTGGCTTTCCAGGAAGTGCCCGGCATGGGCGACGGCCAGGCCGATGAAGGCCTTCATGTCGGCCGAGCCCCGGCCGTACAGGCGGCCGTCCCGCACGACGGCGGACAGCGGGTCGACAGACCAGGCCTGGCCGTCCCAGGGCACGGTGTCGGTGTGCCCCGACAGGATCACGCCGGCCGGCTTGCCTTCGCCGAGGGTGGCGAAGAGGTTGGCCTTGGTCTTGTCGGCGCTGTAGGTCAGGCGCGCGCGCACGCCGAGGCGGGCCAGTTCGTCGCGCACGAAGTGGATCAGGCCGAGGTTGGAGTTCGCGCTCACGGTGTTCATGCGAACCAAAGTCTGCGCGAGTTCGAGGGCCCGGGGGTCCAGGGCGTCGGGGACAGCGGTCGTGACGGTCATGGTGGCATTCTGGACCAGTTCCGATGCCCTGTCCGCCGCGCGGCTAGACTGTGCCTCTACCCAAGCAGACCTGTGGATTGCCCATGAAAGTGCTCGACTCCATCGTGACCCAGGCCGCCCAGATCGCGGCGCTGCGGCGCGACATCCACGCGCACCCGGAACTGTGCTTCCAGGAAGTGCGCACCGCCGACCTGGTGGCCGCCAAGCTGACCGAGTGGGGCATCCCCATTCACCGGGGGCTGGGGACGACCGGCGTGGTGGGCATCGTGAAGAACGGCACCAGCACCCGCGCGGTCGGATTGCGCGCCGACATGGACGCCCTGCCGATGCAGGAGTTCAACACCTTCGACCACGCCAGCCGCCACGCAGGAAAGATGCACGCCTGCGGCCACGACGGCCACACCGCGATGCTGCTGGCGGCCGCACAGTACCTGGCCACGCACCGGGATTTCGATGGCACGGTGTACCTGATCTTCCAGCCGGCCGAGGAAGGCGGCGGCGGGGCACGCGAAATGATCAAGGAAGGCCTGTTCGAGCAGTTCCCGATGGAGGCCGTCTTCGGCATGCACAACTGGCCCGGCCTGCCGGTGGGCAGCTTCGCGCTGAGCGCGGGGCCGGTCATGGCCTCGGCCAGCGAGTTCAAGATCACGATCCGCGGCAAGGGCAGCCACGCCGCCCTGCCCCATAACGGCATCGACCCGGTCCCGGTGGCCTGCCAGATGGTGCAGGCCTTCCAGACCATCATCACGCGCAACAAGAAGCCGGTGGATGCCGGCGTGATCTCGGTCACGATGATCCATGCGGGTGAAGCCACCAACGTGGTCCCGGACAGCTGCGAGCTCCAGGGCACGGTGCGCACTTTCTCGATGGAGGTGCTGGACATGATCGAGCGTCGCATGCGGCAGGTGGCCGAACACGTGTGCGCGGCGCACGACGCGGCCTGCGAATTCGCGTTCGAGCGCAACTACCCGCCGACCATCAACAGCGAGGCGGAGGCCCGCTTCGCGCGCGAGGTGATGGCCGGCATCGTGGGCGAGGAGAACGTGCGGGTGCAGGAGCCCACCATGGGCGCCGAGGACTTCGCCTTCATGCTGCAGGCCAAGCCGGGCGCCTACTGCTTCATCGGCAACGGCGACGGGATGCACCGGGAGATGGGCCACGGCGGCGGCCCCTGCACGCTGCACAACCCGAGCTACGACTTCAACGACGACCTGATCCCGCTGGGCGCCACCTACTGGGTGCAGCTGGCGCAGGCCTGGCTGGCCAGGCCCCTGGCCCGCTAGGAAGACGCGCTCGCGCGCCGGTGGGCGATCTCCAGCAGCCCGTCGAAGATCAGGCTGTCCACCAGTTCGAAGGGCACTGACATGGACGGGGCCATCTTCCAGCCCGCGCCGCCAGTCATGATGCACACGGGCTCCTCGCCGCAGTGGCGGCGCAGGTGCTGCACCATGCGCTCGATGGCACCGGCAATGGCATAGGTGCCCCCGCTGGTCAGCGCATCGCTGGTGTTGGTCGGGAATTCACGCACCTCACCGGTCGGCACGTGCAGGCCGGCGGTACCGGACTCCAGCGCCCGCAGCATGATGCCGTGCCCCGGCAGGATCAGGCCCCCGAGGAAACGGCCGTCGGGGCTGATGGCCTCCACCGTGACCGCCGTGCCCACCATCACCACGACGATGGGACGTGCCGCTCCCCGCGCGAGCACGCGCTGGCGCGCGCCGATCATCGCGACCCAGCGGTCCGCGCCCAGGCGGGTGGGGTGGTCGTAGCCGTTGACGAGGCCCGCCTCCGCGACGCTGGCGTACACCCAGCGCAGGGGCAGGTCCCAGAGTTCCTCCATCTGCTCGCGCACGCGGATCTTGACCGCGTCGGCGGCCACGGCGCACCCGAGCATCTCGCGGGGCGCGGGCAGGTTGCGCCAGGCGCCGCCGGCCAGCTTGTCGATGTTCTCCAGGAACTCGGCGCCCTGGGCCAGGGCCAGCGCACCGGGCTCGGCCCGTTCGTACAGGGCCCATTTCAGGCGGGTATTACCCACATCGATGGCCAGAAACATGCTTCTCCTCGATTTTCTTTCTGTCTCGCTGGCCTCAGATCGCACCGATCCAGCAGGCCCGCTGGATCGCCGCCAGCTTGTTCTCCGCCCTGAGCTTGGCCATCGCATTGGCCAGGTGGTAGTTCACCGTCCGTTCAGAGCAGACCATCTGGTCCGCGCTCTCTCGCGCCGTCAATCCGTTGAACGCCAGCATGAGGCATTGTCGCTCGCGCGGGCTCAGGCAGGAACGGGCCTGGGCAATGCAGCGCTTGACCACGGGCCAGACATTGAGGGTGGACCATACGAGCAGGGCCGCATCGGAGCGGTCGGCGAGTTCGCGCGGGCTGAACATGAAGCATTCAAAGGCGCGGTTGGCGGGCAAGGGAAAGGCCACCCGCACCATGGTCTGAAACCCCTGGGCCAGGGCGATCATGCGCCAGCGCGACGCGCCCAACTGGCCGCTTCTGGCGATGTGCTGCCAGGCCACGAGCGGCGCATCGGATTCACGCCACCGGGCTCCGAAGTCACCGCTCTCGGCCAGGGCGCAGGCCACTTCGTCAGCGGAAGGCGGGTGCACGCAAAGCAGCTGGCGGTCCTCGTCCCCGCCGAACTGATCGGGGCCCAGGATCGCGATGGCCTCCACAGCGAACTCACGCAGTGCAGCCAGCCAGTCACCCAGGATGGTGTCGAGGCTGACACCCTGATCACTCACTTTATGAATCACTTTGGGGGGCAGACATTCATTGGTATTAGTCTTATATCATTACAAATCAACCGATCGTCCGGATCTGCAGATGACTGCAGCAGCCCGCCGCCAACCCGCCCCCATGCCCTTCGCCCGCTGGAATCGCTCAAGGATGCGAACGCGACCGTTCGAGGCCGACGACCCGTCGCGGCCCCTGTTCGACCCGATCCTGCATCCGTCCCCGTGGCGTATCCGCGCGCTGGGCTTCTCCACGGCTTTCGGCCATCCACTCTTCTATGCCGTCTGGACCGACCTGGTCCCCCAGCCCTATGAGCGCCTGTGGCAGCGACTCGGCGCGAGCCTGCTGGGCATCTTGCTGCTCACGGTACCCAGCCTGCAGGCGCAGCCTCCGGGGCGCTTGGCCACCCTCGTCCTGAGCCTGATCTTCTGGCTCACCCTGCCCGTCTACTTCACATGGATGTACCTGTGCAACGAGCGCAACGCCGTCTGGTTCGCCTCCATGGCGGTCATGTTCCTGATCTATTACCACCTGACAGACTGGCGTATCGCCACGCTGGGGCTCGCCACCGGCATGCCTGCCGGCATGGCCTTGTTCCAGCTCGCCGGCCCGGAGGTGACCCAACCACCTGTCGAGCAAGTGATCCCGCACCTGGTCGTCTTCGTCTTCGCCTGGTACATGGGGTTGATGCTGGGCATGTCCTCCTCGAACCTGCGACGCGAACAGATCAGGCAGGCCCTGGGCACCATGGGGATCATGGCGCACGAGTTGCGTACCCCGCTGTCCACCATGGCACTGATCGGTGACGCCTTCCTGGGCGAAGCGCGCGCAGCGCCGCCGCATGCCGAGCCGCGGCTGGAGCAACTCACCGCGCGGTTGCACGCGACTGTACGGCACATGAACCGGCAGATCGACATGCAGATCACCAATGCGCGGCTGATGCAACTGCCGCCGGCCCGTGACATCGTCAGCGCGGCCCAGGTGGTTCAGGATGCGGTCCAGGCCTTCCCCTACCGCAATACCGTGGAGCGTCACTGCGTGCAGGTCCACATCGCGAGCGATTTCTCGTTTCGCACTTCGCAAATCCTGTTCACGCAGGTGATCGACAACCTGGTGAAAAACGCCTTGCGCTCGCTGGCGTCGCTGTCCGAGCCGCCAGCACCCGGCGACCTGCGCATCGAAATCAGCTACGCAGCAGCCCTCAAGCGCAGGGGCCGCATCTGCATCGTCGACCGGGGACAGGGAATCCACCCCGAATTGCAGGCGCGTCTGTTCCAGCCCTTCGTGTCGACCAACCAGCACACCGGCCATGGCCTGGGCCTGGCGTTCTGCCAGCGTGTGGTCCAGACCTGCGGGGGCAGCATCCGGGTCGAATCCGAAGCGGGCCGCGGCGCCCGTTTCATCATCGAAGTTCCCACCGTATGAGTTTCCCCCTGTTCCAACAGCCTGGCAGCGTCGTGTTCCTGGATGATGACCCCGAATACCTGGAGATCCTCGCCATGGTCCTGCCGCCAAGCTGGTATGTCCGCATGTTCATGCGGCCTGCCCGGTGCGTCCATGCCTTCCTGTGCGAACCGCGACTGTGGGAACAGGACCGCCGCCGTCACCAGAACATGGTCGACCTCTGGCGTCAGGGCAAGCCCCTGATCCCCCAGATCCTGGAGCACTGGGCTTGCGCTGCGGATCGCTTTGCGCTGAGCCAGGTCTGCGTCGTGGACTTCTCCATGCCCGGGATGGATGGCCTGCAGTTCCTGAGCGAATTGCGAAACTGGCTCGGCGGACGCATCCTCCTGACCGGCCAGGCCGATGAACGCGTGGCGGTCGGCGCCTTCAACCGGGGGCTGATCGACCACTACATTCCCAAGCAGGCCAACGATGTGGCAGCGCGACTCATCGACGCGGTCAACGCCCTGTCCAGCCGGGCGCTCGAGCAGCATGCGGCGATCTGGCGTTCCACCCTCCGGCCCGACCAGATCGACCTGCTGTCGCTGGCAGGGACGCAGGCGGCACTGCGGGCGCTCGCCACTCGCCACTGGATCGAGTACGTGGTGATCGGCCAGCCGTTCGGGGTGCTGGGCATGAATGCCCGCGGCCAGGTGAGCTGGTTGCAGCTGGAAACGCCGGAAGGACTCACGGCCATGGCGGAACTGGCTGAAATGCAGGGGATGGACCGGGACGTCCTGTCGGACATTCGCAAGGGCCTGCGGCTGGCCCCCCTGGAGCTGTGGCAGGCCCTGGAACTCCCGGCCAGCGGCGATCCACTTCCGGCCTTCGCGCCCGAGGGCACCAGTGGCCTGCTGGCGGCCTTCTGCGAATTGCCGCCCGGGCGTCTGCCAGCCCTCATCACGGGACATCATGAGTGGCTGGCCCGGCAAGCTCCCCGCAGGATCCAGGATTGATCACGTCAGAGGGGGCAAGGATTTGCCCTGGCGCCGCGCGATCGGCCAACCCCCGGGATTCACGATGGGCGCGATCTCGGCGGCGACCTCCTCCAGGCGAGCTAGCTCCGCATCGGTCAGGGCGGCGTTGAGCGTGAGCCTCACCATCGCGCGCTGGCGGGCGGTCGCTGGCGCGACGAAGACCGCGCCGAAGATGCCACGCGCCTCCAGCTGATCGCGCAAGGCCAGGGTATTGACCTCTGTCCCGGCCTCGAGCGCGATGATCTGCTCGGAGCCGTGTGCGATGGGATAACCCAGGTCTGCAAGCCGCGTACGAACGCGCACCGTATTGCGACGCAACTGCTCACGGGCTTCCTGCGCCTCGCGCAACACCTCCAGCGTGGCCGCCAGTCCGGCAATCTCGTGCGGAAGCAGGCTGGAACTGAAGATGCTGGGATAGCTGTGACACATGAGGTAGTGGCGCAGTTCATCGGGCATGGTGAAGAAACCAGCGCGCCCCGCGAAGGCCTTGGCCAGGCTGGCGGTGATGAAGTGCACGCTGTCCGTCAATCCCAGTTGCGCGCACAAGCCCCGCCCCTGTGGACCGTGCGTACCCAGGGAGTGCGATTCATCCACCAGGATCATGCAGTCGTGCGCCTGAGCCACCTGCACGATCTCTGTCAGGGGGCACAGCGCACCGGTGGTGCTGTAGACCGAATCGACGATCACGAGGCCGGGTCCGTGGCGGGGAATGGTGCGAGCCAGGTGGCCCGGATCGTTGTGGCGGAACGCATGGGCGGTGGCACCCGAGGCGCGCACGCCCTCCCACAGGGACATGTGGGCCAGACTGTCGATGTACACGGGTGTCTGTGGATCCGCGACCACCTGCAGCAGCCCCAGGTTCGCGGTGTACCCCGACTGGCACAGGAGCGCGCTGTCCGCGCCGACCCAGTCCGCCAGGGCGCGCTCGAACCGGTGGGTGGGAGACCCCTCCAGGTGGAAAACGCTGGACTGCATCACGGCATGCTGCTCGCACCGCAGGCTGTCGATCTGCGCCTGGACGATGCGTGGATGCCCGGTGACGGCCAGGTAGTCGTTTCCATCGAGCCGGATCGCATCGCCCTTGGGCGCAAGCCCGTGGGTGACGAACTTGCTGCCCCATTCCTCGACCCAGCGCGCGTGGAAGTCACGCGCGATCCGCTGGCGCAAGTGCCCGGACAGTCCGGGGCTACGGGCCAAGGCAGCACCCGCAGCTTGCGGTGTAGGCGAAGGCGCCGTCTTGGTGGCGAAGGATTCGGGAACGCGAATAGGCGAAAGAGTGGTCATGTAGGCCTCCTTGTGGAACACATCACAATTGAAGAGCCTGTCGCCTGCCGTTTACGGGCAAACTCCTGTCAGCTTTGACAGGAGCAGTTACAAAAAAGTCGCTCAACGGCGACTTTTTTGTGTGTCAAGGATGATTCATCAACTCATGTGCGAGAGGACCGGGCGACGAGCCTCGCGCCGCGCGCTGCACAAGGCATGCCCCGTGCGCCTTATTTCAAGGCGCCGTGGCACTGCTTGTATTTCTTTCCGCTGCCACAGGGGCAGGGATCGTTGCGGCCCACGCGGGGCACGCTATCTGCCGCCGTCGCCGCGTCGACGGAGGTCTCGGGCTCACCGGTCTCGGTGGGCGCGGTGTAGGTGACGTTGGCAATGCGCTCGGCGCGGCCCTCGATGTCCTCGGCGGCCTGATCGAGCTGCGCGCGGGACTCGACGCGCACCGTCATGAGCGTGCGCGTGACCTCGTTCTTCACCGAGTCGAGCAGCTGCCCGAACAACTCGAAGGCTTCGCGCTTGTATTCCTGCTTGGGCTGCTTCTGCGCGTAGCCACGCAGGTGGATGCCCTGGCGCAGGTAGTCCAGCGCCGCCAGGTGTTCGCGCCAGTGGGTGTCGATGCTTTGCAGCAGCACCATGCGCTCGAACTGGGTGAAGTTGGCCTCGCCGATTTCCTGCACCTTGCGCTTGAAGGCGGTGTCGGCGGCCACGACCACTTCCTCGACGATGTCTTCGTCGGTGACGCTGTCGGACACCTCGACCTTCTGCTGCAGGGGCACGTCCAGGCCCCACTCCTCGGCCAGCGCCTTCTGCAGGCCCGGCAGGTCCCACTGCTCCTCGACGGACTCGGCGGGCACATACTGGCGCACCAGGTCCGTGAAGCAGCCCTCGCGCAGGCTTTCGATCTGGGCCGAGAGGCTGGCTGCGTCCAGGATGTCGTTGCGCTGCTGGTAGATGACCTTGCGCTGGTCGTTGGCGACGTCGTCGTATTCGAGCAGCTGCTTGCGCATGTCGAAGTTGCGGGCCTCGACCTTGCGCTGCGCGCTCTCGATGCTGCGGGTCACGATGCCGGCCTCGATCGCCTCGCCCTCGGGCATCTTCAGGCGGTCCATGATCGCCTTGACGCGGTCGCCCGCGAAGATCCGCATCAGCGGGTCGTCCAGGCTCAGATAGAAACGCGAGGAGCCGGGGTCGCCCTGCCGGCCCGAGCGGCCACGCAGCTGGTTGTCGATGCGGCGCGACTCATGGCGCTCGGTGGCGATGATGCGCAGGCCGCCCTGGGCGACCACGAGCGCATGGTCCTGGTCCCACTGCGCGCGCAATTGCGCGATACGCGCGGACTTGGCTGCTTCGTCCAGCGCGGCGTCAGCCTCGACCGCCTGGATCGCCTTCTCGACGTTGCCCCCCAGCACGATGTCGGTACCGCGGCCCGCCATGTTGGTGGCGATGGTGATCATCTTGGGGCGGCCGGCCTGGGCCACGATGTCGGCCTCGCGGGCGTGCTGCTTGGCGTTCAGGACCTGGTGGGGCAGGCCCGCCTTCACCAGCAGCTGCGCGATGATCTCGGAGTTCTCGATCGAGGTGGTGCCCACGAGCACGGGCTGGCCCCGTTCATGGCAGTCGCGGATGTCCTGGATGGCAGCGTCGTACTTTTCCTTCGTGGTCTTGTAGACGCGATCGAGCTGGTCGTCGCGGCGGCTGGGGCGGTTCGGGGGCACGACCACCGTCTCCAGGCCGTAGATCTCCTGGAACTCGTAGGCCTCGGTGTCGGCCGTGCCCGTCATGCCCGCCAGCTTGGGATAAAGGCGGAAATAGTTTTGGAAGGTGATGGACGCCAGCGTTTGGTTTTCACGGAGAATTTCAACGCGTTCTTTGGCTTCCAGCGCTTGGTGCAG
>JACCDX011599609.1_pt1 | contig 16867 bp, 13 predicted proteins | sample 7449681 | NCBI WGS metagenome assembly JACCDX01 (sample SAMN15323450, study PRJNA562643) | freshwater metagenome | isolation source: river surface water | place: USA:Blue River Watershed | collected 2017-08-18 | reverse complement strand
CTGCCGAGCCACTGGACGTGTTGGAGTGGACGATTGACGAGATTGACCTCATCCTCATCATGAGTGTGAACCCTGGCTTTGGTGGTCAAAGTTTCATCGACTCGGCCTTGCGCAAAGTCGAGCTGGCACGTCAGTGGATTGAGCGCAGCGGCAAGGACATTCGCCTTGAAGTGGATGGTGGCATCAAGCCCGACAACATCCGCCAAGTGGCCGACGCAGGTGCAGACACCTTTGTGGCGGGTAGCGCGATTTTTGGCAAACCCGATTACAAAGCGGTGATTGACCAAATGCGCGTGGCGTTGTCTTAAGCGCACGGCATTGCATACGTATTGTTGGTATGACTGATTCAGTGCCTCAGCCAATATCTGTTGTCAGTCGGTTAAAGACATGGGCGCGCGGCATTAAGCGCGATGTGGTGGCGGTTTATTTCGCTGCGCGCGACCCGCAAGCGCCTTTGGGCGCACGTATTTTGGCGGGCTTGGTGGCAGCCTATGCGCTTAGCCCTATTGATCTGATTCCAGACTTCATCCCCGTGTTGGGTTATTTGGACGATTTACTCATCGTGCCGCTGGGCTTGCTGCTGGTCATGCGTTTGATGCCAGATGAGGTGCTGCTCAATGCCCGCGCCAAAGCTGACACCTTGCTGGCTAAGCCGCGCAGCTGGCTAGCTGCCGTGTGCGTTGTGGCAATCTGGCTGGTGCTCGGGTTTTACCTAGTACTTTGGCTATGGTGAGCGGGATTTATTCCCTACGAATTTTGAGCCGAACTCTCTAAATTCAGAACCATGTTTTGAAGGTGCAGGGCCTTCAATGGTTGGTTTTGATTTGAAAAGTTCGTATGCAAAAAATTCGCCCCACATTGGTTTCATTGGCTGTACTGACCGTCTGTACGAGTACAGGATCCTTGGCGCAATCTGTTGATCAGTTGCCAGTGGTTACCGTTGTTGGCGCTATGCCGATTCCTGCAATTTCTCAACCTTTGTCAGAGATTCCTTCCGCTGTTCAAACCGCCAACAGCACGGATCTCGCGAATAGCCAAGCCCTTGACTTGTCTAGCTTCATGAACCAGCGCATGGGTGGTGTGTATGTGAATGAGATACAAGGTAACCCACATCAAATGGATGTGAACTTTCGCGGTTTCACAGCCTCCCCCTTGTTGGGTACACCCCAGGGTGTTTCGGTGTACATGGACGGTGTGCGCATGAATCAACCTTTTGGCGATGTGGTGAGCTGGGATTTGATTCCCCGTTCCGCCATCAGTAATATGACCTTGATGCCAGGCTCTAACCCATTGTTTGGCCTTAACACGTTGGGCGGTGCATTGGCAGTGCAAACCAAGTCTGGTCTCACGCATGCGGGGACTTCAGTACAAACCACGATCGGCTCCCACCAACGTCGCTCTGTTGAGTTGGAGCATGGTGGACGCAGTGATAAAGGTTTGCACTGGTTTGTCACGGGTAATGTATTTAATGAAGATGGCTGGCGCAATGCCTCGCCATCACGCGTGCGCCAAGCCTTTGGAAAGCTGGGGTGGAAAGAGGGCCCGACTGATGTCACGCTGACGCTGAGCCACGCCAATAACGCACTTACTGGCAACGGTCTGCAAGAAGAACGCATGCTCGCCAACGACTATCGCAGCATCTATACCAAGCCAGATGAAACACATAACCGTTCCACCCTGGTCAACCTCACGGGCAAGCATGTGATCAACGACAACACCTTGTTTGCTGGCAATGTGTACTACCGCACGATCAACACGCGGACCCTCAATGGGGACGTCAATGACGGTTCGTTGGGAACAGATTTTGGTGGTGTGGCTTTTCCAACTAACTGCTTAGGGGCCGCTGCAGGTGACGAGGATGAGGAATGCACGGGTAAATTAAACCGCAGCACGGCAAAGCAAAAAAACTATGGCTTTGCAGGTCAAGTGACGTTGCTGGATAAGTTGGGAGGTTATAAAAACCAGTTCACAGCGGGCCTTGCCTACGACGCCAACCGCACAAACTTTCAGCAGTCAGCCGAATTTGGGTACATCAACCCTGACAGAAGTGTCACAGGCACCCAAGTGTTCTCGGATGAGGCAGAAGTCCATCTCAAAGGCAAAGCCAGTACATGGAGTCTTTTCGTTACGGACACGATATCAATTCGCAATAACTGGCATGTCATGATGTCTGGTCGTTACAACCGAACACATGTCGTGAATCAGGATCAACTTCAACCAGGCGGTGCGGGCGGATCTTTGGATGGGGATTACGTATACCAACGCTTCAACCCCGCGATTGGAACTACTTACGCATGGACGCCGACACTCACGTCGTACCTAGGCTACAACGAAGGTAGCCGTACACCTACATCTATCGAGCTGGGCTGCGCAGACCCAGCACACCCATGCAAACTGCCTAATGCAATGGCGGGCGACCCTCCGCTAAAGCAAGTGGTTACCAAAACGTGGGAAGCTGGTTTGCGAGGCGCACTGTCGCAACACACGCAATGGACCGTTGGTGTGTTTAACGCACAAAGTACAGATGACATTTTGTTTGTCGCGGCACCTAACAATACCTCACATGGATACTTTAAAAACTTTGGTCGGACACAGCGACAAGGTCTAGAGCTTGGCTTGAACAGCCAGCAGGGAGCGTTCAAGTTTGCAACGCACTACACCTGGTTACAGGCGACGTATCAAAGCAGCGAGGTTTTGGGAGGTGATTCAAACAGCACCAACAACGCTGGCAACATTGCCATCCAGTCAGGCAATACGATTCCTTTAACGCCTAAGCACATATTAAAAGTGCATACGGATTACGCTTGGACTCCTGCATGGAGCACAGGCTTGGGAATGACAGCGTTTGGTGGCATGTATGCGCGTGGCAATGAGAACAACCAACACCAACCCGATGGAGATGAACATTTGGGTTCAGGAAGAACACGTGGATATGTAGTGTTCAATGCAAACGCTCGCTATACATCTAGCAAAAACACGATGTGGATGTTGAACGTCATGAACTTATTTGATCGTCGCTATGCGTCAGCTGGCCAATTGGGGCCGGTCGCTTTCAGTGCCAATGGGCAGCAGTTTGTGTCGAGCTCAACGCGCGAGCAACATTCGATGTTTGTTGCCCCAGGTGCTCCACGCAGTGCGTGGCTCAGCATGCGTCACAGCTTTAATTAAGCACTGTATCAATCAACTGGTGGCGTTGGGCCATATGGACCAACGCCGCTGTGCTGCTGACAGCAAGTTTTTCCTTGATTTGAGTTTGGTTGTTGGCCACCGTTTTGAGACTGATGTTCAAACGGGCGGCGCATTCAGCTGATGTGCAGCCTTGCGCCAACAGTCGCCAAATTTCTAACTCACGCAAAGTGAGTTGGGCAATGCGATCCGCCTCATCGTCCGTCGCATGCCCAAATTGGCTAAGCGATAAGTCGTCGCTCAAATAGCGCTGCCCGTTGTGGGCGGATTTCACGCCTGTTACCAAATTTTCGGGAGGGGAGTTTTTGGTGACAAAACCAATGGCTCCGCCATCCAAGGCACTGCGTACCAAGTTGCGTCCATCGTACATGCTACACATCAGAACTTTGGCGTTGGCATTGCGTTGTTTGATTTTGCGCAGCAATTCAAGCCCGCCTACTGTGGGCATAGAAATGTCAGAGATGGTCACATCTGGCTGGTGCTGCAAGTACGAGATGTAGCCAGAGGTGGCGCAGCTTGCTTCGGCAACGACGGTGATGTCGTCTTCTTGTTCCAGAAAGCGTGCGTAGCCTGCGCGAACGACGGGGTGGTCATCGACCAATAAGACACGAATCATGACGTTCCCTGTGTGATCGGAATTTGGACGTGAATGCGCAGACCAGGCTGTGCATCTTCAAAGTGGATATGTCCTTTCAGGCTGGCAATGCGTTCACGCATCCCAGTGAGACCCAAGCCACACGCCCCGATTGGGCTCGCTTTCAGGCCTTGTCCGTTGTCGGTAATTGACAGTGTGAGCACATCGCGATGGACATCAAGGCTGACCCATGCTTGGCTAGCGATGGCGTGCTTCGCGATATTGGTCAGCGCTTCTTGTGTCACACGGTACACAGCGGTGCTGAATGCATCAGGTAGCAGTTTCAGTTTGTTTGTTTGCGCGTTGATCAGCGCGTGGCATGGAATGTGGCAGTGCTGCTCCCAGCTGTTGCAGAGCTCTTTTAGGCTCTCCTCTAGTCCCAAACTATCAAGACTCGGGGGGCGCAAGCGTTTTAGCATCTCACGTGCAAGACTGTGCATGCGGAGTGACGATTGATCAATTCGCTTAGCGGATTCAATTGCTGCACTGGGATTGTTGTGAATGGCTTTGCCAATGTAGGCGGCTTCAATGCGCAGTGCTGTGCAAGCTTGACCCACTTCGTCATGCAACTCTTGGGCAAGGATGCGACGTTCATGTTCTTGCGCGCTGATCAAGCGCTGCGTGAGATGCCGATTGGCTTCGAGCAGTGCAGACACTTCGTGCATGCGTTGGAATGCGAACCAAGCCAACCCAATCGACAAGGCCAACAGGGTCAAAGGTATTTCATCTAATTGAAAACGTTCATAGCTTTGCAGCCAAAGGGCGAGTTTTTCTGACAGTTCCCACTGCATCGCTAATGTCCAAAACAAGGCGACCAACACCACGACGCGTGTCAAGTCACGCCATGCGAGGGAAGTGGTCGTATGGGTTGTCATGGCAGCATGCGTTTGGCAATGCCATCTCTACGAAACATGTGCAACAGCGCCGCAAGCATGTGTATCGCAATTGCCAGCATGAACAGGTAGCTACATGCAGTATGGATGCCGCTAAATATCTCTTTTAAATCAGGCGAGGCTTCCCACAGCCTAGGAAGCGGTGTTCCAAAAAATTTGATGGGATATGCCGTGAAGCTAGATCCCAAAAATCCACTCACAGGCATGGCCAACATACAGATGTAGAGCACGGTATGACTTGCGCGCGCTGCCCATGTTTGCCAATGTGGCATGGTGTCAGGGAGTTCTGGTGGACGATGCGTCAAGCGCCAAAGTGCACGCAGCACGATGAGCAAACCCAGCACGATACCAACGGATTTGTGCCAGTTGAACCACTCCGCACGCAAGCCAGGAGGTGTTTTAGGAATGTCACCCATCCACACGCCAAGCCACAATTGGTAGATCAATCCGATAGCCAGCAACCAGTGCAGTGCGATGGCAATCCCTGTGTAGCGTGTGAGTGGTTCTGGTGCATCAATGACGGGTGTGATGTTGTTTTCCATGAATCACTTTCATTCAGTTGGCCACAGCGCCCCACGGCAGTTTGCCCACGGGCACAGTGCGGATGGGGGTAAAGGTATGGGTATCCACCACGGTGACGGCATGGCTGCGACCTGCAGCCACATACAGTTCGCTGCCATCGGGCGTGATGGCCATGTTCCAAGGGCGCAGACCTACAGGCACTTTGGTGTGAACGGTGAAGCTTTGGGTGTCGATGATCGCCACATTGGCATCGCCCCCATTGCTGGCAAACAGCCACTTACCATTCGGGTGCATGGTCAAGCCGTTGGTACGAGCGCCTACTGTTAGCGTAGCTTTGACAACAAGTTTTTGCATGTCAATCGCGACCAGCAGGCTGTCGGTTTCAACGGCGACGTAAGCCATGGTCCCGTCAGGACTGAATGCAATGCCGCGAGGGCGATTGCCCACGCGAATGCTGGCAATTTGTTTGCGAGATTTGAGGTCAAGCACGTCTACTTGGTCAGCTTCCTCCGCTGACACCAACATGCGATGCCCATCTGGGCTGAACACTGCATGCTCTGGGTTTTTGCCAGATACCACAATGTCAAACATCAACTTCCATTGTGCAGTAGAAACAAAACTCACACTGTTGCTACCTTCGTTGGCAATTGCCAACCACGCGCCATCGGGTGAGCAATACACAGCCTCTGGTGAGTCGCCCAGTGTCAGCACTTTAGCGATGCTGCTCGCACCCGTGTTGATGGCTTGTAGCTGAGAGTCTTTTTGATTGCTCACATACAAGTGCCCATCGTTTTTGCACAAAGTCAAACCGCGTGGCTTGCCACCCGTCACGATGGTTTGACTCACGGTCTGCGTCTTTGTGTCAATGACGGAAATATCACCACTGCCTTCGTTGGTGACAAAAACTTGGTTTGCAGAAAGCGCTGAAGATGTGACTGCTGCAAACAAGCAAAAACTGGCAATGCGGAGATGGATTTTCATCGGCGGTTGAGCTTCAGGTCAAACGTGTGAGGAACTTACAGTGAAATTTGGCTTTGGACACCAATCACCCAGGAGCGAGGGAGTCCAGGCTCGAAATACTGCTTGGAGAATTGGTTGATGATGACAGAGCCTACCGTGTCTTTGTTAGTCAAATTGTCTACCCCAAAGAAGGCGTCAATACGAGCAGCACCCACTTGGTAGCGTTGACGTACACGTGCGTTGAGCAAGGTGTAACTGGGAGCCAATGCGTAGTCGGTAGTGGAGGTGGTGTTGGCATCATTGGCCCACATGCTCGAACGATGCACTACATCTAAAGCGGCTTCTAAGCCTGTCTTGGGTTTTTGGCCCGCTTGGACAAAACCTTTTTCAGACCATTGCACCGAGGCGAACAGTTGCTGTTTTGGGATGGCGGGTAAGCTGTTGCCATTGGGTGGGCTGTAGCTAGCACTACCCGCTTGGTAAGTGGCGTTGATGACGGATGCGGATGCTTGTGAACGCCAGTTGTGTGTGTGCTGATTGCGGATGGCCAATTCAAAGCCGTCGCGCTTGGTTTGCGCCGCGTTGTCGTAGGCTGTTTTTCCGTTGGATGACAAGGCAGCAACGATTTCATTGGTGGTGTCGATTTGAAACCATGCCGCATCAATGCGCATAGTGCTCGTTGGTAGCCACTTGGTACCGACCTCTAAATGTTTGCTGCGTGAGGCTTGTAAATTGGGATTGAACTTCTCAACAAAATTGTTGTTGCTGTCGCGTGAGTAAGCAGCTTCTACCATGGTGGGTGTTTCAAAGCCTTTACCTTGATTGATGTACAAGTTCAGGTTGTCTTGTGCATGCCAAGTCAGGCCAAGTACGGGGCTGGTGGCTTTGTAAGTGACGGAGCCTGAACCATCGACAGGCGTTGGCAAATCGTCTCGACTTTTGAGTGTGACTTCGCTCTGGCGGGCACCAGTGGTCAAGGTGTAGCGCTCACCCAGCGACCAGTTGGCTTGTGCAAAGTAGTCGTGGTTGCTGGCTTCGTTGAGCTCGTTGCGTGTAGGGGTGCCTGATTTTTCACCGGCTGCGGCAGTGCCTGCTTGGCGTTGTTCTTTCGCGCGGTCAATGTCTACACCCACCACCCAATTCATAGGCAGGTTATTGATGGCAACGGTTTTGCCGTTAGCTTGCAAACCGAAGCCTTGGTAGCGACGCTCAAGCCCAGTCCATTGGTTGGTGGCTTGGTATTGCAAGTTGTCTCTTGTGCCCCCGTAAATTCTGGCTTGAAGTTTGAGGTCGCTATTCACGCGATGCTCCGCCACGGCCCCAACTTGTTCTTGTTTGACAGTTTTGCGTGTTCTGCGCGCAATTGCGTTGGTGCCTGCTTGCGAAGGATCTGCCGCCAGCTGTGCCGCAGTCAACCCTAAGGGGTCGTTCGCGATGGGCATATCAAAGACATTCACGATGAATTTAAACCGTGTATCAGGCTTGGCATCAACAGTGATAACGCTGTTGAGTTGCTTGCGCTCAGCTGAGCTGTTTTGTCTGTAGCCATCGATATTGAATGTGCTGTAGTCTGCTACTAAGCCGACATTGCCCGAGCGTTGGCTGATTTGCCAATCGGTACGCTGTAGGCCATATGATCCAGTGTGCAAACCTACTTGTGCTTCGGGTGTTTCACTGGCTTCTCGTGTGAAGGTTTGAATCACGCCACCAGAGGCGTTGCCATACAACTGCGCGAGTGGACCTGTCAGAACTTCCATGCGGTCAGCAGAGGTCATGCTCACGGTCGATGCTTGGCCTTGGCCGTCGGGCATGGACGCTGGTATGCCATCAGTGATGAGGCGAATGCCTCGCATGCCGAATGCTGCGCGAGAACCAAACCCACGTATAGAAATTTGCACATCCTGTGCGTAATTGTTGCGATTAAGCGCCACCACGCCTGGTGCGCGATTGAGCACATCAGAAATGTTCACTTGTGGTCCCGAGCTGCGCAATGTGTCTGCATCGATGGTGTAGACCGATGCCGGGGCGTCAAATTGCTTTTGTTCCAAACGACCGCTTTGCACAACGATTTCTTTTAAGTCGTTGCCAGTGGTTTGCGCATGAAGTTCTGCACTAGGGAAAACGCTGAGACAAAGAAGGGCGCCAACGCTCAGTGCGTGTTGATGTGTGCTGCTGTTATGAAATTTCATGGTTCGCGCTGCTTGCAAAGTTTGGTGAATCTGTTGTTTCGGATAAAAATAAGCAAAACCCATTCCACCTAAATGTGTTCCACCTGGGATGGCATCGTTTGTGCTAATCCAGTTGTGTTGAAAAATTAGGTGTACCAAGGTTGATCAATTGATGGCTCGTGCGTGGACGCATCTTCTAATAAGCGTGGTGGTGTTTCTCCTAGGGTTGTTCCTGATGAGTGCACACGCTGGTGTGATGACGCGAGAGGCGATGGAGAGGGCTTTTCCAGCGCCTCTGGTGGTAGGCGAGAAAGACCGCGATTTACCAGTGTGGCCGATTTATCGGCAAGAGCTCACGTCCACAACAATTGCCGCCTATGTTTTTGAGTCACAAGATTTCGCCGCTATTCCTGGTTTTTCAGGTACGCCGTTTAATTTACTGATTGCGTTGGACCCCAATGGGCAGTTCATGGATGTGCGCGTGTTGTCGCATCATGAACCAGTGTTTCTAGAGGGGCTGGGCGAGAAGCCCTTGTTTGCTTTTGTGGAGCAATACAAAAACTTGTCTCTCAAACAAAGTATCAAGATCGGTACTGGTCAGAGCAAGAGTGGCAAAGAAACGGGAGCCAACGTCTACATTGATGGCGTGACGAAGGCCACGGCATCCGTGCGTATCTTGAACCAGACGTTGTTGGCTGCATCACTGAAGGTGGCACGGGCCAAGTTGGGCTACAGCCAGGGACGCGACCCAGACCAGGTCGCTAAAGTTCGGCCTGATGTGTTCAAGCCCTTGGATTGGGCTGGCTTGCGCAAAGCGGGTTTGATACACCACGCCAGATTTAAGAACAGTGACATTGAGAAGGCCTTCAAAGACACCGCTGGTGAAGGGGTAGATGTCGAGGCGCTACAAAATCCAAGCGATTTGTTTGCTGAGGTGTACGTTGCACATTTGAGCGTGCCAACGGTTGGCAAAAACCTGTTGCCTGCCGACAAATGGGCCTACTTACAGCAGCGACTTGACCCAGGCGACCATGCCTTGTTGATTTTGTCCAAAGGTCGCTATGCGCTGATGGGGGAGGACTTTGTGCGCGGCACGGTCCCCGACCGCTTGTCGGTGAGTCAGCAAAAACTTCCCATTGAGATTCGAGATTTAGATTTGGATGTGGCCTTGAATCTGCCACCTGAATTAGCCGATGCGCAATGGTTGGCCGTGCGTGTGATTGCGCCTGCAGGCCTCGACCCTGCACAGACGTTGAACTACGAATTGCATGTCACGCGAAGTAAGGGCATGTTGTTTCCAGAGTTGGTGACAAAAAGTTTTGTCATTGCTGCCGAGATGCCGCATGACTATGTTGAGATGGCCGAGTCGGATCAGAAGACTTGGCACGGTATCTGGCTGGATCGCTGGTGGGAATTGGCCGTGTTACTAAGTGCATTGGCTTTGCTGGTGTGGGCGCTACGGGAGCCGCCTTGGTTGATGCGACACACACAGCGAATGACGTGGTTTAGGCGTGGCTATTTGCTGTTCACTTTGTTTTTCATTGGCTGGTACGCACAGGGGCAGCTGTCGATCGTGAACCTCACGGCGGTGGTTCAATCCGTTGTGGCAGGGCAGAGCTTGGCCTTCTTCATGTACGACCCCATGACCGTTGTGCTGTGGGTGTTTGTGGTGGTTACTTTTTTTGCGTGGGGCCGTGGCACGTTTTGTGGCTGGCTCTGCCCGTTTGGTGCGCTGCAAGAGTTGATCAGTCAGCTTACCAAACGCTTAGGGTTGCCGTGGCAACGTGTCCCACAGCAGTGGGACACGCGGTTGAAGAAGGTGAAGTATGTGGTGCTGGCAGGGTTACTGTTGAGTGCGGCGGTATCGGTGACCTGGACCGACCGACTGGTGGAAATTGAGCCCTTCAAAACGAGCATCACTTTGAATTTTGTGCGTGCGTGGCCGTTTGTCGTTTGGGCTGTTGCCACCGTGCTTCTGAGTTCGTTTGTTTACAAGGGTTACTGCCGTTATCTGTGTCCATTGGGGGCTGGGATGGGAGTTCTGGGTAAGTTACGTCGCTGGGATTGGATTGCCCGTCGCAGCGAGTGCGGTCAGCCCTGTCAGCGCTGCCGCAGTGACTGTGCGTACCAAGCCATTGACAAGCGAGGAACGGTGGATTACGACGAGTGTTTCCAGTGCATGGATTGCGTGGTGATTTATGAGAACGATAGCTTGTGTGTGCCGCTGATTTTGTCAAACCGTCACCCCACCCAAATACGTGTGATCCCTATTCAGGAGGTGAAGTGATGAAGCGCCGAGCATGGATAAAAGCAGGCTTAGGACTAGGTTTGCTTGCAAATCTCTCTGCTATTGAGGCTTCACGCTTGCGCTGGAAAAGCACTACGTTCAATGGGTTAGGTACGACACTTTCAATTCGTGCTGCACATACTGAAATTGATCGATTGCAGCAATCGCTGCATGACGCACGGCTTGTGGTCGAAGATATTGAAAATCAGATGAGCTTGTTTCGTCCGAATAGTGCAATCAATCAGCTCAACCGAGACGGTGAGCTGATCAAGCCAGACGCCAGCTTGCTGCGTGTGTTGCAAATCAGCCAACACATTTCTTTACGCAGCCAGGGTGCTTTTGATGTCACGGTGCAACCACTATGGGCTTTGTACGCTTCCACGCAAAAGGACAAGCGTCTGCCTACTGCGGATGAAGTTTTGGCAGCACGGCAGAAGGTTGGCTGGCGAGGCTTACAGGTCAGTGCTGAGCGAGTGGCCTTGATGCGCCCTGGCATGGGGGTAACGCTTAATGGCATTGCACAAGGGTTTGCCAGTGACATGGTTCGTCAAAAGTTAAAGCAGCATGGCGTTAGACATGCATTGATTAACACGGGAGAGTGGTCAGCGATAGGTCTGGCAGATGCTGTGCGTGATTGGTCTTTGGGTATTGCCGATCCGCATCAGCCAGATAGATTGATCGCGCGAGTCCAAATGAATGGCATGTGTTTGGCGACATCGGCAGATGACCAATGTGCATTCACTTCAGATCGAAAGCACCACCATATCCTTGATCCTCTAACTGGCTATTCGCCACCAGATATTGCGAGCGTCACTATTGCGGCGAGTTCCTGTGTAACGGCTGACGCGCTGACGAAGGTGTTATTTGTTGCAGGCTACGAGCGCGCTTTGCAGCTAGCGACAGCATGGAGGGTTCATGCATTGGTTATTCATAAAGATGGGCGCAGTCATGCTTCGCCTGCAATGAGCGTATTGATGGATGCTTGAGTCGCGTCAATTTGGAACACTTGTGTATGTGACAGATGTTCTAGGCTGGAGCAAGTCGGAACACTTTTAAGGCGGTGTCTCTAGGCATGAGAGTTGCGGAGGCTGAGAGTTGGCCTGATTGGCAACATTTCTCAATTGACTCATCACTTGGAGACTGAAAGATGAAAAAGAAACTTCTCGCAATTGCGGCTGCAGCTGCCGTTCTTCCTACGGCGTATGCAGCCGATTTCAAAGCTGGCAACTGGGACATGAGTGTGGGTGGCAACATCAACGCGTTCTATACGGGGGTCAGTTGTTCTGGTAGCGCCGTAACGGGTGGCTTGGCCAATAAGGCCGAGGCGTGTGGCGGCAAAAACAATGCAACCACGATTGGTAATGGACTTTTGCCTTCCATGTTGAGTGTTGGCGCAAAGACAAATCAAGATGGTTACGACATTGCCGCTGTAGTTGGCATTGGCGTTTCAACTGCAACAAATAGTTCAATTGCTGTGAATAATGGCGTTGATGTGCGTAATGCGTATGTGTCGTTTGGCAACAAAGAGATGGGCACATTCAAAATGGGCCGAGATTACGGTTTGTTTGGTTTGACGCCAGTGTTGAACGATATGACGTTGTTGGGGGTTGGTGCTGCATACAAAGCGACGCAAAATGGCCGCGTGTCTTTGGGTCATATTGGCGCAGGATATACCTATGCTGGTACATATGGTCAGATGGTTTACACAACGCCCACATTGGGTAATGGGTTGACCATTGATGCGGGTTTGATGAACCCAGTTGAAGGTGCAACTGCTGCGTCTGGCTCAGGCCCCGCACTGCAAGCGCGCGCTACTTATGCGCGTCAAGGCTTTAAGACTTGGGTTGCCCAAAAGAACCAAAGTTACAGTGGTTTTCGCATGAATGCTTCTGAAGTTGGTGCTACGGTCAATGCTGGGCCAATTGACTTATTGGCTAACTACCAAACCGGTACAGGTTTGGGCGTCTTGGCCGATGCTGATCAGGGCAATGTGAAAGGTCAAAACACCTTTGTGCAAGCCACATATAAAGTCGCGCCAAAGGTGAAGGTCGGCTTGGGTTCAGGTAAGAGCGAAAACAAATCAGGCAGCGGTAGTGCCTTTCGATCGAATCAAAGCACAACGGCAGGCGTGTATTTCAATCTCACGCCTAGTTTGACTTTGGTTGGCGAAGTGGGTGATACAACGTCTAAGGACTACAGCAACTCACAAGCAAAGCAAAAGAGCTATTCATTCGGCGGCATCTTTTTCTTTTGATGAATTGTTAATTTAAGGTTTGTAGGGTGTTATGCATGGCCGAAGGCAATCGTGTTCGGCCATTTTTTTGTTCAGTGTGTGTCACGGATGTGTACCAAAAGTGAACAGCTTTTTCCAAAAGTGTCACACCTGTTGCAGCGATTGTGTTTTGATTTGAGGGTTATCACTAGCTTTCGGGATGTTTTCCTTATGTTGATTCAAGTGAATTGGGCAATGAGGAAATGGCATGCGAATTGCAATCAAGACATACGGCTAAGTGAACTCGCTAGGGTTTGCAAATTACCGCAAGAAATCAGTCAACGAAACAATGTTGATTATTAATTCACACTCAGTAGGAGATATCCTGTGAAAAGAAAACTTCTAAGCGTGCTGGTCATGCTCGCCACAGCTCATGTATCTGCGCAAGTCACCGATGCGATGATTGCCAAAGACGCCACGGACACAGATTCAGTTTTGAGCTGGGGCATGGGCACACAAGGACAGCGTTTTTCGCCGCTGACCACGATCAACACTAAAAACGTGAGCAAGCTGGCCCCCGCTTGGTCTATGTCGTTCGGCGGTGAAAAACAACGCGGCCAAGAGTCACAACCCTTGGTCTACAAGGGCAAGATGTTCGTGACAGCTTCTTACTCACGCATCTTCGCCATCGATGTGAAGACTGGTGAGAAAGTTTGGAAATACGAGCACCGTTTGCCAGAAGGCATCATGCCTTGTTGCGACGTGGTCAACCGCGGCGCCGCCTTGTTTGACAACTTGGTCATCTTCGGTACTCTAGATGCGCAATTGGTGGCCTTGGATCAAAACACAGGCAAAGTGGTGTGGCGTGAAAAGATCGACGACTACACCGCTGGTTACAGCTACACCGCAGCGCCCCTGATTGCCGACGGTTTGCTGCTCACCGGCGTGTCGGGTGGTGAATTTGGTGTGGTGGGTCGTGTGGATGCACGTGATCCAAAGACCGGTAAATTGGTTTGGTCTCGCCCCACCGTGGAAGGCCACATGGGCTACAAAGACGGCAAAGAAAACGGCATCAGTGGCACAACCAACGCTACATGGCCAGGCGAGACATGGAAAACTGGCGGTGCATCCACTTGGTTGGGTGGCTCCTATGACGCTACGACAGGTTTGGCTTATTTCGGTACAGGAAACCCCGGCCCATGGAACAGCCACGTGCGTAAAGGCGACAACTTGTATTCATCGTCTACTGTGGCGATCGATGTCAAGACTGGCAAGATTGCATGGAGCTATCAAAACACACCCAACGATGCTTGGGACTTTGACGGTGTGAACGAGTTTGTGACCTTTGACATGGACGGCAAGCGCGTCGGTGCTAAGGCAGACCGTAACGGCTTCTTCTATGTGAATGATGCCAAGACCGGTAAGCTCATCAATGCTTTCCCATTCGTCAAGAAGGTCACATGGGCTTCAAGCATTGACATCAAAACAGGTCGCCCAGTGTTTGATCCAGCCAATCGCCCTGGCGATCCAACAGCAAGTTCTGACGGCAAAAAAGGCTCATCGGTATTTGCAGCACCCGGCTTCTTGGGTGGCAAGAACCAAATGCCAATGGCTTACAGCCCCAAGAGTCAACTGTTCTATGTGCCTACCAACGAATGGGGCATGGACATTTGGAACGAGCCAATCAGCTATAAAAAAGGCGCTGCCTACTTGGGCGCAGGCTTCACGATGAAGCCATTGTTTGACGATCACATTGGCTCCTTGCGTGCCATCGATCCTAAGACAGGCAAAGTGGCTTGGGAAGTTAAGAACAACGCGCCTTTGTGGGGCGGTGTGCTGACAACCGCTGGCGACTTGGTGTTCTGGGGTACGCCTGAGGGTTACCTTAAAGCAGCCGACGCCAAGACTGGCAAAGTCTTGTGGCAGTTCCAAACTGGCTCTGGCGTGGTGGCTCCTCCCATTACTTGGAACGATGGCACTGACCAATATGTGAGCGTTGTCTCTGGTTGGGGTGGTGCTGTGCCTCTGTGGGGCGGTGAAGTTGCCAAGAAGGTCAACTTCCTCGAGCAGGGTGGTTCTGTTTGGACATTCAAACTGCCATCGTCAACCAACGTAGCTTCAAAGTAATGACCTAACCAGTTATTGCGTTGATCCATGAAGGGGTTTTAGATGGCGCAAGCCCTCTGAAGCCCCTTTTTAATCAAGGTGAACTTTATGAAAAAAATCACACTCTTTTTGATGATGGCCTGTGGGCATCTGGCATATGCATCGCCTGCATTGAGTGCCAAAGAAACGGCAGCTGCCGCTGACTTGGCCAAGAGCAATGGTTGCTTAAGTTGTCACGCCATGGACGAAAAAATTGTTGGTCCTGCTTATTCAAAAATAGCCGCCAAATACAGTGACGACAAAGATGCAGCTGCATCTCTCGCTCAGTCCATCCGCAACGGCTCATCTGGCAAGTGGGGGCGTATTCCTATGCCTGCACACGGCAATATGAATCAAGAAGATATCAACCTCTTGGCGCGCTCGGTGTTGACCATCAAAGGTAAGTGATGCCCTACAAAGCCTGGGTGCGGATATGCCTCGCCATGCTGTGGGGCAGTATCTTGGCATCGAGTGCGCTGGCGCAAGACAGTGATCGTCAAGACTGGTTGCGCAACCCTGCCATGGGCAATTACAAGGCCTATGCAGAATTCAAAATGACACACTACGCCAAGGCCCGTGAGGTATGGGAAACCTTGGCAGAGGTGGGCAACGGCGACGCCTTGTTTAACTTAGGTGTGATGGCCGAAGATGGCTTGGGTGAACCTCGCAACATGGCCAAAGCCGAAGCGCTCTATGTGAGCGCAGCAAATGGCAATAACTTCAAAGCTCAATACAGACTTGGCCTGCTTTACAGCACAGGTGGGCTATTGGCCAAAGACGCGACTAAAGCGCGTGTGTATCTCACCCTGGCTTCCCAGCATGGTGACAAAGATGCAGCATCGTTGTTAGCGCAACTCAGCGATCCATCACAAGCACCCACGCCACTTCAACAAGCAGATTTACTCAGTGCACAAGGGCAGCACATGCAAGCGGCCAAGCTTTACAGCGCTCTTGCTGATAAAGAGGATGCCACAGCACAAACCCGTTTGGCTTGGATGTACGAGGCAGGCCGTGGCGTTTCACAAGACTTGAGTGAAGCCGCGCGACGCTTTGAGATTGCCGCCAACGCAGGTCATGCAGAAGCGCAGTATGCGTTGGCAGTGATGTTGCGCACGGGGCGCGGCCGAATGCGTGACGATGCGCAAAGCTTGGTATGGCTCAAACGTTCTGCCGCGCAAAACTATCCTTCTGCAGTGGCAGCGGCGCATTCTTTGCATGACCTATGAAATGATTTTCATATTGTGACAAGTTGGAGCATGTGTGTCCTTGCGGAACACAACACTGTGACAAGACGACACGAAATCACTGAGATAGGCCTGGTACAGCTCTTGCGAAATCAGAAATACCCGAGAGGGAAATTCTTGATGTTCAAAAAATGGAGATGACATGATCTACGCAAACCCAGGCGCCGCAGGCGCAAAAGTGCAATACAAGGCTTACTACGACAACTTCATTGGAGGCAAGTTTGTCGCCCCAGTCGAAGGCCAATACTTTGATGTGATCACACCTATCACGGGCAAGGTGTACACCAAAGCTGCGCGTTCAGGTGCAAAAGACATCGAGTTGGCATTGGACGCTGCACACAAAGCAGCTGATGCATGGGGTAAAACATCGCCAACAGATCGCGCGAACATCTTGCTCAAGATTGCAGACCGCATCGAAGCCAATCTCGAAATGTTGGCTTATGCAGAAACTGTAGACAACGGCAAAGCTATTCGCGAAACACTCAATGCCGATATTCCATTGACAGTGGACCACTTCCGTTACTTCGCTGGCTGCGTACGTGCCCAAGAAGGCGCACTGTCTGACATCGACGAAAACACCGTGGCGTACCACTACCACGAGCCTCTGGGTGTGGTG
>JACCDX011220978.1_pt1 | contig 16871 bp, 37 predicted proteins | sample 7449681 | NCBI WGS metagenome assembly JACCDX01 (sample SAMN15323450, study PRJNA562643) | freshwater metagenome | isolation source: river surface water | place: USA:Blue River Watershed | collected 2017-08-18 | reverse complement strand
GATTATTCCACTCTTTGATTTTTTCAAGACGTTCGTCTTCTGTCAGTTCGTAGCATCTTGGATTACGATCTGGCTGTCGCAATGTATCAATTCCTCTTTTAAAGAAGTTTTTCATTTTTAACTCATAGAATTTATTGAACACGCATTATTATAACATAAAAGAAAAGGACCGTCAAGGTCCTTGTTCTTCTTTTTATGCCAATTACTTAGGCAACATCAAACTTGTCATGTTGCTAGGCACAACAATAGTCTGTACCTTACCGTTCTTAATACCTTCGGAGATGTTAAGTGCGGCCTGTGCGTTCATGAATGCAATTGAGCTAGAACTGTTGTTAGCCAGTGCCGCCATACGACGTGCTTCTGCTTCGGCAGTCTTCACTTCAACTTCCTTTTGCTTGAGCTCGTTTTTAGCACGAACTAGGTCGTTAGCACTTTGAACAACACTGTCTGCAGGTTGGACATTTCGAATCATAACCTGGCTAATAGTAATACTGCCGTCCAGCTTTTCTTCTGCAAGATTGCGAGTAATTTCTTCCTTGATGTAATTTTCCATGTCGGTGCGATTGTCCGCCATGTCTAGTGCTTCGTATTTACGAGCGGCCTTGTAGATAGCGTTACGAGCATTTTGAACTACATAGTTGTACATCACATAAGTGTCGCCTTTAAACTCAGCATGGAACGATTTGTTCTTAGTAGAATACAATTCGGCGACTTGACTCTGATTAATGTTGTAGACAACCACAGCATCCAAATCCTTCATTGTAGAGTTGTCTTTGGCCACTGGAGTCATATTCTCCAAGATCACATTAACATCCTTGACGGGGAAAGTTAATACGTCACCAATTAGAATTTGGTTAAAAGAGCCAGGTAGAAGTTCACCGGGTTTGACTTGTTTGTCGAAACCGACTCGTACACCAACTTCACCGGTTTCGATACGAGTACAGCCGGTAGCCAGAACAGCGGCGGCGATAAGACTAATAGTTGCAAAAGAGCGTTTCATCTGTGTGTTTCCTTAAAAGAGAATTACTAAACCAAACATAATCAGTATTGCTACTGACGAACTAATTATAGCATAAACTGCGGCCTTGGTCAAGTCTAGTGCTTGTTTTCCTGACATCTTTTGAACACCAAGTATACCTAACCAAACTAGAAGAGCTAAAACTATAAACAAAAATAATACTCGAATCATTGGTTACTCCATTTTTTGAATCGTGCTTTAAAAGCCTCTGGATCTTTCTCAGCTTCGTTAATAGCATGACGAAGAGCTTCTTCAACAAACTCATTAAATGTCATATCACGCTCGTGTGCGGCTTTGAAATACATGAGCAAGTCACTGTCCGGAATATCAATAGGAAGGCTTACTCGAGTGTCATATTCTTCTCCCTCACGAATAGCTAATGCTTTTTGAATCCAATCGTCATCTACGTCAAGGTCAACAAAGTTGACATCATCATATGCTTGTTTTTCAGCGTCATGTTCAACAGTTTCGTTGAGACGACGATAGCTACGCTTGTTGGCATAGTCATGTACTTCTACTTTATAGACTGCCTGAGTCTTAGTGTCAAATACGATGCTAAATGAATGACCATCGTGTTCACCGTTCCAACTATCTAGGCAGTAGGCATTGCCTTCATAGCCATAATAATCACTGCCTTCAGTGATGCGATAATCAACTACTTCCATCCATTCTTTAAGAGTGATCATTTGAGAAATCCTTCAAGGGTTTAACATCTTTGTGAGTTACGATTATAACATTATGAATTTGTCCGTCAACCATTATTGGTAAATCTAATAGCACAGTCAAAATTGGGCCGCGACTATCTCTAATGCCATCGGTACCAATTGACCCAATAAACGGAATTTTATTCCATCTACCAAACACTCTATCGCCCAGATGATATTTGGGTTTATAGGCATTCTTTGTAAAATATTCTGTTAGGCTTGACATAACATTTCACTCCATGTTAATAAAAAAAGTGTAGACTTTTTTGGATCTTTGATATGTAATACAACAAATGGATCACGAGAACTCCCGCGATACAAGAACCAATCTTTAAACTCAAGTCCGCAATTTGCTCTACACCAATCATGTATTAGATCTACATCGCTGGTGTTTTTGATTTTAAACTTGTCAGGAAACCCGTTAAGATAATCTTTTACGAGCTTGCCAACGTCATCAGATGTCATAGTGTTTTGCGAATTCATCAAGATTATCCACAGTTAATGGCAAAAACTTTTTAGGAACTTTCTTAACTAAGAATCCGTAGCCTTTGATAATCTCATCCATTTTGTCAGAGATGTCTTGAGCAGTTAAGCCGCCAATCCATTCTGAATGTCCGCGACCGTCTCTATCAATTTGCCAATCGTACTCCAGTATGACGGCTTTTTCTAAGTTATTGATAGCATGGTCTGGACCAATATAGACTAGATCAAAACAGGCAGTATGGTTATCTTTGCTAAAGGAATTTTGGTAGACCCCTAACCTTACAGCGGGGCCACCCGTGATTCCTTGTTTAACAGCCTTGACACCCGTGTACTTGGTAAACGGGCAATCAAAGGCATACCAGAGTTTGTTAGGCATGCTTAGACTTTCCACACATAGTCAGCCGCTGGCAGTGCCACTCGTCCAACATTGTCGTTGTAAAGATTGATCAATCCGTTCAACACTTGTGTCTTGTGAGTGTCTAAGTAGTTGCCGTGACCAAGTCCGTTTGTAATTGCTTGTTCGTAGCTTTCCTTGATCTTAAGTTGTACACTCTCAGGATCCCCGTATTTCTTCTTGAGTAATGCAGTTAGCTCTACATCAAACTTAGCATCTAGCGTACCTTTTTGTGTTGAAGCCATGTGGTACAAATAACTCAAAGGACGAAACACTTCCAAGACCAACGGGCTCTTAGGCCATGCCTTGCGATGAAACTCTAGTGCTCGATCAAAGTAAATGCCCTTGTTGCCGTGCTTGTCTTCAAGTTCGTAACACTCTTCTCCACTTTTGATCTGTGTGAACGCACCAGCACAGGTAGCGTGTCGTTTAGGCACACATCCGTTCTTGACTAGAATATTGTAGATAGCTATAGTGTTGCTGTCTTTGCATTCTAGTTTGATCATGAACTCGTCGTAAGGATTGAGTTTACGTTTGTTCTTAGAGTTAATACGAATCATGTTGCTACCGGCAAGCCAAATACCATATTCGATACGACCTGCTTCGGTAACTGGAAAACCAGCGGCCACGATAACAGCATCGGGTACTTGATCAATGTCGATAACCCACAGAGGAAACTTCTTATATCCTTGTAGACGACATACTTGTAGTGTGTGATGTCCATCCCAAACACAGTAATAGACTTTGCCGTCAATGGTAAACTTAATAGCATTGGGCACAATAACAGCAGTGTGTTCAAAGTCCTCGTCGATGCGAACTGTATGGTTTGGAGCCACATCACGTTGGAACAAGGTCCAAAGGAACAGCTCTTCCCAATCTGCATATATCATGCGTGGGCTAGGTGTTGCACCTGTGTAAGAGATAACAGCACCACCGCTGGGGTCGTAGTTAAAAGGTCCACGGTTTTGAAACTTTGGACCCACAACTGCAACAATGGCTTGATGGATGTCATCAAGCGGAATAATTTTGTTAGGGTAGTTTTCGGCCATGGTACGCAGATCAATTGCGTCCATTTCCATTTCAAAAGTTTTATTAAACTTTGACAAGAATTGTTTGATGCTCTGCTTTTGATTCCATTTGGCAGAGACTTTTTTGGACTTAAGAAGTCCCAGTGATTTTGACATTTTGTTTCCTTTGTGTGCTTACTTGATTTCAGCGTATAAGGTCTACTTCCATTTCAACCTTAGCTCTATTATAAACAGAGTTTCAACTAATGTCAAGCTCTAACCAAAGTTCTTGACAACCAAACTGACTTATTATATAATAGCAACATGTTCAACAACTAGATTGAGTCCAAAATGAAATTAGCATTTTTGGCTGTAGTTCTAACATTACTAGCAGGATGTTCGAGTATTCCTAGACCTTTGTGTCCAGGTACACGAGCATATGATCCGCAGGTATGCAGAGGAGAAAAGTTCCAAAGGATACCTAACTTTGAAAATGAAGCTATTGTTCGTAGACAACGTGGGGAGATGTGGTAATGAAAGTCACAGTACGCAATCCAGAATTTGCACGTAAGGGCGTGTGGTTTTTTGAACAGCCGGAATTCTTTGAATACGAAGGCGAAGAAGTACGAGTCAAATGGGCCACGGCAGACGAGCTTGCACTCAGTACAGGTAATCCCGAATTTCCGTTTCGACTTATTCAAAAGAATCGTATCGTAAAGATAGATGGAAAAGTTTTTGAGAACAAGACAAAAACAATTACTAGAGTAGTTAAAGGAAGTAAAGGTAATGAATACACAGTCACAGGCTCCAATGGTCGCTGGACCTGCACCTGCCCAGGTTTCCAATTCCGAAACAGTTGCAAGCACACACAAGAAGCAGTCTAAGCCTGAGCCACAGCATAAAGATAAGCTAGGTCGCCTGATTCAAGTAGGCGACTTTGTGGCCTTTCCGGAAAGTAATTCTTTATGTGTAGGTACTATAATCAAACTAAACCCTAAGATGGTCAAGGTAGCTAGGATCAACAGAACGCGGTGGGAATCTAACAAGTATCCCGACGACTGTGTCAAGTTAGAACAAAGCGACATGACTTGGTATATTCTAAAGAATAGTTAATGATCCAAGTTGTCGTTCATGTTGAATCAGTACAAAAAGTTCTTGAAATAGTCAACGAGCTCAGGACACAAGGCATGGCACAAGGCGTAGATTTTGATTTTGCCTACCAGTCTCATCTTTGGGAAAGCATAGCAAATCCAGAAGAAAAATCTGCTGTGTTTACTTTTTATACAGAAAAATACGCAACCTTATTCGCATTAAAATATGGAAATTAAACTAATAATGGCCAGTAGAGGTACAGGAAAGAGTATGTGGACTCAACAAGCCATTGATCGTCTTATGAATGATCTAATGAACCGTCCTGTAGAAGAACTAATACTAAACGAAACTCGTGTTAGCGGCTCTAGGTATTACACTATTGAGCCAGTGGGCGGCAATTGGAAAGATATGGAAGACTGGTGTTTTAAATCTTTTGGAAACCCTGGAGATATGTGGAATAGTAGTGATTGGGTTTGTCCAGAATCTGCACGTTGGATGATGAATGATAGAAAGTTTTTGTTTAGGCATCAAAAAGATCGTGATTGGTTTATGTTGAGGTGGCTATGATAGTATCAGAAGCACATAATTATTGGGGATCAAAGTATCCTATGTTCCATTGTAATACTTGGAAAGACTACGAAGAAATATGTAAATGGATGAGTAAAAATCGAGTAGAACATTTCTTATGGTCTTCTGGATCACATGGATATACCTTTGACATTCGTGCAGGCCGCGATTGGTTTGTGTTGCGGTGGTTATGATATGGTAATGGCAACTAATACTAAAGGCTGGGAATACCCACAAGACGTGCATTGTAATGTCTACACAGACGACAACGGTGTTGTATGGCATCTGCTTGATTGTCGTTATCAGTTCGGTGATTGGATAGAACAACACAGTCCTAAATTGTGGAAGGTAGAAGGTGCGTACCATCGTGGTCGCTATTGGGTACACGAAAAGCTCATGGGCTTTATATTAGTGAAAGGTTGCTAATGGAACTACCAGATATCAAACTACCTTGCGGGGGTACTGCATACTTTGATCATGCTAGCGGTATTAGTTATAGGTGTGAATGTGGAGCAGTAGTAGGAAGCATCGGACAGCCACAAGCATGTAAAGATGCCGCACAGAAGTACGACAACTGGAAAGCATTAGGCGGCGAAGGTTGGGATTACTTTGAGGAGTTAGAAGAGTAATGGAATACTTCTATAGCGGCGGCGGAAACAATCGCCCAACCTTTCCATATCGTTTCTTAGTAAAGAAGATTACTGATGAGATGTATGATTGGTGCGGTGAGTATCCGTTAAATGGTCCGTTTGAACGTTGGCACATCATCCATAACTACATAACAACATACACTGGCAACGCCAAGACTAGCCAGGGTGATAGTGCAGAAACTCCTTTAATACAGTTTGAAAGTCGTAAGGCCGCTTATCTCTTTAGTATTGCCTACAGCGAGTATATAATAGAAAACAAAAGCCTATATGAAATTGATAGACCATAACGCAATTAACGCACAGATCAATAGATGCTATCTAGACTTTGATCCCGAATGGCCTAACAACGGGCAAGATCGTATGGGCTCGTTCAAATGGTATCTTGAACGAACAGCGGGACTACTGTTAGACTTTACACCAGTTACTCGAGGTGGTAAGTTCGGATATCAACTTATGCAGGCCGCAGTCACAGACGAAAAGAAGTATATGCTATTTTTATTGAAGTATGCTTAAGATAGTTTGGGGTAGAAGCATAGGATGGAACATAGAGTTGCAAGGCTACAAGAAAAGTAAGATGAAATATACGATTATTGAAAACGGTGCAGATTGCTATCCATGGCGAGAAGTCTTTGCTTGGTGGCCTGTTAAGACTGTTACCGGCAAGGGTGTCTGGTGGAAGCGAGTTTATAAAAGAAAGGTATGGGTAGTATGGGGCACTGGCTTCCACATGGAACCAGAAACACAATATGCAACAACCTTTGACTTACTTACATACCAAGATCAAACGTAGACAATATGATTCATCCTGGAGTAATAATAAATCATGAATACACGGTTGTAACTGTTGAAGGCAATCAACAGGGTATAAACGATGCCATTGACTGGTGTCGTGAACGCTTTGGACCACCGGGCATTCGCTGGTTTTACAAGCCGCACAAATTTTATTTTAGAGACAACCGAGATGCATTTTGGTTTGAGTTAGGTACATGAAAATAAAAATTAGCAAAACAGATAAGCGATATACTGGTTATAGACATTTTCAATATGTAGTAGACCTACAGTATACCAATGACCAAACGACAACCGTTTTGGGATCTAGACGTAATCATAAGATAAAAAAGTTTCATGAGATACGTGACTGGTGTATTCAAACTTGGGGTATGAGCTGTGAACGTGAGCATTGGCTTAGTCTAGTTGATACAGAACCCCATAATGCTCATTGGTGTTGGCAAACTGAGTTTAATGATATTAAAATATATCTAAAGACTGATAAAGAAGCTAATTGGTTTAAATTGAAATGGGTATAGAAGCCGCCATACTTGAAAAGGCCGCCGCTGGCCTAGCTCGTGAAATTGATGCACAAATTATGCAAGGCTTTCTCACGGAATGCGGATGGACTCAAGTTGTACTTCAGCCAATGACACTGGAAACAGGAGCTATTATAGACTCTTGGACTCAGCAGAATATTAAACACGAATTCTGGACCTATGGACTTGTATGGATGTTCAAAGACCATAAAGATGCTAATTGGTTCATATTACGATGGGGATCACAGTGAATTACTATAAAACATCACAACAACTAGCAGATGAAGTTCCTAGAGACTTAAAGTACTTTGAGGCTAAGTTCGAAGCTAGAATAGAAGACAGCAGGGAATACAAACAATACGTAAGACGTATGCCTTACATGGATTGGGACGGAAAACTGCCTCTTGATACTGCCGCCGAAATTGTTCCTATGAAAAGTATACATTTAACTCATGACAATCTTGAAAGGTTGCTTCGCGAACAGGAATACATTCAAAGATTAGAGTCTGATGCTGAATATGGTAAGAAAGTTGTAGGTATGCTACGTGCAGACGAACGCATACGTGATTCTAATCCAGCAGTGGCAAAAGCATACCGCAATTATCTAACATTATTGGAGTTAGCACGTAAATGATTTTTAAAACCTGTGAAGTTGGAATGTTCAGATTACCTGGAGTTGTTATTGAATCCGAAGAAGACGAAACAATTTCAGAAGAAGCATTGAAAGAAATGGAAGATTGGTGCAACAGTGAGTTTGGTACAGGTATGCGTATGACCGAACGATTGTTTAGCTTTCGTAAAGAAAGTCAACGAGATTGGTTCATCCTACGGTGGAGTGGTAAAGAATGACCAAAGTTAATTTAAACAATATCAATACAAATGATGTACGTAAAGCAATTAATTGGCTTTATGAAACATGGGGCCCTGCTGGAGATCGCTGGACACTCAAAGACCTAACCTATGTAGAGTTTCGTAAAGAGCGTGATGCTACTTTATTTTTAATACACTGGACTTAAAATTAAATAGCTAAAAGGAGATCCTATGAAACAACAATTAACCTACATCGAAGAGTATCCAAATGCATTCGATGATGAGTTCTGTGATCATATGATTGCTCGCTATGAACAGCTTGTTCAAATGGGAGTAGTCCGTAAGAGAACAGCCACTTTCCAAAAAGACTCAGGACTGCAATACTTCTATGACATGAGCCCCCAATTTGGACAATACTACTACGACATGGATTTAGCCAATAAGTTCTACTCTACTATCATGAGCTACTGGCAAAACCATTATCAACAAAAGTACGGTATTCTTCAAAACGTAGCAGATCATACTCCTAAAGGTATGAGCATACAGAGAACAGATTCTGATGTTGGGGATGGATACCATGCATGGCATTGTGAACAACACAGTGCTCGGGATGGCAGTAGACTAGGAGTGTATATTGCCTACTTAAATGATATACCCGAAGGTGGAGAAACAGAGTTTCTTTATCAAGGAGTAAAAGTTAAACCTGAAAAAGGTAAACTAGTTCTTTGGCCCGCAGGATGGACACACCCTCACAGAGGAAATCCAATCTATGAAGGACAAAAATACATTATAACAGGCTGGATGGTCTACGACAAATGATTAAAAATATAACTTCAAGCTCACCTTTTATCACAGTTTCTGGAGGCTCAAGCTCCTATCCTTACATCAGTCCAGGCGCATCAGGTGCCGGTATGATTCGATGGAACGGAAATATGAATCAAATGGAAGTCAATGACGGAAACACCTGGATGGCTCTAGGAAGTAGTTTTCCAAGTATTGATCTAACCCCCGAAGCTAATGATTTATTAATGTGGGCTAGAAAAAAGAAACAAGAAGAAGCTAGACTTGATGAGCTTTGCAAGAAATATCCCGGGCTACAAAAAGCCAAAGATAACTTTGAGATGTTCCAACGTTTAGTGGAAAGTGATGGCGCCGAATAAAGATCAAGGTTATCTAGGAGATAAGCCAGCATCGAGAACTCATGACGTTATGGTCATTGATGGAGTTGCTCGACGAATACATAATCTAGTCGTACACGAATTTTTTATGTCCGACGTAGATGATCCTGATCTATATGCGGCACAACCCTTATGGGAATGGCAGGAAAGTGAAGTAGGTTCTTGGGTTATGAAACATGCAATAGAATCTCCTGTGTGGCACCGAATGCAAGATTTTAGTACAATGGGGCATAAGTTTGCAATCACAGCTAAACTTATTGACAAAGATTACACTTTCTGGACTTTGAAATGGGGTACTAAAAAATGAAAATATTAGTTACAGGACATCAAGGCTTTATTGGTAGAAACATGATGGCCTTTATGTCACTGCAACCAGACTGGCAAGTAGATGGATGGGATTGGCATCCCGAAGATTGGCCAGACGTCACTGACTATGACTGGGTCATACACCTAGGTGCAGTAGCAGATATGACTGACGGTGACATTGAAAAGATCATGCACCGTAACTATGACTTTAGTTGCTGGTTATTCAATGAATGTCAGCACAAAGGTGTCAACTTACAATATGCTAGCTCAAGTTCAGTCTATGGTAATACCAAAGACTTTAGCGAATATGCAATGTGCCAACCACAGACTCCATATGCATGGTCAAAGTATTTGTTTGATCGATGGGTTTTTCAACAAAGACACACAACTTTTGTGCAAGGATTTCGCTACTTTAATGTCTACGGCAAGTGGATGCATCTTAGAGGTTCTAGAGCCAATGCTATCTACAAGTGGCGAGAACAAGCTCGTAAGCAAGGATACATCGAAGTATGGGAAACAGCAGAACACATTAAGAGGGATTGGACTTGGGTAGGTGATGTCTGTAAACTTCATTTAGATTTCATTAATACTGTTAAAGGTTCTGGAATATGGAACGTGGGATCAGGACTGGCTCACAGTTTCTTAGACATCGCTGAAACTATCGCAGAGCAAGAAGGCGCTGAGATTAGATTCATTGCAGTACCAGAAGAAGAAAAAACAAGAATGCGTCAATCTACTTGTGCAGATCTAACACACTTAAAAGAAACTGTGGGTCGTAGGAAATGGCTGAATGTATATGAGTGGCTTGACTTAGAATGAAAAGAATTGTTGTAAACGGCACTTTCGATATCTTACATCGAGGCCATATAGAATTGCTAAATTATGCTAAGAGCTTGGGAGATTTCCTAGTAGTCTGTATTGACAGTGATTCTAGAGTTAAACAACTCAAAGGCAATGATCGTCCAGTGAATACGCAGTGGGATAGAAAGTTACTTTTAGAGAATTTAAAAGCTGTAGATCAAGTTTGGATCTTTCACAGTGAAGAAGAACTTAAAGGACAGCTTTGGGAATATCATCCACACATTATGGTCAAAGGCAGTGACTACAAGGGTAAACCAATTGTGGGCGAAGATCTTTGTGGACAAGTGATATTTTTTGATAGAATAAATGAATACTCAACAACAAAAGCAATTCAAGATATTATTAATAGGGGATAACTGTACAGACATATATCAGTACGGTACAGTAGATAGACTTAGCCCCGAAGCTCCAGTTCCAGTTTTTGTTCCTACACATAAAGAAGAACGTGAAGGCATGGCCGGCAATGTCTATGCCAATCTTGTAGCACTAGGTTGTAAAGTTAACATTGTCTGCGGTAGCTCAAGTCGTAAGACTCGTTTGATAGATAGCCGCAGTAAACAACAAATACTACGTATTGACGACGATGTTAAGTCTATACCTGTAGCAAATGTAGATGCAACCGGCTATGATGCCATTGTGATCAGCGACTACAACAAAGGTGTAGTGTCCTATGAACTCATCGAAACTCTAATTAACACTTACAAGATACCTATCTTTATTGATACAAAGAAAACAGAGCTTGATCGTATGCAAGGTGCTTGGGTCAAGATTAATGAGTTAGAGTACAGCAAAATTAAAAGCGAGTGTTCCGGATTAATTGTAACTAAAGGATCCAAAGGTGCAGATGCTATACACCATGAATACAAGTCAATGGCTCCCAGAGTAGAGGTAGTTGATGTTACTGGAGCAGGTGATACGTTCCTAGCCGCTCTTGCTTATAACTATCTACACACAAACGACATTAAGAGAGCTATGGACTTTGCCAACCAAGCCGCCGCAATATCAGTACAGCATATGGGCTGTTATGCACCAACAATGGAAGAAATATTATGAAAATATTAGTTACAGGACATCGAGGGTTTATTGGTCAAAACCTAGTCAAATATCTACATGAACATACAAACTGGGAAGTTGATGGCTGGGAATGGGGTGATACTGAATATCCTACAGTTGACGGGCATGATTGGGTTATACACTTGGGCGGGATAAGTTCAACGACTGAAACAGATGTTGATAAGATTCTAAAACAAAACTTAGATTTTAGTCAGTGGCTTTATAATTCTTGTCGTTTAAACTATGTAAATCTACAATATGCTAGTTCGGCTAGTGTCTATGGAATTCAAAGTGATTTTAAAGAGTCGAGTCCAGCAAGACCTATTACACCGTATGCATGGTCAAAGTATTTGTTTGATCGTTGGGTACATCGTCAGGACCATGCATACGGCTGTCAAGTACAGGGTTTTCGTTACTTTAACGTCTACGGCAATCACGAAGGGCATAAAATAGGACAAGCAAGTCCTGTGAGCACGTTCATCAAACAGGCCAAAGAAACAGGAAAGATCAAACTCTTTCACGACAGCGTTGCATATAAGCGAGATTTCATAGCAGTAGAAGATATCTGTAGATTACACTTAGAATTCATTAAGCATAAAGTATCTGGAATCTGGAACTTTGGAACAGGAAATCCTACAAGTTTTGAAGATGTAGCAGTTGCAGTTCGTAAACGATATCCTGCTTCGTTAGAGTACATTAACATGCCAGATAACCTTCGTTCGGGTTATCAAAGATATACTTGCGCAGACCTAAACAAGCTAGAATCTACAATAGGACCACAGAAATTTATTACTGTACAAGACTGGTTAAACGGTTAAATACAGTACTATGTTAATAAACGAATTCCTTAACGAAGATGATCTTGCGGCTCTAGACGAAAAAGCTAGCCGTAAACTATGCCTAAGCACTAAACCTAATTCGGAGCTAGGTGCTAGTAATCTAGCCAGCTGTAAGAGTCAAGGATTAAGAGCTAGAGAAGGCAACAAAAGTCACAAACTAGGTAAAAGTCCTAAAAGTCGTGTTGAAGTCGGCGGCCATAAACTCAAAGGCAAGAAATACGGCGGTAAACTCCCTGATTGGGGAACACGTAAGGGACAGCTATGAGATTTAAAGAATTTAATCTTAGAGAAGCCTACGATCCGCAACTGGCTAAGAAACAAGAAGAATTAGTTAAACTAGGTTATGATTTAGGACCTTATGGTCCTAAAGGCGACGGTGTTGATGGCATCATGGGTCCTTATACACAAGCGGCCATAGATGCACACTCTAAAGGTATTAAACCAGAAGACGCTCCCAAGCCTAATCCAACTGCGGTTACCGCTTTTAATAAGGCACAGGGTATTAATCCTAACAGTACGGGCATTGGTATCAAACCCGATAGTAAAGGCATTGGTATCAAACCTCCAGCAAGTGGACTGCCAGTAGACGGTCCAGTAAGTTCTCCGTTTGGTTATAGAACTAGTGTAGGCAAAGGTCACAGTCACCTTGGCACTGACTTTGCTGTACCTGTTGGGACAAAAGTATTTGCTCCTGTAGATGGTGTAGTTTCGAGAGCGGGAGATAAAAATGGTGCCGAAGGTGTTTATGTTGTGTTAGACGGCGACGGTGTTACACACAAGTTCTTCCATCTAAGTAAAATTATTGCAGACCAAGGTACTAAAGTTAAGAAAGGTGATGTAATTGCTCTAACAGGAAACACTGGTTACTCAACTGGTCCTCACTTGCATTGGGAAACTCACATTGCTGGCCAAGCTGTGGACCCCATGAAGAACATTGCCTAATAAATAACCCGAGAATAAATTATGAGATTCAGCGAATTTAAATTAGATGAAGCAACTAAGCCTTTAGGTAATCCTCAAGCAAAGCCTGGTGCACCTGCTACGAAAGACAAACCAGAACTCAGTGATAAAGAATTAGAAGATAAACTAAAATCTAATCCGTTGTTTAATCCTGAAGTTTTAAAACTTCAGAAAGAATTAAAAGCTAAGGGTGCTAATTTGGGATCCTATGGTCCAAACAGAGATGGTATTGATGGTATCATGGGTCCATTTACACGACGAGCGGCATCTCAACATCCGGACATTGCTAAGAATTATTCTAGTGTAATAGACAAGCCTAATCCTAGAAAGACTGCTAATATAGATACCTCTACAATTCAAGATCCTGATTTTAATAGAAAGCTAGGCAAAGTTGCAGAGGCACTGGGAATAAGTGCAGACGATCTAAAAACAATTATCAAATTTGAAACAGCAGGAACCTTTAGCCCAACATCACAAGATCCTAGCGGAGTCAGTATTGGACTAATTGGTTTCACAGAAAAAACAGCCAACAGTCTTGGAACCAGCAAAGCAGAATTAGGTAAGATGACAGCAGTTGAACAACTAGATTATGTCTATAAATTTTACAAAATGGTAGGAGTACGTCCAGGCGATGATCGTGGAACGATCTATATGCTTACATTCATGCCAGCATTTGCACATTCTCCAGATGACGTTGTTCTAGGACAACGCGGCGGCGGCATACTAATGTTACCCAATGGAAAGTCTTCAGGACTAAGCATGGACAAGATTTGGTCACAGAATCCAGTATTTGCAAAGAGTAAAGGTCGAGACTCTTTTACTGTGGGTGATGTTAAATCAAAAATTAACTCAAGAAAGTAATGAGCCTAGCAGGAAAAATTCTAATAGCTCCTCCTAATGTGAGAGGTAACTTTTGGCAAAAGACTGTGATCTTCGTCACCGAAGACCACGACCGTGGTAGCATGGGTCTTGTGATCAACAAACCCAGCAAAATATCAATTAGAGAATTTGGACAACAGTGCGGCGTCGACGCAGACATTGATGGACTAGTTCATGTTGGCGGCCCAGTAAATGTTAAAGCTCTGTCAATGTTACACTCTTCAGACTGGGCCTGTAATAATACTATGAAAATCAACAAAGAGTTTTCAATTAGTTCTAGTTCAGACCTTTTGGAAAGACTGTCAATGGGTGATACACCCAATCATTGGCGATTATTTGTTGGCTTATGTGCTTGGTCTCCAGACCAATTGCTCAGTGAAGTCAAGGGTATACATCCTTACAATCACGACTTTAGTTGGTTAATAGCAACACCACACTATAATTCCGTTTTTGGGCTAGACTCCCAAGATCAATGGAATGCATCAATTGAGCAATCAAGTGAAGAATTTGTCCATTCTATGCTTGAATAAATATTCAAAAGAATATATAATAAACTTTTACAACCAAACGCAGTTCTAAAATGAGCGACACATTACTACTTAATGCTGACGGCGCTCCAGTGAGCTTTTTGCCACTGAGCGTTATTGACTGGCAAGAAGCCATCAAATACATGGTCCTAGACAAGGCCAGTGTATTGGCGTGGCATGAAAATTGGATTGTCCGTTCAGCCCGCTGGGAAACACAAGTTCCTAGTATTCTAATGCTTCGTGAATACATGAAGGCCAAGACTACTATTAGATTCTCAAAAGGAAACGTTTTCCTACGAGACAACTATACTTGCCAGTATTGTGCTAAAGAACTGTCTAAGAAAGAATGTACTCTCGACCACGTTGTACCAACAAGCCACGGTGGTAAGACTACCTTTGAAAATACTGTGTGTGCCTGCGGCCCATGCAATGCTAACAAAGGTAACAACAAAAAGATTGTTCCTAAGTACAGACCACACAAGCCAGACTTCTACGAATTAGTAAATAAGCGTAAGAAGATGCCTTTCAACGTAAGGCATGCAGATTGGCTTGAGTACCTAAGGTGAATGAATTAAAAGTACAGTGGAATCTAGGAAATACTTGCAGTTTAGATTGTTCTTATTGCCATAAAGAGCTCAAGGACGGTACTAATCCGTTTCCTAACATAGCAAGACTTCGCCCTGCGTTTGCTCACTTAGTTGAGCAGGCCGGGGCTTTTTCTTTGATTAAAGTTGATATACCTGGCGGGGAACCTACAGAAAGCCATGCTCTAAAAGAGTTAATGCTAGAAAATTCTAGCCCGTCTATTCAGTTTAAAATTTCCAGCAACGGACAAGCTGACTTAGAATGGTGGCGCCAAGTAAGCCCAAAGCTCTTTAATCTAGAGTTATCTTACCATTTGACCACAGATCTAGCACATTTCTTGCTAGTCATAGATTCAATTGCCGATAAAAATAGCCTAACTGTTCATGTTCCGCACACTCCTTTAGAATGGGACAAGTGTTATCAAGCCTATGAAACAATCAAATCAAAATTTTCTAATACTCATATACAATTATTGTACTCAAATTTTACAAGAGGCAATAACCAATATGTAGACTATACTCCAGAACAATGGAATATATACTTTAGGTCAACGGGAGTTAATCCTGATGTCCATGAAGAAGTTGTTGAAACTCAAGAATATAAAAAGATTCACTTGCTCAATAATTATTATGGACATTTATGTTGGGCAGGGCATGATCAAATAGTAATAGATAATTTTGGTTATGTGTGGAGAGGTTGGTGTAAATCTAACGATCATTTAGGCAATATATTTGATGGGTCTTTTATTCTTGATAAGAATCCTAGACCTTGTCCAAGACAACAATGCTCAAACGGATTTGATCTTTCTGCTAGAAAAAGTGAGAAAAGTTGGGGAATGATATGAAAAATTTATTTTGGAAAATTTTAGGTTTCTTAAGTTTAGGCATGGCCTATATAGGATTAATTACACCGGGGTTACCTTACAGTCCTTTTGTTGTTTTTGCGGCTTATTGTTTTGCCAAGAGTAGTCCTAGAATGCATGCCTGGATCATGAATCACAAGACATTTGGTCCTTTTATCAACAACTGGAATCAGAAACGTGTATTCCCATTAAAACTAAAGTTCTTTATGTTGGCTAGTATGAGTGTTAGTCTTATCTTAATGTATACCGGCGGTGTTCCTGCTAGGGGTATTATCTATACTGGAATCTTTATGGCTCTAGTAGCAGTATGGGCATGGCGCTATCCTAGTACGCCCGAAGAACATGATCGTCGCATTGCAGAAGGTCGCAAAGTAGGCTGGTTTAACAACAGCTTCTAAACTAAATAGTAGTAGTTTAAACAAGGACTACTATGAAAAAGTTTCTATTATTATTGTTGGCAGTTCCACTGCTAGCATTTGCACAAAAGCAACCTAAAGGCGTTACTTATGACGCACAAATTTTAAGAGTGAGCGATGGCGACACAGTTGTGATCGCCGCCCCCTTTCTACCAGCACCACTCAAACCAGAATTGGCTGTCAGAGTCTACGGTGTTGACACCCCAGAAAAAGGACATAGAGCGCAATGTCCTAGTGAAGCCCAACGAGGAGAAGCCGCTTCCGCTTTCACTAAAAATGCAATTGCCACCGCAGCCGCTCAAGGTGGAAAGTTTCAAGCAACTCTATATGGATGGGACAAGTTTGGTGGTCGTGTTCTCGGCGACATTTTAGT
>JACCDX010582985.1_pt1 | contig 16871 bp, 17 predicted proteins | sample 7449681 | NCBI WGS metagenome assembly JACCDX01 (sample SAMN15323450, study PRJNA562643) | freshwater metagenome | isolation source: river surface water | place: USA:Blue River Watershed | collected 2017-08-18 | reverse complement strand
GTGGATGTATGGCTACAATCACGAGCGCCCAAACATGGCCTTGGGCGGTTTCACCCCAAAACAGCGGCTGGCTATGGCCGCGTGAATCTACTTCTGAATGCCCTCAATTCCGGGGGGATTACCCCATTGCAGATGACGCCAGCGAATGGCTCGTGCTTCGGTACCATGGCGAATGCCTGTGTAAAGTAAGAATTCCACATACGACCTGCAGAGTCTTCGCATCAGCAGCGATCGGCGTAACCGAGCAGCTTTCTCCCATTCCCCCATAAACACCAATAGTCTATCGATCTCGTCTTGGCTAAATGCAGGTCGGGGTTGACCACGCTCGCCGTCAATCGGTAGTCCGGGAAACGCACGTTCGGCGGGTATCAATCCTTGGCGCCTCGCGAGATTGATAACTCGGTTGTACGCACTGGCGTGATTACGCATGGTGCTGGCTTTGGGTTCGCGTCCCATTGCCGATGTGCGCCACGCCGAGAAGTCTTCAATGGTCTCGTCGCGAATACTGGCAATAGGCAACCGACCGAAGAACGGTATCAGGTACTTGTTAATCGCAAAGATATAGTCCCTGAACGTCGTGGGCGCTCGATGATTGTCCAACGCTCGTTGCATGGCCGCGAGTTCTTCTTGGGCGACAGCACCGAAAGTCTTCTTGGATATGGATTCGCCAGAGGCTAACTGCGCCAGCACGTTTTGTTGGATTTCGATGCCAGCGGGTTTTGCTGATGCCAAGTCAGCACGTCCAGTGCTTGCTGCATGCCAACCACCCGAAGGCAGTTTGAATCGAACTTGCCAGTTACTGCTGCGTGGCCGTTTGTACAGAGTGGCTGTTTGGTCAGCCTGAGGTGCCGTTAATTCAACGGGCTGAGAAGCTGTGTTGAAAAGTGCGTTGAGGTTTCTCAAAACTAGCGTCTAGTTGCGGGACGCTCGTATTTTGCAGGGAATTGAGGGGCGGTGCGACTGAATAGATTCCAAAATTCCAAATTTATCTGGTCAAATGGTGTGTTGCCGTAGCACGGAATTTTTGAAAAATAAATTTATTCCTGATCCAATAAATTTCAAAGTGGTTTGGATGAAATTATTTGAAAAATTGCGAAGGCAATGTAAGCGTACGAAAGCCTTTCGGCAACGATCTTGCACCGGCCTATCTTAAATCCTTTAATTGCAAAAATAATGAAAAAAATTAAAGCGGGTAAGACGAGATATGCTATCGGAAGCATAAGTAATCCAGCCATTTGCCAAACATTGGTTATTTTGGTGTGGCTTATTGCTTTCATGGCTAGGCCAATAAGTGCACCGAAATAAAGAAAAAATACTAATTTTCCGAGCATTTTCCAGGTGAAATTTTCGGTGGGTGAGAATTTTTTGGAAATTTCTTGCATGTATGCTGTTCCTTGGAATAACCGGCCAAATAAAATTTAATTGTTTAATTTAGCATTTGTAGTAAAAATGATTTATCAAAGTTAGTCGCAATATTGGTTTCCCCAACTTTGGCACATTGCTTTTCTGTTTTGTTTGTTGAATTCATTAGAGATTTCCTCCAATGCTTTGCGCTGATTTTTTTCCTCGAGTAAACGTTGCCTCTCCTGCTCTAAATATAGATTGTCTCTTGATCCGCGATCGGACTGCTTCAATTGCGTAGATGTGGAGTTTGAAATTACTGCTGTGGATTTATTTTCGATTAGTTTAAGAACGCAGTTGCCAAAAGCTTCCGTGCCTTGTTTAAATCCTAAACTTTGACATTCAAATTTTGCCTTCTCAAGAGCAGAGCTTGATGCATTGTGTAAATTTTCAGTGGAACTCTGTGAGTCGTATTGGACGCAGGAGAACTCAAATTTACTAAACTCCGATCCACACAAAACAGGACATCCGGTTGATATTTTTGTGATTGATCCGATTTTCATCGATCGATTTTCGCAATAGCTTTGTGCTCGTTCTTCTACCGAAGAATAAGTGCCGGTAAGGAAGTGCGCATTCAAAACTCCACCGTTTGCAGAATATCTATCAAGACTGCTAGCGCACCCCGCTAAAAAAAAGCAAAGAAAAATTAATTTAATTTTTGTCATGTTGGATCACTTTTAGGACGCAATTTCCAAATGGCTCAGTTTGTGGAGAGAATCCCAATTCTTCACATTGTTTTTTTGATTTTTCGATGTTTGAACTATTTCCGACAGTAGATTTTTTTGTTGATGAACCGAGGTTTTTGTCGAGAACGCATGTGTCCATCTCGACAACAATGATGCATTCACCTGATTTAACTTTTTTGGCGCAATCCCTTATAGCATTCTCTCTAATAGCATCGATTGGAGAGTTGTAAAGCATGGCAAACGTATTACTATTATCGTAGCTGACTTTGTTTTCGTAATATTGTCCACAGCTCATTCCGCGCCATATTCTTGCGTCGCCCACTGCTAGATAATATTGATATCCATTGTTTTTTCCATAACGTTCTTCGGCTTCTTTTTGGAGATCTTTTATGGTGTTTAAATACATTTGGTGATCAGTGCACCCAGCGAGAAAAATTAGTCCAACTAAAATACAAAGTCCGCGGCGTAGAAATTTCATGTTGTATCCACTTGAATCCGATACGAACAGCATGTCAAATAGATTTGGTTTTGTGCCTAGTGTTTAAACCATCAATGCGAACAATTTTGTCGATGATAATCGTCTCGTAACCAGACGTTGAGATGCTGGAGGGAATTTGGACGGGAAGTCGTTGTGGGAGCGGAGTCAAATCACATCTGCCTATTAGTAAAATTTATTGAAATTGTAAAATCGTTAGTTTTTATTTTCGTGACTTGTTCCGGGCAATCAGCAGGCCACCAAAACTTGCAAATCCCGTGTTGTAGTGTGTATAGTTCGAGTACGACTCACCCATTGACCGCTTGGTTAGGCCAAGTGCTCTTTGGGCGACAGGCCGCCTACGGGCGGCTTTGTCATTTTCGCGAGGTGCAGTTGAGAACAATTGTCTATATAGATGGCTACAATCTTTACTACGGCTTGCTTAGAAAATCTAAGCTGAAGTGGTTGGACCTGTATTCATTGTTCAATGAACATGTGCTCGATGTCAACCCAGCGGCAACGCACCTATCTTCAAGCGTTGAGAAAAATGTATCCGGAAAAGCTGGAGATTATCGAAGGAAAAATTCTCGCAACTACTCCCTTTCAGCGCTTAGTGCAGCCGATTCCTGAAGTGCCGCACTTGGCAAAAGTTCAGGTCTTCGATTTCAATGAGAAAAAGACCGATGTAAACCTCGCGTCCGATATGTTGGCTGGAGCGTGGACGGATACATTTGATCAAGCAGTTTTATGCAGCAATGACTCTGACTTGGAAGGGGCTTTTTCAACGATCAAGAAACATCTGCCGCATATTCGCTTGGGCTTGGTTGCCCCGATCCTTAGCGAAGATCACCGGCATATTTCGAAAGACCTGTCTAAGCACGCCGATTGGTCAAAAATACTTAGCCCAGTGCATCTGAAGAACTCTCAACTGCCAGAGCGTATTCCAAGTTCTCGCTTGTGCAAGCCAAATACTTGGTGATTCCGCAAAGTTTCTGTTACCACACCAATCGGTCCACGCGCAGCAACCGTCCAGTCTCTGGACGCTCACCAACCACAATATTTATCTCCAGAAATGCAAAAACCCCGTTCATGTTGACAGGGGTTTTCATATTTGGTGGCTCGGGTCGGAATCGACCTAGACTGAGGATGCCTGATCCGGCAATCGTTAACGTACGTTTATCGCGAGGCCATCTTTTAATAGCTTCACTCTTTAATTAAAGTGCTCCATACATCGTCATCGCATTCATCGAGAACAATATTCATGCTGCAGAAAACTTCACCTGAGTCAGTTTTCTGGTAGCAAAAAAGCCTTGATGCTACAACGCCAAAGATTCCTCTTTCTCCTGAGACAGTCGCTCCGATATGAACATGGTCGCCGATATTAGGTAGTGTCGTTTCATCGTTGACCGTAATGGGCACAAGTTCCCCGTCATCGTTTGGTCTGGTCTTGCCCTTAGGTCGGTATTGATACTGAATCGAGTATTTCATCGCGTCTCCATTTTGTTTTCAATAAAAGCAACTGCACTTCTTTGCATCATGAAAGTGGAGACGAACCTTGATTGTTCAATACCCTTGGAAAACTGGTTCGGCGGAATTATTCACCTTGTGCGCTGATTCCCACCGTCCAGCCTAGACGCTCAACCACTACAAACCCAGCACCCAGAAGCAAAAAGCCCCCGTTATCGCTAACGAGGGCTTTGCTGAAACTTTGGTGGCCCGGGGCGGAATCGAACCACCGACACAAGGATTTTCAATCCTCTGCTCTACCAACTGAGCTACCAGGCCAAGACGGAGAAGTATAGCAAAACATTCCGCACATGCAAAGCCCTATCGTGAAAACTCGTGGTGACGCGCAGCTATAATGTTCGCATGACCACTTACTGTGACATCTGCGTGATCGGCAGCGGTGCAGTCGGCAAGGCGGGCGCCCTCGCGCTGGCTCGGGCCGGACTGCAGGTCGTGCTGGTCTCTCCTGCGTTGCCGACTTCGTCTGCCGCACCTCTGGTCGATTGGGACTTGCGCGTCTATGCGCTCAACCACGTGGCCCGCGCGCTGCTGTCGTCCCTGAAGGTTTGGGACGCGATGGATGCGTCCCGGATCGCCGCCGTCGATGCGATGGCGGTCCACGGCGATGATGCTGCGACCGCCGGGCATCTCGGCTTTGATGCCTACGGCGCGCGCGTCGATGCGCTGGCGTGGATCGTCGAGGACGCGAATCTCAACCGCGCGCTCGACGCGGCGCTGCGCTTTGCCACCGGCGTCACGCTGGTGCAGGGCTCGGCGGTGCAGATGCGCTGCGAAGCCGGCCGCGCGTCGGTCACGCTGGATTCGGGGCAGCAGATCGATTGCTCGCTGCTGGTCGGTGCGGACGGCGCACACTCTTGGGTGCGCACACAGGCTGACATCGGCATGGACTATCGCGCCTATGGTCAGCGTGCGGTGGTCGCGAACTTCGATTGCGAGCAGCCGCACCATGGTGTGGCCAGCCAGTGGTTCCTCGGTGCAGACGGCATCGTCGCGCTGCTGCCGCTTCCGGGAAGGCGCGTGTCGCTGGTCTGGTCGGCACCCGAGCCGCTGGCGGGTACGTTGCTGCGCGAGTCGCCTGACCGCCTGTGTGAACGCCTGCAGCAGCTGCCGGGGCAGACGCTCGGCACGCTGGCGATGCTGGCGCCCGCAGCGCCGAAGGCTTTCCCGTTGCGCCTGATCCGTTCGCATTCACTGGTCGCCGATCGTGTCGCTCTGATTGGCGATGCGGCCCATGTCGTGCATCCGTTGGCGGGGCAGGGCATGAACCTCGGCTTTGCTGATATCGACGCGCTGCTCGCCGCGCTCGGCCGCCGCGACCATCCGGCCGACTGCGGCGACGCCCGCACGCTGGCGCGCTATGCGCGCTCGCGCAAGGAGGAAGTGCTGCTGATGCAGCTCGCCACCGATGGCCTGCACCGGCTCTTTACCTCCGAGCTCGGGCCGGTCCGGTCGATCCGCAACCTCGGCATGGCCGCGGTAGACAAGCTGCCTTTCCTGAAGCGTCGCCTGATGGCGCACGCGTTTGGCCGCCCCCTTTACTCCCCCACTGGTGATAAATCATGATGAAGAATTCGCGCTGGCTGGCCTTCGTGGTCGCCGGTCTGTTGTCCGTGTCCGCTGCAGCCGTCGCTCAGGAAGCGAAGATCAAGAAGGCGCTGCAGAACAAGCTCGGCACCGATGCGCCGATCGAGAGCGTCACCAAGACGCCTTACAGCGGCCTGTATGAGGTAAAGGTCGGTAGCGAGATCATTTATTCCGATGCGGACGGGCGCTATGTGTTTGTCGGCCGCGTGCTCGATACCGAAACTTCGAAGGACCTGACGCAGGCGCGCATCGATGAACTGAACCGCGTGAAATTCGCGGACCTGCCGCTCGACCTCGCGGTGAAGAGCGTCAAGGGCAATGGCAAGCGCGTGATCGCCGTGTTCGAAGATCCGAACTGCGGCTATTGCAAGCGTTTCCGCAAGTCGCTGGTGGACGTCAAGGACATCACGGTCTACACGTTCATCTATCCGGTGCTGGGCGAAGACTCGCAGAAAAAATCGCGCAACCTCTGGTGTGCGGCCGATCGCGCGAAGGCATGGGATGACTGGATGCTAGACGGCAAGGCGCCGCCGCAGGCACCGGAATCCTGCTCGTCGGCGGCGATCGACAAGGTGGTCGAACTGGGCAAGAAATATCGCGTGACCGGCACGCCGACGATCATGTTCACCGATGGCTCGCGCATTCCTGGTGCCATTGATGTGAAGACGCTTGAATCCAAGCTCGCATCGGTGAAATAAGTTCATCTGAAATACCCGTTCGGCCAGGAAATCCTGGCCTGCAAATCCGCTACCATCTCCTGATCTTCCCGACCGAAAGTCGCTGGCTGCGGTCGGGAACTGCATTCCAATAACAACAGGAGATCAGCGATGTTCCGAGCCATTCTGCTCAACCGGAACGAGGACGGTTCCACACGTGCAGAACTCACCCGAATCGACGACGCACAGTTGCCTGCCGATGGCGACGTGACCGTCGCGGTCGATTATTCGACGCTCAATTTCAAGGATGGCCTGGCCATCACCGGCAAATCGCCGGTGGTGCGCAAGTGGCCGATGGTGCCTGGCATCGACGGCGCCGGCACAGTGCTGGCGTCATCGCACCCTGACTGGAAGGCGGGCGATCGCTTCCTGCTGAATGGCTGGGGCGTGGGCGAGTCCCACATGGGCTGCCTTGCCGAGCGTGCGCGACTCAAAGGTGACTGGCTGGTGCCAATGCCGCATGACATGTCGTCGCGTACCGCGATGGCGATCGGCACCGCAGGCTATACCGCGATGCTGTGCGCGATGGCGCTGGCCGAGCAGGGCGTGAAGCCTGAACATGGTGAAGTGCTCGTCACCGGCGCGTCCGGTGGCGTCGGCAGCGTCGCCGTCGCGATCCTTGCCGCGCGTGGCTATCGGGTGGTCGCGTCAACCGGCAAGCTGGCCGAGTCCGATTACCTCAAGTCGCTCGGCGCGGCCGAGATCATCGACCGTGCCGAACTGTCGGCGCCGGGCAAGCCGATGCAGAAGGAGCGCTGGGCCGGCGTGGTGGATTCGGTCGGTTCGCATACGCTGGCCAATGCGGTCGCGCAGGTACGCTACGGCGGGACGGTGGCGGCCTGCGGCCTTGCGCAGGGCATGGACTTTCCGGCGACGGTCGCGCCGTTCATCCTGCGCGGCGTGAAGCTGATCGGCGTCGACAGCGTGATGGCGCCGCGTGCGCGGCGGATCGATGCGTGGTCCAACCTCGCCACGGAGATGAAGTCCGACACGCTGGAGCACATCACGCAGGAGATTGCGCTGGCCGATGCCCTGGCGTGGGCGCCGAAGATCCTTGCCGGCGGAGTGCGCGGGCGGCTGGTCGTCAACGTCAACGCCTGATTCCGTTGGCCTGACCGCAGGCCAGCGGGTCCGATCGCGGTGGCCGCCCCGGCCACCGCATCTGCCGTACACTGCTGTTCGTGAAGCCAACGATACAGTTCGCCATTCCCATGACCTCCCGACGCGCCGCTCCCGTACCCCTCGTCTACACCATTCAACCACATGATCTCGGCCTGCACCTGTTCGAGGTGACGCTGACGATTGCGCATCCGGATCCCGACGGGCAGGTCGTCTCGCTGCCCGCATGGATTCCGGGCAGCTACATGATTCGCGAGTTTGCACGCAACATCGTGCAGATCCGCGCCGAGTCCGGCGGCCGCAAGCTGCGCATGGCGAAGCTGGACAAGCACACCTGGCGCGCGGCGCGCTGCGAAGGTCCGCTGACGATCGTCTGCCAGGTCTATGCGTGGGATCTGTCGGTGCGCGCCGCGCATCTCGACCAGACGCATGGATTCTTCAACGGCACCAGCGTATTCCTGCGCGTTCACGGACAGGAGGCCATGCCGCATGTCGTCGACATAAGGCCGCCCGAGGATGAAGCGTACAAGGGCTGGCGCGTGGCAACCTCGCTGCCCGAGCTGAAGGCGCGCCGGCATCGTTTCGGCACGTATGTCGCGCAGGATTACGATGAGCTGATCGACCATCCGGTCGAGATGGGCGAATTCGAGCTGATCCGTTTCGACGCGCACGGCGTACCGCATGAGATGGCCATCACGGGCCGCGTGCCCAACCTCGACAGCGCGCGCCTCGCGGCCGACCTGAAAAAGATTTGCGAGGCACAGATCGCGCTGTTCGAGCCGGCGACGAAACGCGCGCCGATGGATCGCTATGTGTTCCTGACGATGGTCGTCGGCGACGGTTACGGCGGGCTCGAGCACCGTGCATCGACCGCGCTGATCTGCTCGCGTGCTGACCTGCCGGTGAAGGGGCAAGCGGTGATGAGCGAAGGCTATCGTGGCTTCCTCGGCCTGTGCAGCCATGAGTATTTCCACACCTGGAACGTGAAGCGCATCAAGCCGGACGTGTTCGCACCGTATGACTTCGCGCAGGAAAATTACACGCCGCTGCTGTGGCTGTTCGAGGGTTTTACCAGTTACTACGATGACCTCATTCTGCTGCGTGCCGGCCTGATCGGCCAGGATGCCTACCTTGGCCTGCTGGCGAAGACAATGAACGGCGTGCTGCGCGGCAGCGGCCGGCTGAAGCAGAGCGTTGCCGAGTCGAGTTTCGATGCGTGGACCAAGTATTACCGGCAGGACGAGAACGCGCCGAATGCGATCGTCAGCTATTACACGAAAGGCTCACTGGTGGCGTTGCTGCTGGACCTGACGATCCGCAGCCAGACAAAGGGCGCACGCTCGCTCGACGACGTGATGCGCGCGCTCTGGCGCCGCCACGGTCGCGACTTCTATGCGTCCGGCGAAGGCGTCGGCGTGAGCGAGGCCGGCATCGAGGCGCTGTTCGACGAGGTGACCGGGCTGAAGCTCAAGTCCGTGTTCGACCTCGCGGTGCGAGGTACACGCGACCTGCCGCTGGCCGAGGCGTTCGCCGCGTTCGGCATTGGCGTTGACAATGAGCAGGCGGGCGCGAAGCTCTCGCTGGACGTGCGCACGAAGAAGGACGGCGGCGACTGCCGGCTGGCATCGGTGCATGAAGGCGGGGCTGCGCATCGCGCCGGACTGTCGGCCGGTGATGCGCTGGTGGCGATCGATGGCTTGCGCGTGACTGCGTCGAATCTTGACGCGCTGCTGCAGCGCTACCGGCGCGGTGATGCGGTGACGGTGCATGCCTTCCGCCGCGACGAGCTGATGAGCTTTCGCGCGGTGCTGCAGCCGGAGTCGGCGCCGCAGCTTCGCCTGCAGACGAAGGACAAGCCTGCGGCCAGCGTGAAGCTGCGCCAGGCCTGGCTGCGCGCGCGCGGCTGAGCGGGCGACAGGCGCGGGCCGGATCGCGCCGCTTCCGCTTCATCCGGCGAACAAAAGAACGACAATCACAGGAGACAAGAATGAAAATTTTCCGGACTTGCCTGCTCGCGCTGGCACTATCGCAAGCGCTGCCTTCGATGGCAGCCGAACTGCCGGTCGCGCCGCCAGAGCAGCGGGGCCTGTCAGCCGAACGGCTGTCGCGCATTTCCTACGCGCTGCGCACCGAAGTCGATGCGAACCGGATGCCCGGCGCGGTGGTGCTGGTCGCGCGCAAGGGAGCGATCGTGCATGCGGACGCGATCGGCTGGCAGGACAAGGATGCCGGCAAGCCGCTCGCGCGCGACGCGATCTTCCGTGCTTATTCGATGACCAAGCCGCTGGTGTCGGTGCTGACGATGATGCTGGTCGAGGAAGGGCGGCTGCACTTGACCGACCCGATGTCGAAGTTCTTCCCGCAATTCGCGTCCATGCAGGTGCTGTCGAATCCGGCCGATCCGAACAGCGCACGTGAGCCAGCGAAGCGGCAGATTACGGTGCAGGACCTGCTGCGGCACACCTCCGGCCTGACCTACGGCGAATTCACGCGCTTCGACAGCGTACGTAGCGCCTATGCGGAAGTCGGGCTGTTCTCGCCGAAGGTGCCGATGCAGGCACTGGCGCTGGCGCCGGAGCAGCAGGTCGATGCGTTCGCGCGCGCGCCGCTGGTCTGGCAGCCGGGCACGACCTTTGACTACAGCCTGTCGACCGACCTGCTCGGGCGCGTGCTCGAGCGCGTGTCGGGCAAGTCGCTGGGCGTGCTGCTCGACGAGAAGCTGCTGGCGCCGCTGGGCATGAAAGACACGCAGTTCGTCGTGCCCGCGTCAAAGGCGTCGCGCATCGCCGAGCCGCTGAAGATCGATCCGGTGACGGGCGGTCCGGCGATGCAAGTGCTGGACATCACGCGGCCGACCGGCAATGAATCCGGCGGCGCCGGCATTTCAAGCACGGCCGATGATTACCTGCGCTTCTGCCAGATGCTGCTCAACGGCGGCACGCTGGACGGTCGTCGCTACCTGTCGCGCTCGACGGTGGCGCTGATGACTTCGGATCATCTCGGCCCGAAGGTCGCAACGCCGGTGCAGCCGGGTGAAGTGCTGATGGGCGTGCAGGGTTATACCTTCGGCCTCGGCTTCATGGTGCGGCAGGGGGCAGGTCTCGCCGGCGTGCATGGCTCCGAGGGCGATTTCGCCTGGGGCGGCGTCGGCGGCACCTTCTTCTGGGTCGACCCGAAGGAGCAGCTGATCGGCGTGATGATGGCGCAGACGCCGGGCGCTATCCGGCAGTCCTATCGCCGCATGATCAAGACGCTGGTTTACCAGGCGCTGGACTGACTAGCTCAGCAGGAAATCGATCAGCTCATCGAAGGCCTGCGCGTCGAACGTGCCGTTGTCGAAACGCTTCAGCCCCGGATGCTGCGGCGGTTCGACGCGGCGTTTCATGTAGTCATCCCAGTGCGCGATCTTCCAGCGGTCGCGCGCGTCATTCCTCGCCTCGATACGGCGCTTCGCTTCCGCGCTCGACAGGTCGATCCAGGCGATGCGGCAGACGGTATCCGCAGGCAATCCGAGTTCTGTCGGACGGAAAAACTTGCCGGCCATGATCTCGCGCGTGAACGGACCGACCAGCAAGGCCTGCATGCCGAGCTCGAGGTTCTCGCGCGTGATGTCGAGCAATCCCGAATATTCGCGGTCGCGCAGGTGCTGCAGATAGGTCGGGCTGTCGCGGTCGTCCGGATCGCCGGTCAGCAAGCCCATGATGTGGGAGCTGAATGCGCCGTAGGCGGTGTCCTTGTCGAGGAAAAAGAAGTCGCGGCCGCCGCGGGCGGCCAGCAGCGGGATCGCGCGCTTTGCCAGGGTGGTCTTGCCGGTGCCGGCATGGCCGGTGAAGAGGATCAGGCGTCGTGAGGTCATCGGCGGAAACGTGATGTGCGGCGTCAGGGCCGTCTGAAGTGAAGAACACTTCCATGATGCCGCAAGCGCCGGCGTTTTCAAACCGGCGTACCCGGCAACGTCCGCGATGTACGTGCATCCAAACGATGATTGCCACCGACGCCGGGAGTGCTGCCATGCAGACGGGCGATGTGCATGAGGTTCTGGTGTTCCGCGCCTTGCAGCTCGGCGACATGCTGTGCGCGGTGCCGGCGCTGCGCGCGCTGCGGGCCGGCTTGCCGCGGGCGCGCATCGTGCTGGTCGGCTTGCCCTGGGCCATCCAGTTTGCACACCGCTTCGATACGCTGGTCGATGAGTTCATTGCGTTCCCCGGTCATCCGCTATTGCCGGAGCCGGCCAGCGATCCGGAGGGCTGGCCGGCCTTGCGCCTGCGCCTGCGCGCGCGCCGTGCCGGCCTTGCGATCCAGTTGCATGGCAGCGGTGAAGCGAGCAACGCGATTGTTCGCGAATTCGGTGCGCAACAGATGGCCGGTTTCGCGCGCGCACCGTCCGTGGACAGCGCCGGCTTCCATCCTTATCCGGAACATGGCCATGAGAGCGAACGTTTGCTGGCGCTGATGCGAGCGCTCGGCCTGAACACAGGGGATCGCCGGCTCGCATTTCCGCTGCGCGCTGCCGATGATGACGAACTGCGCGCGGCAGGCATGCCAGCCGTGCTCGGCGGGCGCGCGTATGCGTGCATGCACGCCGGTGCGCGCGATCCGGCGCGACGCTGGCCCGCGGCGGCGTTTGCCGAGGTGGGTGACTATCTGTCGGCCGCCTTCGGCCTGCAGGTGGTGCTGACTGGCTCGGCTGCCGAGCATGAGCTCGCGCAGCAGGTGGCGCGACAGATGCGGCACCGCGCGCTCAACGCCGCGCTGCCTTTGTCAATCGGCGCGATGGCCGCGCTGATGGATCGCGCACGCCTGCTGGTGTGCAACGACACGGGCGCTTCCCATCTGGCCGCCGCGTTGCGCCTGCCCAGCGTCGTGGTCTTTCGCAAGGATGCGCGGGCACGCTGGGCGCCGCAGGACCACAGGCGCCATCGTTGCGTGCTGGATGTGGATGCGACCAGAGTCAGGCAAGTCATGGCGGCGGCGCGCCGCCTGTTGCAGGACGCGGCGTTGTGCCGCTCGCCGCCAGCCAGGGATTCAGGCTCGGATCGTTGTACATCTTGAACTGCCGGTAGGGCTTGAAATAGGCGGCGCCGGATTCGGCGTCGCGCAGCAACTGGCCGAGGCAAGCGGCAAGATCGTCGCGCTGCGCCCGCAGCGCATGTAATTTCTCGCTGCAGGCGGAAAGATGTCTAGCGTCGGTGTCGCGCCGCGTCGTTTGCGCGTGCATATGGAAAATCTTCAGTGCCAGTATGGACAGCCGGTCAATCATGGCGCCGGCAGTTTCGCTGTGCAGCCGCGCGGCCGGACCGCGCCCGATGCCGGCCAGCTCTTGCAGCAGCGCGTCATCGATGCGCTCGACTGCGTCATTGCGCCGCTGGTTGTAACGGTCGATAGCCCGCTTTGCACGCACGATGTGGCGGTCGGGGACATCCGTCCGGCGCGCCTGGTCTTCGGTTAGCCACAGCAGCTCGTTCCAGCGATGGTTGTCGGCGATGGCCACCGCCAGCTCGTCGCTCGCCGGCCGGGGCAGCTGGCCTCGACCGCGTAACCGCGCGTCGTGAAAACGGATCAGTGCATCAGGACTTGGGAGGACCATGCCGGCAGCAGAGCAGGAAGTGCGCCCGGGCGTTCGCCGGAGGGGGGAATCGCCGGAAATTTGATCTGGTCACAAGTTTTTCCGGCAGGTAAGCGCCAGAATCGTTCCAGAGATTACAACTGGAGGAGGAGCAGGCATGAGAATGGGAAAAATGGCGGCCGCAGGCCTGGCGTTGGTGGCGGCAGCTTCGATGGCACACGCGAAGATGGACGCGAACGAGGTCGAAGCCGCGCAGGCGCTGTTTGGCGGCAGCGGATGCACCGCCTGTCATAGCGCGACTGACACATTGGTCGGCCCGGCGCTGAAGGATATTGCGAAGCGTTACAAGGGCAAGAAGGCCGAAGCCGAAGTGGCAACGCGCATTCGCGAAGGCAGCAGCGGACGTTGGGGCGACGGCATGCATCCGGCCAACGGCGCACTCGAGCCGGATGAGGCGAAGCTGCTGGCGAAATGGATCCTGAACGGCGCGCCCTGAAGGACGTGGAGCGACCTGCCGGCGACGCGCGGGCAGGTTGTTGAAGAAGGGATCGCGCGGCCCGGACGAACCGCGCGGCGCCGCTTACTGCGCGCAGGTCACCTCGGCCATGATGCGGCGGCGTTCTGCCGGATCGGATTCCTTGGCCAGCCTTTCCATCAGCGCAGCGATACGCTCGGCTTCCGCCTTGATGGCCGGCAGGTCGGCCATCGAAGACGTGTTGGCGGCGCTCTGGCCCGACGGGGTCGCAGCCGGCTGAGCCGTTGTGTCTTCGGCGTGAGCCAGCACGGCGCAGGCCAGGCCGGCGGCGGCGATCAGCAGTGAAAGTTTTTTCATGGCGCTCTCCCGGGAGTGTTATTGATTCGATCTTGCCATTATAGGCAGGACGATGTTCAAGTTCCTTGATCTGGGGTATTGACTTGCGGCTTTTCGGGTATCCTTGCCGCCTTCCAAATTGACCGTTAAAAGGACTGCTATGCCTCTCGTCAGGATCGATATCGGCCCCGGCCACCCCGCTGGCTTCGGACGCGCCGTCGGCGACGTCGTGTACCGCGCGATGACCACGGAAATCAATGTGCCGGCCGATGACAAGTTCCAGATCGTCACCGCGCACGAAGCGACCGAACTGAACATTCCGACGAGCTATCTGGGCATCGAGTATTCTCAGGGGATCGTTTTCATTCAGGTCACGCTGAATGCGGGACGCACGACCGAACTGAAAAAGAAGTTTTACCGCCGCATCGCCGATGACCTGCACGCCGAACTGAAGGTGCGCAAGGAAGATGTGTTCATCAGCCTCGTGGAAGTGGACAAGGAAAACTGGTCGTTCGGCAACGGTGAAATGCAGTACGGGCCGAAGTGACTTGCATGCGCCAATGAAGTTGTCTTTCCGGGAGCACGTCGGCAGCCACCTGAAGCTGACGTTCTACCTCTGCCTGTTGACCGCGGTGGCCGTCGGGCTTTTCCTCAAGGACGCGCCGGCCGCCGGTGACACGCTGTCGCTCGTCTACCAGTGGAGCGTGGTCGGGTATTACGGCACGCTGCTGTTGCTGGCCGGCCTGCTGCTGCTGCCGCTGAGCCTGTTTCGTGCGACCCGCTGGCTGTGGCCAGTACTGGGCTGGGCCTGGCTGCTGTATCTCGCCATCGACGTGGCGCTCTTCAACCTGTACCGATTCCACCTCGACTGGCTGATGGTGGACATGTTCGTCAACGACTTCCGCGGCATGGGCGTGCCGGTGTTCGTGCTGGTGGTTGCCGCCGCGGCGGCGCTGCTGCTGCTCGCCGTCGTCTGGTGGCTGTTTGCGAGCCGCCGATCAGGCGGACGCCGTCACTGGCCATGGATTGCCGGCGGCTTGCTGCTGATGCCGATGGCGCTGGCGGTCAACTCGACGATCCATATCTGGGCCGCGCACTTTGCGCGTGACGAGATCACTCGCTACAGTCCTTTCCTGCCGCTCTATCATCCGGTCGAATACACGAAGAAGGCTGCGGCGATCAGTCGCTGGTGGCCGGGCGTGTTTCCGGCGGCATACGGCAAGGCCAGGCAGTCAGCGGCCCCCGAACGTGGCGTACTCCATTATCCGCTCGCGTCGCCGCAATGCACGCGTGCCAAGGAGCCGCCGTCAATCCTGATGATCGTGCTGGAAAGCTGGCAGGCGGATGCGATGAATCCGCAGGTGACGCCGAACATAGCGCGCTTCGCGACGCAAGGCACGCGTTTCGACAAGCATGTGTCGAGCGGTGCCGCAACCGTGCCCGGCTTGTTCGGATTGATGTTCGGCCTGCATCCGAATTACTTCCCGCTGTTGCGTGCGGCGGCCGGAAATCACCCGAGCATGTTCACCCAGACGCTGGCGGCACAGGGATACCGCACCCGCGTATTCACGTCCAGTAACCTGGACGGCTTTTCGCTGCGCCGGCTGTTCTTTTCGGATATTGCGGATGCCGATTACATCGATCGCCTGCCGGATGACAAACTGGTTGATCGCTATATCGGCACGCTCGGCGCCGATGCGCCCGCGCGGCCGCGCTTCGATTTCCTGTTCCTGACTTCGTCGCATTCGCCTTACAACTACCCGGCCGAGTACGCGCGCTTCAAGCCGTTGCCGGCGGTCGAGGGCGGCTACGCGCTGGACCGGAACGCGGACAGCGTCCCTTACAAGAACGATTACTTCAACAGCCTCCATTATCTCGATGCGCTGGTCGGCAAGGCGCTGGCCGAGGCGGGGCGGCGGGGACGGCTGAAGAACACCTGGGTCCTGATCCTCGGCGACCATGCCGAGGAGTTCAACGAGAACGGACTCGGCTACTGGGGGCATGGCAGCAACTTCAGCCGCTGGCAGACGCAGACGCCCTTGGTCGTGCGTGCACCGGGGCAGGCGCTTGGCGCCACGGAAAAGAGAATGTCGCTGCACCAGGATGTGGTGCCGACCCTGATGCGGCATGCGCTGGGTTGCACTTCGCCGGCGGAAGAGTACAGCCACGGCAGCGACCTGTTCGCGCTGCCGGAAAGGCGAGCCACGCTGATCGCCTCTTACATGTCGGACGCCTATCTGGTCGACGGCACGGTACTGGAGCGCACGGTTCGGCGGCATTACGACTGGCAAGACATGCGCCGGCCGATTTCTGCCGACTTCCAGTCCACTGCCGTTCAGACGCTGAGGGCCGACGAAGGGCGCTTCCTGTCGCGCTGACGGAGCAATAGGCGACGCATCGCCAAGACCCCCATCCGCCCGGTCGGATGAAGGCTGAGACACCGAATTCGATGCCCAGGCCCGGTAATGTCGCCATGCCGGCGCAGGCCTGATGCTGTTCAGCCGGCAGAGCGCATGCACGCTGAAATTTTTCCGCTTCGCTTTGCGTCGGGATGAAGTTTCCAAGGCTCCCGGCTCTCCAATCGACATCCCGGCGAATGACGGGGTCAGGTGATTGTCAAATTTTTCGTATTCGCGGCATTTTCCCTTCCCCTGACCAGTCCGAGGCGCGATGCCGGCGTTGGTGGAAAAGGCATCAATGGCCCGCGGTGTTGCGTTGAACGCTTGCGTCTTGGCCGCCAGAGGGATGCCGTGACGACAGGCAAAAAAAAGCCGCTCCGAAGAGCGGCTTTCAGGTACATCGTTTCCATGCAAGCCGGTACAAGACCGGCGAAGCATTAGAACGAGTGGGTCACGCCCACAACGATGTTGCGGTTGCTGTCGGTGACAGAACCGTCGTTGCTGTAGTTGCCACGATCAGCCAGCGACGAGATCGCGCCGTTGTTGGCACGAACGTAGGTCACGTAAGCCGAAGTGCGCTTCGACAG
>JACCDX010579254.1_pt1 | contig 16873 bp, 16 predicted proteins | sample 7449681 | NCBI WGS metagenome assembly JACCDX01 (sample SAMN15323450, study PRJNA562643) | freshwater metagenome | isolation source: river surface water | place: USA:Blue River Watershed | collected 2017-08-18 | reverse complement strand
GGCAGCAGGTGGCATTCGGCATCGCCGTGGCGGGCAAACAGGATGGGGTCGGTGCTCATGGGGCCTCACCAAGGAGGGCGGCGCGCTCGCGCGGCCCGGAATGGGGTGGTTGGATCAAACTCTGTGGCCCGGACAGCGGCCGCAGGGTGGGGGGCGGGTAAAATGAGTGTATCTCCGCACCCGCCCTGGGCGACGGACAGCCAACAACACGCAACATCACCCCGCGATTGCCTATTTTTTGGGCAGGGCGGGGCTTTCGCACGACTCGGAGCACACCGCCATGGCCGGTCATTCCAAATGGGCCAACATCCAGCACCGCAAAGGCCGCCAAGACGAAAAGCGCGGCAAGGTCTGGACCCGCATCACCCGTGAAATCATCGTGGCCGCGCGCCAGGGTGGTGGCGACATCGCCATGAACCCGCGCCTGCGCCTGGCCATTGAGAAGGCCAAGGCGGCCAACATGCCGGCCGACAACATCAAGCGCAACGTCGACAAGGCCACAGGCAACCTCGACGGCGTCACCTACGAAGAAATCCGCTACGAGGGTTACGGCATTGGCGGCGCTGCGGTCATCGTGGACTGCATGACCGACAACCGCGTGCGCACCGTGGCCGAAGTTCGCCACGCGTTCAGCAAGCACGGCGGCAACCTGGGCACCGAGGGTTCGGTGGCCTTCCAGTTCAAGCACGTGGGCCAGTTCCTGTTCGCCCCAGGTGCCAGCGAAGACCAGTTGATGAACGTCGCGCTGGAAGCGGGCGCTGACGACGTGGTCACCCACGACGATGGCTCGATCGAGGTGCTCAGCAGCCCGTCGGAGTTCGAAGCCGTCAAGCACGCGCTCGAAGCCGCAGGCCTCAAGCCCGAGGTGGCCGAAGTGACCATGCGCGCCGAAAACACCGTCTCGCTGAGTGGCGACGACGCCGCCAGGATGCAAAAGCTGCTCGATGTGATCGAAGACCTGGACGACGTCCAGGAGGTCTATCACAACGCCGAATTGAACTGATCTGATTGCCTGCACCCATGAACATCCTCGTCATTGGCTCCGGTGGCCGTGAACACGCCCTGGCCTGGAAGCTGGCCCAATCGCCCAAGGCCCAGAAGGTCTATGTGGCACCGGGCAACGGCGGCACCGCGCGTGACCCGCGCCTGGTCAATGTGCCCATCACCGACGTGAAGGCCCTGGCCGATTTCGCCGAGGCCAACAAGATCGCCGTGACGGTGGTGGGCCCCGAGGCCCCGCTGGCTGCTGGTGTCGTGGACGAGTTCCGCGCCCGTGGCTTGCGCATCTTCGGCCCGACGAAGAAGGCTGCGCAGCTGGAAAGCTCCAAGGCCTTCGCCAAGGACTTCATGAAGCGCCATGGCATCCCCACGGCCTTCTACGAGACCTTCACCGACGCCGAGAAGGCCCATGCCTACGTCAACGACAAGGGTGCGCCCATCGTCATCAAGGCCGATGGCCTGGCGGCGGGCAAGGGTGTGGTCGTGGCCATGACGCTGGAAGAGGCGCATGAGGCCATCGACTTCATGCTGCTCGACAACAAGCTGGGCGTGCAGCACAACGAGGGCGGCGCCCGCGTGGTGATCGAAGAGTTCCTTGCCGGCGAAGAGGCCAGCTTCATCGTCATGGCCGATGGCAAGAACGTGGCCGTGATGGCCACCAGCCAGGACCACAAGCGCCTGCTGGACGCCGATGCCGGCCCCAACACCGGCGGCATGGGGGCCTACTCGCCGGCCCCGGTGGTCACGCCCAATGTGTACGCCAAGGCCATGCAAGAGATCATTCAGCCGACGCTGGAAGGCATGGCGCGCGACGGTGTGCCCTTCACCGGCTTCCTGTACGCCGGGCTGATGATCGACGCTGCGGGCAACCCCAAGACGCTGGAGTTCAACACCCGCATGGGCGACCCTGAAACCCAGCCCATCATGATGCGCCTGAAGAGCGACCTGGTGGACGTGATGCTGCACGCCACCGACGGCACGCTCGACCAGATCGAGCTGCAGTGGGACCGCCGCATCGCCCTCGGTGTGGTGATGGCCGCAGGCGGCTACCCGCTTGATCCCAAAAAGGGCGACGTCATCACCGGCTTGCCGGCCGACACCGAAGACGCCATGGTCTTCCATGCGGGCACCAGCACCAACGACAAGGGCGAAACCATCACCAGCGGTGGCCGCGTGTTGTGCGTGACCGCACTGGGCGACTCGGCCAAGATCGCCCAGCAGCGTGCCTACGAGTACCTGCGGGGCATCCAGTTCGATGGCATGCAGTATCGCCGCGACATCGGCTGGCGCGCCATCAAGTCGCGCTGACCCCATCCACCCAGCCCCCGCCCGACATGAGCACAACTTCAGGCTTCGACACCCAGGCCGTGCGCCGCTACCTGCTGGACCTGCAGGACCGCATCATCACGACCTTCGAGGCCCTGGATGGCAAGGCCTTCGTCAGCGACAGCTGGGTGCGCGGGCCCACCGAGCGCCTGCAGGGCGATGGCTGCTCGCGCCTGGTGGAAGAGGGCAACGTGCTGGAGCGCGGTGGCTGCAACTTTTCGCACGTCAAGGGCCCGCAGATGCCGCCCTCGGCCACGCAGCACCGGCCCGAGCTGGCCGGCTGCCCCTTCGAGGCCATGGGCGTGTCGCTGGTCTTTCACCCACGCAACCCGTATGCGCCCACGGTGCACATGAACGTGCGCATGTTCGCGGCCCACAAGCCCGATGGCACGGTGGTGGCCTGGTTTGGGGGCGGCATGGACCTCACCCCCAGCTACGGCTTTGAAGAAGACGCGGTGCACTTCCACCGCGTGTGTCAGCAGGCGCTGCAGCCCTTTGGCGACGACAAGTACCCCCGCTTCAAGACCTGGTGCGATGAGTACTTCTTCCTCAAGCATCGGGGTGAGGCGCGTGGCATTGGCGGCATCTTTTTTGACGACTTCTCTGAGTTGGGCATGGCCGGCGGTCTTGCCATGATGCGAGCGGTGGGCGATGCCTTCATTGAGGCCTACCGCCCGATTCTTGAGCGCCGCAAGGACACACCGTACGGCGAGCGCGAGCGCGATTTCCAGGCCTTCCGCCGTGGCCGCTACGTCGAGTTCAACCTGGTGTGGGACCGGGGCACGCTGTTTGGCCTGCAATCGGGGGGGCGCACCGAGAGCATCCTGATGTCGATGCCGCCCATCGTGAAGTGGCGCTACGACTGGCACCCCGAGCCGGGCACGCCCGAGGCGCGCCTGTACACCGACTTCTTGCCGGCGCGGGCCTGGCTCTGACGTCTGGGCCTGCCGCTTTGACCGCACCTGGCCGCCCACGCCGCCGCATCGGCCTGATGGGCGGCAGCTTTGATCCGGTGCACCTGGCCCATGTGGCCCTGGCGGAGCTGGCCTTGCGCACCCTGGCGCTGGACGAGGTGCGATGGGTGCCCGCCGGCCAGCCCTGGCAGAAGGCGCGCCAGTTGGCACCCGCCGAGCACCGCCTGGCCCTGGTGCGTGCCGCCACCGCCCACGAGCCGCGCTTCGTGGTGGACGACACCGAGCTGCGCCGCAGTGGCCCCAGCTACACGCTGGACACGGTGGAGGCGCTGCAGGCGGTCCAGCCCGAGGCCGATTGGTGGCTCATCATCGGGCAAGACCAGTGCGCCAACCTGCCCACGTGGCGTGGCTGGCAGGCTTTGCTGCAGCGCGTCAGCCTGGCTGTGGCAGGCCGTGGCGATCAGCCCCTGGCCGTGCCCGAGGCCGTGTTGGCCGCGCTGGCCGCGCCCTCGGTGGCCGTGCAGCCCAGGCTGCAGCCGCTGAATTTGCCGCCGATGTCGGTCTCATCCACCGCCATCCGACACCATTTATCCGCAGGGGGCTCGCCCCTGGAACTCACGCCGGGCTTGGTCGCACCCGCCGTCGCAAGTTATATTGCCGACCATCACCTCTATGCCCCCTGAGGGCGCCCTTTGCTGCATGGACATCCGCAAACTGCAACGTGTCATCGTCGATGGCCTGGAAGACGTCAAAGCCCAGGACATCGTCGTGTTCAACACCGAACACCTGTCGCCCCTCTTTGAGCGGGTGATCATCGCAACGGGCTCCTCCAACCGCCAGACCAAAGCACTGGCCTCCAGCGTCCGCGAGGCGGTGAAGGGCGCAGGCTTCCAGGTCATGCGCATGGAAGGCGGCGACAACGGTGAATGGATCATCGTGGACTGTGCTGCCGCGGTCGTCCACATCATGCAGCCGGCCATCCGCCAGTACTACCAGCTCGAAGAGATCTGGGGCGGCAAGCCAGTGAGCATCAAGCTCAAGGCCGAGAAGGTCGGTCTGGTCAAGGCTTCTGAGCCGATGGACGAGCCGGCCGCCAAGCCCGCGAAGAAGGTTGCGGCCAAGAAGGCTGCTGGCAAGACCGCCGCCAAGACCGCGGCCAAGAAGGCCCCGGCCAAGAAGGCTGCAACCTCGCTGGCCAAGGCTCCGGTGGCCGCCAAGAAGCCTGCGGCCAAGGCCCCCGCCAAGAAGGCCGTGGCCGTGAAGAAGGTCGCCGCCAAGAAGGTGGCGGGCAAGAAGGCCCCGGTGAAGCCGCAAAAGATCGTGGTGAACGCGCCCAAGCCCGCCGCCAAGAAAACGGTGGCACGCAAGGTCGCCGTGAAGAAGGTGGCCGCCAAAAAGGCGGCGGCCCGCCCTGCGGTCAAGAAAGTGGCTGGCAAAAAGGCCGCTCGCACGCGTTGAGCCGTGGCCTGACCTGACGCCGTGAAGTTCACCATCGTCACCATCGGGCACCGCCTGCCCGACTGGGCGGACACGGCGTGCGAGGACTTCCTCAAGCGCTTCCCGCCCGACTGGAAGGTCGAGGTCAAGGCGCTCAAGGCCGAGCCCCGCGAGGGCAAGCCCATCCCCGCCATCATGCAGGCCGAAGCCGCCCGCATGGAGGCGGCCATCGAGCGCGGCACCCGCCGGGTCATGCTCGATGAGCGGGGCAGCCGGCTCACCAGCGTGCAGCTCGCCGAGCGCACCGAGGCCTGGCAGCACGACGGCCGCGACGTGGCCCTGGTCATCGGCGGCGCCGATGGCATCGACCCCAAGTTCAAGCAGACGGCCGACGAGATGATCCGCCTGTCGGACATGACCTTGCCCCACGCCCTGGCCCGGGTGCTGCTGATCGAGCAGCTCTACCGCGCGTGGTCGCTGCAGCACAACCACCCCTACCACCGGGCTTGATCTGGGTTGATCCGGGCTGCCGATGCGGTGCGCACATGGCGCCGCCGGTCAATGATCGAAGTGGATGACGCCCAAGCCGGGGGGGCGCGCGCGACGCCAGGCCCCTCGACAGGGTTAGGCCCCATCGCAGCGCACCCACGCGCTGCCCATACTGCGCAGGCTCCTGAAGACACCTCCAAGAAGGATCGCCATGCCTGCGCAACGCTCTCTCCGTCCCTCTGGGCTGACGCTCGCCGTCATGGCCTCGGCCATCGCCATCCTGGCGCTGGCCGGCGCGCCTGTTCACGCCGCCGACACCTCCATCGATGTGAACGTGGCCGTGGCGCCCGCCAACTGTGGTCCGGGCTCGCGCCCCGAGACTGGCCTGCAAGGCCAGGTGCCCGTGGCCGACCGCGTGTCGGGCCGCAGCAAGGCCGGCTACCAGTGCAACATGGAGCTGGTCGGGCAGTTTCAGGGCGAGGGCACGGCCGTTGTCAGCGCGGTGGCGGGCAAGTGCGCCTACTTCCCCACCTCGTACTCGGTGGTCGACAAGAAGAAGCTGCAGGGCGTGCAGGTGATCGACGTGTCGAACCCGGCCGCGCCGAAGCTGGTCAAGTCGCTCGACACCCGTGCCTTCCACGTGGGCACCTGGGAGTCGCTCAAGACCAGCCCCAACGGCAAGATGCTGGCGGGCGCGGGCGTGGGCCTGCTGACCGGTGCGGGCAAGCTGGACCTGTACGACGTCACCGATTGCGCCAACCCCAAGCTGCTCAACAAGGCCGCCACCAAAGAAGACTCGATGCCCGTGACCAACATGGCGCACGAGGGAGACTGGTCGCCCGACAGCAAGACCTACTGGACGGCCAGCACCTCGCTGGGCACCTTGTCGGCCATCGACGTGAGCAACCCGGCGCAGCCCAAGAACCTGTACTTCGGCGGCTCCAGCGTGTTCATCAACCACGGCCTGTCGTTCAATGCGGACGGCACGCGCATGTACCTGGCCAGCATCTTCCCGGCAGGCATCGCCATCCTGGACGTGAGCGACATCCAGAACCGCAAGGCCTCGCCGCGCATCCGCCAGGTTTCGAAAATCACCTGGAAAGACGGCACCATCACCCAACGCGCCATCCCGGTCACGATCCAGGGCAAGCCTTTCCTGATCGTGCACGACGAGTTCGGCGGGCAGGGCGTGATGGGCGGCCTGCGCTTCATCGACATCAGCGACGAGCGCAACCCGGTGGTGGTGTCGCACATCCGCCTGGCCATCCAGCTCAAGGAGCACGCCGAGACCGCCAAGGCCGACCTGGTGGGCAGCGGCATCTTTGCCTACGACGCGCACTACTGCTCGGTCGACAAGCCGGTGGACCCGACCGCGCTGGCCTGCGGTTACTTCAATTCGGGCGTGCGGGTGTTCAACATCACGAACCCGCTGCAGCCCAAAGAGATCGCCTACTTCAACCCGCCCGCGCAGACCGGCCGCAACAACGAGTTGCTCGGCTCTGACCACGCCTTCTCGCCGGCGTTCGGCAGCCTGGCCAAGGGGCAGGTGCCTGACCCTGGCCTGTTCAAGGCCACGCAGAACGGCAAGTTCCCCGACCTGACGGCAGACTGGTGCTCGTCGCCGCCGCGCTTCGTCAACGACCAGATCTGGGTGACCTGCAACGACAACGGGTTCATGGCCTTGAAGTTCACGAATGGCGCCTATCCGATCAAGCCGTGATGCCGCGCCCCCGAGGGGGATGGCCATCGCCTTGCGGGCAGCCGGCAAGCCTGGGTGGGCTGTGCGCCCCGCCATCCTGGGCACCCTGGTGGCGGCCCTGGCACTGAGCGCCTGCCAGCCCAGGGGGCAGGCCAGCAGCGCTGCTGTGGCCGCGTCGGTCGGTGCCGCCCACCAGTCGGCCAGCAAGGCAGACAACAGGGGCGATCACGCTGCACCCGTCGTGCCTGCACCCGGCACCCCCGGGCCGGTGAGCATCGGCTTTGCACAAGACATGTCGGTGCACCACGAGCAGGCCTTGGCCATGGCTGGCCTGGCCCGAGCCAACGGCAGCCCCGCCATCCAGGCGGTGGGCGAGGGCATCCTGCGCCAGCAGTTGCGCGAGCTGGGCTACCTGCAAGGCTGGCTGCTGTTGTGGGCGCAGCCCGCTGCATCCGCCGAGGACGACATGCCCTGGATGCGCCAGGCCTATCGCCAAGCGGGGCAGCGCGACGGCGATTTTGAGCGCTTCATCGAGCGCTGTGTCGCGGGCCAGCCCATGCCCGGCCTGGCCACGCAAGACGAGTTGGATGCGCTGTCGCGCCTGCGGGGGCTGGCTTTCGATGCGCGCTTCATCGCGCTGATGGTGCGCCACCACGAGGCCGCCCTGGTGATGGCCCGCTTTGCCTTTGAGCACGCCGAGCTGGAGCCGGTGCGCCAGTTCGCGGCGGCCATGGGTGCCGAGCAGCGCCAGGAGATCGCCTGGTTGATGCGCTTGGCACCACGCTGAACCCGAGGCAGGGGCGGGGCATGGGGGCGGGGTCGGTAGGATGTCGGCCATGCACACCGACACCGCCGCACCCGTCCACAACGCCACGCCAGGCTGGTTGTACCTCGCCTCGCAAAGCCCTCGCCGTCGCCAGCTGCTCGATCAGCTCGGCGTGGCGCACCGCCTCTTGCTCCCCGATGCCGACGAAGATGCCGAGGCCCTGGAGACCGAGTTGCCCGACGAGGCCCCGCTGGCCTATGTGCAGCGCGTGACCCACGCCAAGTGGGCTGCGGCCGTGGCCCGCTTACAGCGCAGGCAGGCCGCGCAGCCTGCCGGGGCCGAAGGCGACGACGCCTGGCCTGAAGCGCCCGTGCTGTGCGCCGACACCACCGTGGCACTGGGCTCGCGCATCCTGGGCAAGCCCCGCGATGCGGCCGATGCCGCCGCCATGCTGCAGGCCCTGTCGGGGCAGCGCCACCAGGTGCACACTGCGGTGGTGGTGCAGGGGCAATTGCGTGTGAGCACCTCGGACGTGACCTGGCGCACGCTGACGCCCGATGAAATCGCCCGCTACGTGGCCAGCGGCGAGCCCATGGGCAAGGCGGGCGCTTACGCCATCCAGGGCCGATCGGGCGCTTGGACGGCCCGCATCGATGGCAGCTACAGCGGCATCATGGGCCTGCCCTTGTATGAAACGGCCGAATTGCTGCTTCCTCTGGGCTGGCGCTTCTGACCCCTTGGGTTAAATTGCCACCATGGCCCAAGCCCAAGACATCCTCATCAACTGGACCCCTCAGGAAACCCGCGTCGCCGTGATCGAAGCGGGCGCCGTGCAAGAGCTGCACGTCGAGCGCACGCTGGAGCGTGGCCTGGTGGGCAACATCTACGCCGGCAAGGTGGTGCGCGTGCTGCCTGGCATGCAAAGCGCCTTCATCGACATTGGCCTCGAACGTGCGGCCTTCCTGCACGTGGCCGACCTGCACCGCGAAGACGGCAGCCCGCGCAGCGCCCGCTCGCCCGACACCCAGGTGCCCATCGAAAAGCGTGTGCACGAAGGCCAGACCCTGATGGTGCAGGTCATCAAGGACCCGATCGGCACCAAGGGCGCTCGCCTGTCCACGCAGATCAGCGTGGCCGGTCGCTTGCTGGTCTTCCTGCCGCAAGACGACCACCTGGGCATTTCGCAAAAGATCGGCTCGCCCGAGCAGCGTGAGCAACTGCGCGAGCGCATGACCCGCCTGATCGCCGAGGCCGATGCCCGCGAGGGCCGCCACCGCTCGGGCGGCTTCATCCTGCGCACCAACGCCGAAGACGCCGGCGACGAGGAGCTGGCGCTCGACATCGCCTACCTGCGCAAGACCTGGGCCCACATCCGCGAGCATGGCATCAAGGCGCCGCCCGGCACCTTGCTCTACCAGGAGCTCAACCTGGCCCAGCGCGTGCTGCGCGACCTGGTCACCGAGCAGGTGGCCACCATCCGCATCGACTCGCTGCTGCAGCACGACATCCTCAAGGCCTTTGGCGCCGAGTACACGCCCTCGGCCGTTGAGCGCCTGCAGCACTACAAGGGCGAGCGCCCCATCTTCGACCTCTACAACATCGACACCGAGATCGAAAAGGCCTTGGCCCGTCGGGTCGATTTGAAGTCGGGCGGCTACCTCATCATCGACCAGACCGAGGCCCTGACCACCGTCGACGTCAACACCGGCGGCTACGTGGGGGCGCGCAACTTCGACGACACCATCTTCAAGACCAACCTGGAAGCGGCCCTGGCCATTGCCCGGCAGCTGCGCTTGCGCAACCTCGGCGGCATCATCATCATCGACTTCATCGACATGCTGCGCGAAGACCACCGCGACAGCGTGCTCAGCGAGTTCCGCAAGCAACTGGGCCGCGACCGCACCAAGGTCACCGTCAGTGGCTTCTCGCCGCTCGGCCTCGTCGAGATGACCCGCAAGCGCACCCGTGAATCGCTGGCCCACATGCTGTGCGAGCCGTGCCCCACCTGCGAAGGCAAGGGCCAGGTCAAGACCGCACGCACCGTCTGCTACAACATCCTGCGTGAGATCTTGCGCGAAGCGCGCCAGTTCAACCCCAAGGAGTTCCGCGTGGTGGCCAGCGCGGCCGTGGTGGAGATGCTGCTGGATGAGGAAAGCGCCCACTTGGCGGGCCTGAGCGACTTCATCGGCAAGCCCGTGTCGCTGCAAACCGAGCCCTCGATGACGCCGGAACAGTACGACATCGTGCTGTTGTGAGCGTGTTGCTGCAGTTTTAAGCTGGACTTTACGGCCTCTGTCACAGCAGGGCGATGCAAGTCGCGGCACAATCGCTGCCCAAAGCCGTGGCGGGGACTGCTGCGCGGACCGACGCGCTGCGTGATCCGTCCCCCGGCACCACACATTCCACTCCGCTGATGCGCATTCCTGATTTGAACGTTGCCCGTCGACGCTGGTTGACGCTTGGTGCCATGGCGCTGAGCCTGGGTTTGGCGGGGGCTGCTCGGGCCGAGTTCCGCCTCGACATCTCGGGGGTTGGGGGCACACAGATCCCCGTGGCCCTCGGCAAGTTCCGTGATGAAGCGCGCTCGCCGCAAGCCCTGTCGGCCATCATCCGCGCAGACTTGGAGCGTGCTGGCCTGTTCAAGCTGCTCGACGCCAGCGCCGACAAGCTCGACGAGAACAGCCGCCCGGCCTTCGCCGACTGGCGCGCCAAGGGGGCCGATGCCATTGCCGCCGGCTCGGTGACCCCGCTGGCCGACGGTCGCTTCGACATCCGCTACCACCTGTGGGATTCGCTCAAAGGTCGCGACTTGGGTGGACTCACCGTGGCCGTGCCGGCAGCCGACCTGCGCCAGGCGGCCCACCGCATCGCTGATGACATCTACGAGCGCATGACGGGCGAGAAAGGCTACTTCGCCACCCGCATCGCCTACGTCAGCAAATCGGGGCCGCGCTACACCTTGGTCATTGCCGATTCGGACGGCGAGGGTGCTCAGGTGGCGCTCACCAGCAACCAGCCCATCATCTCGCCGGCCTGGTCGCCCGATGGCGGGCAATTGGCCTACGTGTCGTTCGAGCGCGGCAAGGCCGAGGTCTACACGCAGGACGTCATGAGCGGCCGCCGCCGCCTGATCGCCAGCTTCAAGGGCAGCAACAGTGCGCCCGCCTGGTCGCCCGATGGCCGCCAGATCGCGGTGACGCTCAGCCGCGATGGCGGCTCGCAGCTCTACCTGGTGTCGCCCGAGGGCGATGTGGTCAAGCGCGTCACGCAAAGCTCGTCCATTGACACCGAGGCCGCCTGGAGCCCGGACGGCAAGCAGATCTTCTTCGTCAGCGACCGCGGGGGCGGGCCACAGATCTACCGCGTGCCCGCCAACGGTGGCGAGGTGCAGCGCGTCACCTTCCAGGGTGACTACAACATCAGCCCGGCCATCAGCCCCGATGGCCGCCACATGAGCTACATCAGCCGCGTGGAGGGCGCCTTCCGTGTTCACGTCATGGAGTTCGCCACGGGCAGCGTGCGCATGCTGACCGACACCCGTGACGACGAAAGCCCCAGTTTTGCCCCGAACAGCAAAGAGATCATCTACGCGACGCGCGCTCAGGGCCGTGACGTGTTGATGATGACTTCGTTGGATGGGCGCATCAAAGCCCGCCTGGCCACCCCGGCTGCCGATGTGCGGGAGCCCGTTTGGGCGCCACCTGCGCCGGGCTCACGCCGTTGATCGGTTGATAATCACGTTTCGGTCTGCACGACCATCTGTTACCGGAGATTCATAATGCAAACGACCCGTACCGCTCTTCGCTTCACCGCTCTGGCCGCCGCCACCGTCTCCGCCCTGTGGCTGGCCGGTTGCAGCAGCACGTCCAAGCAAGCCGCTGCCACCAGCACCCCTGCGCCAGTGGTGGAGGCCAAGCCGGCCAACGGCGCCAACGCCAATGGCGCCAACAATGGCGGCGTGGCCAGTACCACCGTCAAGCCTGTGGACACCTCCGCCAGCAATGGCGCAGCAGCCGCAGCGGCTGCCGATGCCGGCATCGCCCGTGTGGTGTATTTCGACTTCGACAGCAGCGCCATCCGTGAAGACGGCCGCACCGCCATCGAAGGCAATGCCAAGCGCCTGAGCGCCAACGCCGGCCAGAAGGTCGTGATCGAGGGCAACACCGACGAGCGCGGTGGCCGCGAGTACAACCTGGCCCTGGGTCAGCGCCGCGCCGAATCCGTGCAAAAGGCCCTGAGCCTGCTGGGCGTGAGCGCCGGCCAGATGGAAGCCGTGAGCTTCGGCAAGGAACGTCCTGCTGTGCAAGGCAGCAACGAAGAAGCCTGGGCCAAGAACCGCCGCGCTGAAATCAAGGACCGTTGATCGGTTCTCCGTCCCGATAGACCACACGCCTCGCTGTCGCCCGCGCCATGAACCCAGTCCTGACCGCCATCCGCCCGCCTTTTGCTCGACGCAAGACCGGGGTGTGGCGGCCCGCACTGGTGTTGGCGCTGGCTTGCATGGGGCTGACGGCACACGCCGGTCTGTTTGAAGACGACGAGGCCCGCCGGGCCATCACCGAGATGCGCCAACAGCGCGCGCAAGAGCAGGAGGCCGACAAGGCCCGCACCGAGGCGCTGAATGCGCAGATTGACCAGCTCAAGCGCAGCCTGTTGGACATGAACTCCCAGCTGGAGTTGCTGCGTGCCGATCTGGCGAAGTTGCGTGGCCAAGACGAGGTGCTGGCGCGTGACATCTCCGAGGTTCAGCGCAAGCAAAAAGACCTGCAGTCGTCGATGGACGACCGCGTGCGCAAGCTCGAACCGCAGCCCATCACCCTGGATGGCAAGTCCTTCAAGGTGGACCCGGACGAGAAGCGCGAGTTCGACGAGGCCATGGCCCGCATGCGCGCGGCCGACTTCGCAGGCGGTGCCGCCGGCATGACCGGCCTGTTGCAGCGCCACCCGTCGACGGGCTACCGCGAATCGGCCTGGTACTGGTTGGGCAACGCTCATTACGGCCTGCGCCAGTACAAAGAGGCCATCGCCTCGTTCAAGCTGCTGGTGGACAACACCCCCGATCACCTGCGTGCGCCTGAGGCGCTGCTGTCGATCGCGAACTGCTTCACCGAGTTGAAGGACCTGGACACCGCCCGCAAGACGCTGGAGTTGGTGACTCGCCAGTACCCGCAGGCGGAAGCCGCCCAGGCCGCGCGTGACCGCATGGCCACGCTGCCCGCCTCGCCGGCGAGCAAGGGCCAGGCCGATCCCACGGCCAAGCCGCCCAAGAAGAAGTGACGCCAACGATGGACGCGTCTGACGCCGACCTGGCGCGGCGCTTCGGTGGCCTGGAGCGCCTGTATGGCCCTGCGGCCTATGCGCGCTTGCGTGCGGCACGCTGCACCGTCATCGGCGTGGGGGGCGTGGGCTCGTGGGCGGCCGAGGCCCTGGCCCGCAGCGGCGTCAGCCGCCTGACCTTGATCGACCTGGACAACGTGGCCGAGTCCAATGTGAACCGGCAGGTGCACGCCCTCACGCCCACGCTGGGCCAGGCCAAGGTGCTGGCGTTGAAGGAGCGCATTGCCCTCATCCACCCGGGCTGCCAGGTGGACGCCATCGAAGAGTTCATCGACGAAGACAACGTGGCCACGCTGTTGCAAGCGGCCGACACCGATGTGGTGCTCGACTGCTGTGACCAGGTGCGGGCCAAGGCCGCCGCGCTGGCCTGGGCCGCCCGAATGGACCGCGCCGCGGTGACCGTGGGTGCGGCAGGGGGCAAGACCTCGCCACAAGCGGTGGAACTGGCCGACCTCTCCGAGGTGACGCACGATCCGCTGCTGGCCAGCCTGCGCCAGCGCCTGCGCCAGCGGCACAACGCTGCGCGCAAGGGGCGCATGGGCGTGCGCTGCGTGTTTTCGCGCGAGCCGGTGCTGGGTTCGCAGGCCGCCACGTGCGAGCAACCACAGCGCAGTGGTTCGCTCAATTGCGCGGGCTATGGCTCGAGTGTGATGGTTACCGCAACATTTGGCATGGTTGCGGCCGCAGAGGCCTTGAAGCTCGTGCTACAATCTAAGGCTTCGCTGGGTCGGTAGCTCAGTCGGTAGAGCAGCGGACTTTTAATCCGTTGGTCGCGAGTTCGAGTCTCGCCCGACCCACCAAACACCTTGCGATGGATGGCATGCCTTGAGGCGTTGCAGACGACGGCACAACACCGCGTCACACAACAAACCGGGGTGTTGCAAAAAAATCGCAAAACACAGCAGCGTTTGCAAAAGCTTCGAAGTTGTGTATATAATCTAAGTCTTCGCTGATTGATCAACAAATCAAACAACGAAGACATGAGCGGGCTCTTAGCTCAGTTGGTAGAGCAGCGGACTCTTAATCCGTTGGTCGTAGGTTCGAATCCTACAGGGCCCACCAAAAATTCCAAGAGAAATCAAAGGCTTGCACGAAAGTGCAGGCCTTTTTTCTTTCCGGAATCGGCTCATTCGCGGACATTGGCACAAAAGTGGCACAGTCCGAGACTCCGCGACCAACGGTACACACCGAAAGGTCGCTGCATGGCAAGCATCACGAAGCGGGGCGCGCACTGGCGGGTTCAGGTCCGTCGCAAGGGCTACCCGCCCCAGGCCCACACGTTTGACACCAAAAGCAAGGCTGAGGCATGGGCTCGCATGGTCGAGCGGGACATGGACTCAGGCGCGTTCGTCATTCCTGACGAGTCGGACCACACCACCTTGGCCGAAGCGCTGGAACGCTACTGGGAAGACATTGCGTCCAAGAAGCGCCATCCCAGCCAGGAACGCCAGCGCATCAACCACTGGTTGCGCCAACCCCTGTCTGCGTCGTTCCTGCGCAACTTGCGTGGTGCTGACTTCGCCAAGTACCGGGATGCCAGGCGCGCAGCGGGCAGGGCGGAGAACACCATTCGGCTGGAGCTGGCACTGGTCTCCCACCTGTTCGAGATCGCCCGCAAGGAATGGGGCATGGAAGCCTTGCTCAACCCGCTGAAGAACATCCGCAAGCCGTCTGGATCCAATGAGCGTGACCGGCGGCTGCGTCCTGGGGAGTATGAGCGCATCAAGCGCGCTCTGCTGGACAGCGATAACCCGTGGGCAGCGCCAGCCTTTGATCTGGCCATTGAAACCTCCCTTCGGCAGGGCATGTTGTTCAAGCTGCAATGGGAGTGGGTGGACCTCAACAGACGCGTGGTGCGCATCCCCATCGAATTCCGTGGCACGGGCAACAAGGGCGTGCCGGCCTACCTGCCGTTGTCAGGCAAGGCCGTGGAGGTGCTCAGGGACATGAGACCCAGGCCGTATGGTCCGATTCTGGCGACCAGTCAGAACGCAGTGGCTTGCGTTTGGAAGCGCACGGTGTTGAAGCTTGGCATCGACGACCTGCGGTGGCATGACCTTCGGCATGAGGCGGCTTCACGTCTGTTCGAGAAAGGGTTGCATCCGATGGAGGTTGCATCCATCACCGGCCACAAGTCACTGAACATGCTCAGGCGGTACACGCACTTGCGACCGGAAGATTTGGCGATGAAGCTGGCGTGAAAGGTGTGCACGAGCGCGTGAACAGGCGCCTCAACTGACGCGACTTCTCAGGCCCTGGTTATACGGCGCTTCAGGTAAGCAAGGGCGTATCAGCCCCTGAACTGTCGCGAAGCACATCACGTCGGAAGCACTCGCAATCAGGCGGCAAAGCAGGTTTGACGTCACGTCTGCTCGGCCGTCTGCATGATCAGCTCGCGCAGCCACGACAAGCCTGGGTCTTGCGCCCGGTACTTGTGCCACTGCAGACACTGGCGCATGGGCTTGGCCTTAACGGGCGACGGCCAGTATTTCAGCGGCAAGTGCCTGCAGGCCTGCTCGGCCAGGCGTCGGTGTACGGTGGCGATGCGCTGCGTGCCCACCACCAGGTAGGGCAGGGCCATGAAGCTGTAGGTCATCACCTCCACGCGGCGCTCCACGCCTTGGGCCTTGAGCATCGTGCTTTCATACGAGCGGCTGCTGGTGCCGGGTTGCATCACCACGTGGCCGGTCTCCAGGTAGTCTTCCAGGGTGATGGGCCGGCGCGCAAAGCGCCCCCGTGACCACACCAGGCAGACAAACTCTTCTTCGTACAACACGCTGGTCGGGTGCTCGGCCGAGGCGAAGGTCTCGGGGATGATGAGCAGGTCCACCTCGCCTTGCTCCAGCGAGCGCTGGGGCTGGTCCACCTGAGGCAGGAAGCGAAAGCTCACGTTGGGCGCCAGCTTGGCTGCGGTCTTGAGCACCTCGGGCAGCAGGATCTGCATGGTGTAGTCCGACACGAAGAGCGTGAACTCCCGCTCGGCCTGGCTGGGCTTGAACTCGGGCTGCGCCGTGATGGTGGTGCCCACGCGCAGCAGCACGTCGCGCACGGCCTCCCTCAGGGTCTCTGCCCTTGGTGTGAGCTCCATGCGGCGCCCGACTTGTACCAGCAACTCATCTTGAAAGTACTCGCGCAAACGCGCCAGGGCATTGCTCATGGCCGATTGGCTCAGTGCCATCTGCTCGGCGGCGCGACTCACGTTCTGGGTGCTCAACAGCACGTCCAGCGCCACCAGCAGGTTGAGGTCCAGCTTGTTGAAACGCATGCGCGGGTTTCCCCCTTAGGTATTCATCAAATCGATCTTAAAGATCCAAACAATCCATTTTACTGAATCAACTTGGCTTTCTAAGCTGACTGCCATGGATCAACTTCTGATCCCTTTGACCCCTGTCAGCACGATCTAAGCCATGTTCAAGTACTTCCCCACCAACTACGTCTGGAACCTGTCCGTCGACCTTGCCATCGAGATGGGTGCGCGCATCGGCGAGATCGAAGCCATGTGCTCCCCGCTGCACGAAGCGGCCCGACAGCCCGATGCCGCCGGCACCCAGGCCTTCCGCGAAACCTGGTCGAAGATGGCCGACCGCCTGTGCGGCCTGGCCGAAGAAGACGAGGCCCGCGGCCGCCTCCTGTCGGCCGGCGAGAAATACAACCGCGCCGCCACTTACTACCTCACCTGTGAGCGTCTGCAGGCCCATGGCGCGCCGGGCCGCATCGCCCTTTACCAGCGCTTTCTCGAGGTTTTCGCACGCGGCCTGAAGCTGTCGGGTGAGCGCTGCCAGCGTGTCGAGATCCCTTACGAGGGCCAGGTGCTGTCGGCGTTGTACGTGCCCGCAGAAGGTGTGCAGGGCCCCGCCCCGGTGCTGGTGCAGGTCAATGGTCTGGACTCGACCAAGGAGATGAAGT
>JACCDX010226599.1_pt1 | contig 16873 bp, 15 predicted proteins | sample 7449681 | NCBI WGS metagenome assembly JACCDX01 (sample SAMN15323450, study PRJNA562643) | freshwater metagenome | isolation source: river surface water | place: USA:Blue River Watershed | collected 2017-08-18 | reverse complement strand
TTACGACAAAGACTGTGACCTCAGCGTCATCAAAGGCAAAACAGTGGCCATCATTGGCTACGGCTCACAAGGCCACGCACACGCACAAAACTTGAACGACAGTGGCGTGAAAGTGGTGGTGGGTTTGCGCAAAAACGGCGCAAGCTGGCCCAAAGTTGAAAAAGCTGGCCTCACAGTCATGGAAGTTGCTGATGCAGTGAAAGCTGCTGACGTGGTCATGATTTTGTTGCCCGACGAACAAATCGCCGACGTGTACCGCAACGATGTTGAACCCAACATCAAAAAAGGTGCTTCTTTGGCATTTGCACACGGTTTCAACGTTCACTACAACCAAGTGGTGCCCCGTGAAGACCTCGACGTTTGGATGGTTGCCCCTAAGGCCCCAGGCCACACCGTTCGCAACACTTACACACAAGGCGGCGGCGTGCCCCACCTCGTGGCAGTGCACCAAGACAAGAGCGGCAAAGCCAGTGCATTGGCACTGAGCTACGCCATGGCCAACGGTGGCGGCAAGGCCGGCATCATTGAAACCAACTTCAAAGAAGAAACAGAAACCGACTTGTTCGGCGAACAAGCTGTTTTGTGCGGCGGCGCCGTCGAACTCATCAAGATGGGTTACGAGACTTTGGTTGAAGCTGGCTACGCCCCCGAAATGGCTTACTTCGAGTGCTTGCACGAGTTGAAACTCATTGTTGACCTGATCTATGAAGGCGGCATTGGCAACATGAACTACTCCATCTCTAACAACGCAGAGTATGGTGAGTACGTGACAGGCCCCGAAGTGATCAATGAGCAATCTCGTGTTGCCATGCGCAACGCTTTGAAGCGCATTCAAACTGGTGAGTACGCCAAGATGTTCATCTTGGAAGGCCGTACCAACTATCCAAGCATGACAGCCCGTCGTCGCTTGACCTCCGAGCACTCCATTGAAGTTGTTGGCGCACAATTGCGCTCTATGATGCCTTGGATTGCTAAAAACAAATTGGTCGACAAATCACGCAACTGATTTTGTGAACCACACACTAGAAAGAACTGTCGCATGCACGATGGCATAGAAACTCCAGACGACGCCGACACAGCTGGACAAGTGCGTAAGCCTCGCAAGGGCATTTACGTCCTGCCCAACCTGTTCACGTTGGCAGCCCTGTTCGGTGGCTTTTATGCCATCGTGATGGCCATGAATGGCCGCTTTGACATGGCGGCCGTGGGAGTTTTTTGCGCCATGGTGCTCGACAGCCTGGATGGCCGTGTGGCCCGCATGACCAATACGCAAAGTGCCTTTGGAGAGCAGATGGACTCCTTGTCCGACATGGTCTCCTTTGGCGCTGCGCCTGCACTCATTGCCTATGAGTGGTCTTTGAAGGGGCTCGGCCGTTGGGGTTGGATTGCTGCCTTTGTTTACTGTGCTTGCGCGGCATTACGCTTGGCACGTTTTAACGTCAACACCGCCGTCGTTGACAAACGGTTTTTTCAAGGCTTGCCTTCGCCGGCAGCCGCAGCACTGGTCATGGGTTTCATTTCCATCATGACCGATGCCGAAGTTTCTGCAGCCAGCATGGCCTGGCCCATGTTTGTTGTGGCCATGTTTGCTGGCCTGACCATGGTCACCAACGTGCCTTTTTACAGTTTCAAAGATGTCAGCATGAAGCAGAGCGTGCCCTTTGTGGTGATCGTTCTCATTGCCCTGGGCATTGCTGCCGTCAACATTCATCCGCCCATGGTGCTCTTTGGATTGTTTGTTTTGTATGGCTTAAGTGGTTACGCCCTCTACGGCTGGCGCCGCTTTAAAGGGCAACAAACCAGTGTGATCAGCACTTCCACAGAAGATCCCGATGAACGGGGTTTACACCAGTAAGCAGTTTTCAAAAACTTGTGATACAGTCTTCTCATGAAATTGAATTTGCTAGCTCTACTGCTGACGCCCCTCGGGCGGGATATGTAGCGCACGCTGTTCTATTTCCCATCAAGCCCGTTTGCAAACCGCAGCGGGCTTTTTTTATTTTGAATTTGCTTTTTTGAAGTTTTCAAACCAGGAGTGAAACATGGCCGATAAATTGATTATTTTTGACACGACATTGCGCGACGGTGAGCAGTCTCCCGGTGCCTCCATGACCCGTGACGAAAAACTGCGCATTGCGCGTCAATTGGAACGATTGCGCGTGGACGTGATCGAGGCGGGTTTCGCAGCCAGCTCCAACGGTGACTTTGAAGCGGTTCAAGCCATTGCCAATGCCATCAAAGACTCCACCATCTGCTCTTTGTCGCGTGCCAACGACCGCGACATTTCCAGAGCGGCAGAGGCTTTGAAGGGCGCCAACAGTGGCCGCATTCACACCTTCATTGCAACCTCACCCTTGCACATGGAAAAGAAACTGCGCATGACACCCGAGCAAGTGTTGGAGCAGGCCAAGCAATCCGTGCGCTTTGCACGCAACTTGGTGGCCGATGTGGAGTTCAGCCCTGAGGACGGCTACCGCAGCGACATGGACTTCTTGTGCCAAGTGCTTGAGGCTGTGATTGCTGAAGGTGCCACCACCATCAATGTGCCCGACACAGTCGGTTATGCCGTGCCTGAGTTGTACGGCCAGTTCATCAAGACATTGCGTGAGCGCATTCCCAACTCAGACAAAGCCATTTGGTCCGTGCATTGCCACAATGACTTGGGCATGGCGGTGGCCAACAGTTTGGCGGGCGTGAAGTTGGGCGGCGCTCGACAGGTCGAGTGCACCATCAATGGATTGGGCGAGCGTGCGGGTAATTGCTCTTTGGAAGAAATTGTCATGGCGGTTAAGACGCGCAAAGACTATTTCGGCCTTGAGATGAACATTGATCCGGTTCATATCGTTGCTGCCAGCCGCATGGTCAGTCAAACCACTGGTTTTGTGGTTCAACCCAACAAGGCCGTGGTGGGTGCCAATGCATTTGCACACGCTTCAGGTATTCACCAAGATGGCGTCTTAAAAGCGCGTGACACTTACGAGATCATGCGCGCAGAAGATGTGGGCTGGTCAGCCAACAAAATTGTGTTGGGTAAGTTGAGTGGCCGTAATGCTTTCAAACAACGCTTGCAAGAGTTGGGTGTGGTGCTTGAAAGTGAATCCGAGTTGAATGCTGCTTTCACCCGATTCAAAGAATTGGCCGATCGCAAGAGTGAAATTTTTGACGAGGACATCTTGGCTTTGGTCAGCGAAGAGAGCGTTACTCAGGACAAAGAACAGTACGCTTTTGTGTCTTTGGCGCAACACAGTGAAACTGGCGAAAAACCACAAGCGACCATCGTGTTCACCATGGGAGGCAAAGAAGTCCATGGCAAGTCCGATGGCAACGGCCCCGTCGATGCTTCTCTCAAAGCCATTGAATCCATCGTTGAAAGTGGGGCAGAAATGGTGCTTTACTCCGTCAACGCTATCAGCGGATCGACCGAAAGCCAAGGGGAAGTCACGGTTCGCCTGCAAAACAGTGGTCGCGTGGTGAACGGCGTAGGTTCAGACCCCGACATCATCGTCGCCTCTGCCAAAGCCTACTTGAGCGCCTTGAACAAGCTTCAAAGCAAGGCCGACCGGGTTGCGGCACAAGGTTAAAGCCTAGAAGCCAGTAGACTGAAAAACGTCTTCAAGAAGATCGCGCAAGGTATTGATCTTGCGCGATTTTTTTTATTTATGTACACTGTCGGAAGTTTCTATTACACTCGCCAAATTCTGATTGATTTTGGGCATTGAAAGTACCGCTTTGACTCCACTAAATCGCTTGGTCACCCGCCGTTTCATCAGCCTTTGCGTGCCTGTGTGCATCATGGCCCTGATGTCTATCTCATCTTTCGCGGCTGACGGCGAAAAGGCTCGAAAGCCTGCTAATTCCAGCAAAGCCTCCCAACAGGCCGCCAAACCTGCGCCTAAAGCGCGCAAAGTTGCCAAAGCCAAACCGGTTGACACGCGACCTTCCTATGGCCGTGTTGCAGGTCTGCATCAAAGTGGTGATGCCCTCGACCTGCGCTCCAGTGTGGCGCTGGTGATTGACCAAGACACACACGAAGTTTTGCTGCGTAAAAACGATCAAGCCGTTTTGCCCATTGCCTCTTTGACCAAACTCATGACGGGCTTGGTCATCAGCGATGCGAATTTGCCACACAGCGACATGATCACCATTACGCAAGAGGATGTGGACACCGAAAAGGGCAGTTCATCTCGATTGGCAGTTGGATCTGTTCTCAGCCGTGGTGACTTGTTGCATTTGGCCTTGATGTCCAGCGAGAACCGAGCAGCCCATGCGCTGGGTCGTACTTATCCAGGTGGTTTGTCAGCCTTTGTCAAAGCCATGAACGATCGCGCAAGTGGTTTGGGCATGAGCTCAACGCACTACGTTGAGCCTACCGGCTTGTCTAGCCGCAACCAATCCAGTGCCACCGATTTGGCTGTGCTGGTAGGTGCTGCCTACAACGTTCCTTTGCTGCGTGAATTGTCGACATCGCCAGGTCGCGAAGTGGCCGTGGGCCGCCGCACTTTGCAATACAACACAACCAACCGTTTGGTGAAGAGCCCCAATTGGGACATCGGTTTGCAAAAGACAGGTTATATCTCTGAAGCTGGCCAGTGCTTGGTCATGCAAACCAAGGTGTCGGGTCGTAAATTGATCATGGTGTTCTTGGATTCAGCGGGCAAACTCAGTCGCATCGCCGACGCAGAGCGTGTGCGCCGTTGGGTTGAAACAAACCAAGCACGTCACGTCGTGGCATCCGTCAATTCAGCAGGCTGAGTCTGCACGCCAATGCTAATCACGTTGCCCAACAAAAAGCCCGTCATTGACGGGCTTTTCCTTTAAGCTTTGTAGCCTAAGGCGTGTGAAATGCCTTCAGCCGTAGCTTGCAGCTTGGGTAGCCAGGCTTCATCCAGTCGATCTGCAGGCGCCGAGATTGACAACCCCGCAAGCAATTTGCCTTGGTCATCGTAAATACCTGCGGCAATACAGCGAACACCCAATTCGAGTTCTTCGTTGTCACGTGCAATGCCGTATTGGCGAACTTTGGAAAGCTCTCGCTCTAGCACTGGCAATTGGGTGATGCTGTTTTTGGTGTGACCACTGAGGCCTGTTCTCGTGGCGTAGCTGCGCACTTTCATCGGCTCATCCACCGACAAGAACAACTTGCCAACCGAGGTGAGGTGCAGAGGCGCACGACCGCCAATGGCACGCACCACTTGCATGCCAGAACGCTCGCTGTAAGCGCGCTCGATGTACACAATTTCATCACCTTGGCGCATGCTGAGGTTGACGGGTTGCTGAATCAGTTTGTGCAAGTCGCGCATGGGTGCAAGCGCCGCATCGCGCACGTTCAGTCGTGCTTTGACCATGTTGCCCAGTTCAAGCAAACGCATACCCAGTCGGTAGCTGCCAGGCTCGGGGCGGTCTACAAAACGGCCAATGGTGAGGTCATTCAAAATGCGATGCGCTGTGGACGGGTGCAGGCCCGTTTTTTCGCTGATTTCTTTCAGTGAGATGGCGTCTTCTCTGGATGCCAAAACATCCATGAGTGAAAACAGTCGCTCAATGACTTGAATGGTGGGGACAGCCGGTGTGGGTGCTTCAGCTTTTCTCATGGGACTTAACCTCGGTCTTTTTGAAAGCGAAGGTGCCTTCACGATGTGAAGACATTGCGAAATTTGATTTTACAAGATGAAATTGGCTTTGGGTAGCCTAATCGTGAGGTGATTTGAAATGACGGCGCCATTGGCCGTTCATCAAGCGCTCATGGGGGCTAAAGCGTTCCTTGTATTGCATTTTGGGGCTGGCCCCAATCCAATAGCCTAGGTAAACATAGGGGAGCCCCAAAGATTGGGCTTGCTTGATTTGCCACAACACACCGTAGGTGCCAAAGCTCGCTTCTTTATCGGGGTCAAAGAACGTGTAAACGGCCGACAAGCCGTCGTTCAAAACATCCACAATGCTGACCATTTTGAGTTCACCCAAGCCGCCATCGACCTTGGGTTCACGAAACTCAACCAGGCGCGAGTTAACGCGGCTTTGCAATAAAAATTGCTTGTACTGCTCCACGCTGTCTTGGTCCATGCCGCCACCTTCGTGCCGGCTGTTCTGGTAGCGCAAATACAACTCGTAGTGTTCTGACTCAAAGCCCAGTCGCGACACCTTGGCCACCAAATCTTGATGTTTTTTCAATGCGCGTTTTTGGCTGCGGTCTGGTTTGAATTCGTCACACAGCACGCGCAAGGGCACACAGGCTTGGCACCCATCGCAATAAGGCCTGTAAGTGAACAAACCACTGCGCCGAAAACCTCTGGCCACCAAGTCAGAGTAAACCTCGTTTTGAATCAGGTGGCTGGGCGTGGCAACTTGCGATCGCGCTTCTCGCGCATCCAAGTAACTGCAAGGGTAGGCCGCAGTGGCATAAAACTGCAGCGTGCTGAAGGGCAAATCTTTCAGGTGTGTCATGCTGCTTTGCCGCTTCGCCAGTGGTCCCAATCGATGGTGGCATTTTGCCAGTCGGGGCTGGGTGCATGCTTGGCTGTGTGCGTCAATGCTAAAAATTCAGCGCGTGACATTTCTTGGGCGCCCATGGAGGCCAGGTGGGCGGTGTTTTGTTGGCAATCGATGGCCACAACACCTTGATGCTCGCACACTTGAACCAGGGCGGCAAGGGCCATTTTGGAGCCATCGCTGATGGTGCTGAACATGGACTCACCAAAAACAGCACGTCCAATGCAAACAAAATACAGACCGGCTACCAACTTGCCGTCCAACCATGTTTCAACGCTGTGGGCATGACCTGCTTGGTGCAATGCTTTGTAGGCATCGACCATGGCCGGTACGATCCAGGTGCCATTTTGTCCTTCGCGGGGACTCTGCGAACAAGCCTCAATCACTTGGTCAAATGATCGGTCAAAACACAATTCAAACTGGGGATGCGCCGCGTAACGAGCCAGCGTTTTGCGCAGTGACCGGTGCAATTTGAAATCTTTAATTTGAAGAACCATGCGCGGGTCTGGACTCCACCACAACACAGGCTGATCGGGGTTAAACCAAGGAAACACACCTTGACCATAAGCCTCTAGCAACCTGTTAACGCCAAGGTCTGCGCCCGCTGCCAATAAACCAGGTGCCTCAGAGTCCTTACCCCAAGCGGTTTCGACCGGGGGTAAAGGATCTTGGCTTTCAATCCAAGGCAAGTGGGGTTGAGGGGTGTCGGCGGACATGTTTCCAGTTTATGCTAATGCTTATGAAACTTTACAACTACTTCCGATCTTCTGCTTCATTTCGCGTTCGCATTGCACTTCAGTTGAAGGGCTTGCCCTATGAATATATCGCGGTTCACATTGCCAAGGGCGAGCACAAGTTGCCTGGTTACAGCGCAGTGGCTGCAGACAATTTGGTGCCCAATTTGGTGGTCGATGGCGAGCATTTAAGTCAGTCATTGGCCATCATGGAGTATTTGGATGAAACGCATCCCACGCCAGCCTTGTTGCCCCAAGATGCTTTGGGCCGCGCTCGCGTGAGGGCTTTGGCGCAGTCCATTGCTTGTGAAATTCATCCCATCAACAACTTGCGTGTGTTGAAATATTTGTCGGGGACATTAGGCCTCAGCGAAGACCAAAAAAACACGTGGTACCGCCACTGGGTTCGCGAAGGCCTTGAAGCGTTTGAGCGTCAGTTGGCACAGGGTCCCAAATCGACCTATTGTTTTGGCAACACACCCACCATGGCCGATTGTTGCTTGGTACCCCAAATTTTCAATGGCAAACGCTTTGATGTGAACTTTGATGGCTTGCCCCTCACCATGGGTGCCTTTGATGCCTGCATGAAGTTGGAAGCATTTCAAAAAGCACAGCCCTCTGCCTGTCCCGATGCAGAGTAAGCCATTGATTGGTTTTGAGCCTGATTGGCCTGCACCGCCTTTTGTGCGGGCCCTCATGACCACCCGACAAGGGGGAGTTTCCAAAGCGCCTTGGAATGAACTTAATTTAGGCCTTTTGTCGGGCGATAAGGTCTCAGACGTGCAGCAGAACCGCGCCTTGGTTGACCAAGCGCTAGGTGTCCCAGCGGTTTACATGCGGCAAGTTCATGGCACGCACGGTGTGGCTGTCACGCCATCGACGCCGCCCAACACCGAAGCGGATGTGGCCTGGACCACCCAAGCGGGTGTGGCATTTGCCATCATGGCGGCCGATTGCTTGCCCATTTTGGTGTGCCACCCCACGGTCAAGTGGGTAGCGGGTGCGCATGCGGGTTGGCGTGGTTTGGCAGGGCAAGAGGGCCATGGTGTAGTGGAAACTTTGGCGCACTCAGCCAAAGCGCATGGTTTAGCGCCTCAAGACTGTATGGTTTGGTTAGGTCCCTGTATTGGGCCCACCGCTTTTGAAGTGGGTGAAGACGTCTTCGCCGCCTTTGGCAGTTTGTTAGAAAAAACTGACAAGCCCGCCAATTTGTTTGTTAAGACGTCACCGACCAAATACATGGCCAATTTGGCGGGTTTAGCGCGGGAGCGTTTGAAATTGGCAGGATTTGGGACGGTCCATGGCAATGACAGCAGTTTGCCTTGGTGCACCTATCGACAAGAAGCGCTTTATCACTCTCACAGGCGCGATGCAGTGGCCAAAGGTGGCTCGGGCCGCATGGCGGCTTACATCTGGATTACGGCTTAGGACTGGTTTTGTCGTCGTTTTGTAACTGCGCGGCCTCATTCTGGGCCTGTTCCGCTGCTAATCTGGCTTTTTTACGATTTGGGGCCCACATCACGTAAACGATGATTGAAGTTGGAAGGATTCCGTAAAGAATGAAGGTCAGAATGCCTCCAAGGACAGTTCCATTGGTGTTGGTTGCTTCTGCCACGCTCATCATGAGTGCGACGTAGAGCCAGGCGATTGGGACGATGTACATGATTAAAAATGCTCAAAGACAGGAGAAGTGCACATGACAAATTCAAACCATGAATTTTGGTCTCGCGCCGGAGAAGAGTTTCAGCAGAACCTTGCCAAGAGCTGGAGCCAAGCCATGCAAACTTTTCAAACCATGGACTTGGGCGGTATTTTGCCCGGTGCTGAAAAAGCTGCAACACCCTTGAGCTTTTCTCAAGAAAAACTCAAGGCTATCCAAACGGCTTATCTTGAAGAGGCCACTGCATTGTGGAATCACGGGCTGGAAGCTAAGCATGACATCAAAGACCGTCGTTTTTCAAGTGATGCTTGGACGGGCAATCCCATGGCGGCATTTACCGCAGGCGCCTATTTGCTCAATGCCAAAACCATGATGGGTTTGGCAGAAGCTGTTGAAGCGGATGAGCACACGCAAAACAAAATTAAATTTGCGGTGGAGCAGTGGGTGGCGGCATCAGCCCCTAGCAACTTTTTAGCCTTCAATGCGGAAGCCCAGAAAAAGGCCATCGAAACCAAAGGCGAGAGCTTGGCCAAAGGCATTCAGAATTTGTTGCACGACATGCAACAAGGCCATGTGTCGATGACCGACGAAAGCAAGTTTGTGGTGGGTGAGAACGTGGCCACCACGGAAGGTGCTGTGGTTTTTGAAAATGAATATTTTCAATTGATTGAGTACAAACCACTCACCGCCAAAGTTTACGAAAAACCGTTTTTGTTGATCCCGCCTTGCATCAACAAGTTTTACATCTTGGATTTGCAACCCAACAACTCTTTCATTCGCTATGCCGTCAGCCAAGGTCATCGCACCTTTGTTGTCAGTTGGCGCAATCCTGATGAGTCAATGGCGCAAAAGTCTTGGGATGATTACATTGAAAATGCCGCCATCAAAGCGATTTCGCAAGTTCAAGAGATCACAGGCGCCAAACAAATCAATGCATTGGGCTTCTGTGTCGGCGGCACCATTCTGAGCAATGCCTTGGCCGTGTTGGCGGCGCGTGGCGAAAAGCCAGTGGCCAGCGCCACCTTCCTCACCACCCTCATTGATTTCACTGACACCGGCGTGTTGGATGTTTTCATCGACGAGAACTTTGTGAAGTTTCGCGAAATGCAAATGGGGCAGGGCGGTTTGCTCAAGGGCCAAGACTTGGCATCCACTTTCAGCTTCTTGCGCCCCAACGATTTGGTTTGGAATTATGTGGTGGGCAATTACCTCAAAGGTGAATCACCACCGCCTTTTGACTTGCTGTACTGGAACAGCGATTCCACCAATTTGCCAGGTCCGTTCTATGCTTGGTACCTGCGCAATACGTACCTTGAAAACAAATTTGTCACACCCGGCGCTGTCACTGTCTGTGGCGAAAAAATTGACCTCGGCAAAGTGAACATGCCGGTTTACATCTACGGCTCACGCGAAGACCACATCGTGCCCATCGGTGGTGCTTACGCATCCACACAGCACCTGCCAGGCAAGAAGCGTTTTGTCATGGGTGCTTCGGGACACATTGCTGGCGTGATCAATCCGCCTGCCGCCAACAAGCGCAGCCACTGGTTGCGCAACGATGGCAAGTTTCCTGCAACCGCGCAAGAGTGGATTGCAGGCGCAACTGAACTGCCCGGAAGCTGGTGGACCGACTGGTCCGATTGGCTCAAAACACACGCCGGCAAGCAAATTGCTGCGCCAAAACACTATGGCAAGGATGCCAAGTCTAAAACCATTGAACCTGCACCAGGACGGTACGTTAAAGCACGTGCTTGAACATATTTAATTCATTCATTCATAAAAAGGAAGACAACATGGAAGACATCGTTATTGTTTCAGCTGCCCGCACCGCAGTGGGTAAATTTGGGGGCTCGCTGGCCAAGGTTGCAGCGCCAGAATTGGGCAGCATTGCCATCCGCGAAGCCATCGCACGTGCAGGTCTTGGCATGGATCAAATTGGTGAAGTCATCATGGGCCAAGTGTTGGCCGCGGGTGCTGGCCAAAACCCTGCGCGTCAAGCCATGATGAAAGCGGGCGTTGCCAAAGAAACACCGGCACTGACCATCAATGCCGTGTGTGGTTCCGGTTTGAAAGCCGTCATGTTGGCTGCACAAGCCGTGGCATGGGGTGACAGCGACATCGTGGTGGCCGGTGGCCAAGAAAACATGAGCGCTTCTCCTCACGTGTTGACGGGTTCACGCGACGGACAGCGCATGGGCAACTGGAACATGGTCGACTCCATGATCGTTGACGGTCTGTGGGACGTCTACAACCAATACCACATGGGCATCACGGCAGAAAATGTGGCCAAGGCCAATGGCATTACGCGCGACATGCAAGATGCATTGGCGCTGGGTAGCCAGCAAAAAGCCAGTGCTGCACAAGATGCCGGCAAGTTCAAAGATGAAATTGTGGATGTGCTCATTCCACAGCGCAAGGGCGATCCTTTGGTCTTCAATACAGACGAATTCATCAACAAAAAAACCAATGCTGAAGCTCTGGCGGGCTTGCGTCCTGCCTTTGACAAGGCTGGTTCAGTGACGGCAGGTAATGCCTCTGGCATCAATGATGGTGCCGCAGCAGTTGTGGTCATGTCTGCTAAGAAAGCCGCTGCCTTAGGTTTGACACCATTGGCCCGCATTGCGTCCTTTGGTACCAGTGGATTGGACCCCGCCACCATGGGCATGGGCCCTGTGCCTGCATCGCAAAAAGCTTTGCAGCGCGCCGGTTGGAAAGCCAGCGATGTGGATCTTTTTGAATTGAACGAAGCCTTTGCTGCGCAAGCTTGTGCAGTGAACAAAGCTTTGGACATTGATCCTTCTCGCGTCAATGTCAACGGTGGCGCCATTGCCATCGGTCACCCCATTGGTGCGTCTGGCTGCCGTATCTTGGTCACCTTGCTGCACGAAATGCAGCGCCGCAATGCCAAGAAAGGCTTGGCTGCTTTGTGCATTGGTGGCGGTATGGGCGTGTCATTGACACTCGAGCGATAAATTTTTCAAAAACTAAAACTCATTTTTAAGGAGACAAACCATGAGTCAAAAAGTAGCTTACGTCACAGGTGGTATGGGTGGTATCGGTACCGCCATTTGCCAGCGCCTTCACAAAGAAGGTTTCAAAGTCATCGCAGGTTGCGGCCCTACGCGTGATTTCACCAAATGGCTCAATGAACAAAAAGCTTTGGGCTTTACGTTCTATGCTTCTGTGGGCAACGTGGGTGATTGGAATTCAACGGTTGAAGCTTTCACCAAAGCCAAAGCAGAACACGGCACCATCGACGTGCTGGTGAACAACGCTGGCATTACCAAAGACCGTATGTTCTTGAAAATGTCCCGTGAAGATTGGGATGCTGTGATTGAGACCAACCTCAACTCCATGTTCAACGTGACCAAGCAAGTGGTGGCTGACATGGTTGAAAAGGGCTGGGGCCGCATTGTCAACATTTCATCGGTGAACGGCGAAAAGGGTCAAGCAGGTCAAACCAACTACTCGGCTGCCAAAGCGGGTATGCACGGATTCTCAATGGCCTTGGCGCAAGAGTTGGCCACCAAAGGCGTCACAGTCAACACAGTCAGCCCTGGTTACATCGGTACCGACATGGTCAAGGCCATCCGTCCTGATGTGCTTGAGAAAATTGTGGCCACTGTGCCTGTGAAGCGTTTGGGCGAGCCCAGCGAAATTGCATCCATCATTGCCTGGTTGGCGTCTGAAGAAGGTGGCTACGCCACTGGCGCAGACTTCTCCGTCAACGGCGGTTTGCACATGGGTTGATCCCAGCACTTGGCACTTGCTGCCTTGTGACAGAACCCCGCTTCGGCGGGGTTTTTCTTTTGGGTCATCAGTTTGCAAGCAATTGCAGGTTTGAGAAGTTGATTCCTTGAAAGAATCCCTGAATAAATGCTATTTCGATCAAAAATAATTGGTTGTCGATTGACAACCAATTCAAATGCAACTATTCTGGAGACTCATTTGAAACGCGCAAAACATCCCACCAAAGAAATAGAAGCAGCCTTGCGATTTGCAGAGTCAGAAAAATGGCGGGTCGATGTGGGTGGATCGCATGCATGGGGAAAGATGTTTTGCCCCTTTAACCAAGAGACTTGCCGTTGTGGCGAGTTTTGTATTACCTCCATTTGGAGTACGCCCCGAGATGCCGAAAACCATGCGCGGGCTTTAAAGCGAGTTGTCGAAAAATGCGAGGTACGTGTTTCAAACATGCGACGGTTGATTCAGCAGTTCATCAAGATTGAAAAGAAATAATCATGGAATACCACTTCACTTTAAAGTATCAAATCAGCCACGGAGATGATGGCGGTGACGATATTGCAGAACGGTTAGGAGGCGGGGGCTGCGATGATGCATTGTTAGGCTTAGGTCAGCCCGGTCGCATTGCACTTAACTTTTCTCGAAAATCAAAATCAGCAGAACTTGCGCTTTTGAGTGCCTTGGCAGATGTTCGAAAGGCCTTGCCAGAAGCTGTGCTGATTGAGGCTGCGCCCGATTTTGTTGGCTTGTCTGACGTTGCCGATTCGGTTGGGGTTACCCGCCAAAACTTGCGCAAGCTCATGTTGCAACACCACCCCTCATTTCCAGCACCCGTCCATGAGGGCAAAGCCGTCATGTGGCATTTGGCCGACCTGCTGACCTGGTTGCGTGAAAAAATGGCTTACCAGGTCAATGAGCCCGAGTTTCAAGTCGCTCAGCTCACCAAGCAACTTAATTTGGCCAAATCGCTGCCCGAGCTAGACAAGCAATTACTGAAGGACATGAAGCCTTTCATTTATTAATTATGATTGGGCTGTGATTGATTCTTCTATACCCTCAATAAGTCCTTGGCGCCTGTCAGTTGCGCCCATGATGGACTGGACCGATCGGCATTGCCGGTTTTTCCATCGTTTGCTAACGCAACACACCTTGCTTTACACCGAGATGGTCACTACGGGCGCTTTGCGACACGGCAGTGTTGAGCGCCATTTGCGCTTTAACGCAGAAGAACACCCCGTGGCTTTGCAACTGGGCGGCAGCGATGCCACCGACCTGGCTTTCGCCGCGAAGCTAGGCGAGCAATGGGGCTACAACGAAATCAACTTGAACTGCGGTTGCCCCAGCGATCGTGTGCAGCGCGGCGCTTTCGGTGCATGCCTCATGAACGAGCCACAGTTGGTGGCCGATGGTGTCAAGGCCATGGTCGATGTGGTGTCTGTTCCCATAACCGTGAAGCACCGCATTGGCATTGACCAAATTGAAAGTTACGATTTTGTTCGCGATTTTGTGGGCACCGTGAAAGAAGCAGGCTGCAGTGTCTTCATCGTGCATGCGCGCAACGCATGGTTGCAAGGTTTGTCGCCCAAAGAGAATCGCGAAATTCCTCCGTTGCGTTATGAGTTGGCTTACCAGCTTAAGAAAGATTTTCCGTCGCTCACCATTGCCATCAATGGCGGCATCACGCGCAATGACCAAATCGCAGAACACTTGAATGAGGTCGATGGCGTGATGATTGGCCGCGAGGCTTATTACAACCCTTGGTTGCTAACCACATGGGACGCACAGTTCTTCAATGCAAATGAATCAAGCATCACGCGCGAAGCGGTTGAAGAAGCCATGGTGACCTACATGGAGCGTGCGTTTAAAGAAGACGGCTGTCCTTGGTATGCCATCGCAAGGCACATGTTGGGGCTTTACCATGGCCAACGAGGCGGGCGTTTGTGGCGTCAAGTTTGGAGCAATCACAAACTCAAGCCGGTGCCGCCTCGCGAAGTGATGGCCATTGCACGAGAGGCCTTGGCCAAGGGTGCAGAGGTGCCTGCTTAAATCAAAACAGCCCTTGGGGAGATTGGATTCAGGTAGGGCTTGCGCTGGCTGCCATCAGACCATTGGCAAAGTGGTCGCGCATTCGAGCTGCTGTAGCCACTGGGTCTTTGGCATTGAGTGCCGCCATGATGGCCTGATGCTCTGCCAAGGACTCGGTAATGCGGCCCGTTTTAAACAGTGAGTTGTGCCGATTGAGCTTCATCACTTTGCGCAAGTCGGCCACCATTTGGTCGCGCCATTTGTTTTGGGCCAGCTCCAACAAGCACATGTGAAACGCTTCGTTCACTTCAAAAAACTTGTCGTGTTTTTCTTTGCCAGGTTTGCCAGCTGCTTCTAGCTCGGCATGGAGTGATTGCAGTTTCTTCAAGTCTGCAGGGGAGGCGGTTTGGGCCACCACCGCAGCCGCATCGCTTTCTAAAAGGCTGAGCAGGTGATAAACATCCCGCAGATCTTTTTCTGAAACCTCGGTGACATAGGCACCGCGGCGCACTTTCATGGTGACCAGGCCTTCAGCGGCCAATACTTTCAAAGCCTCCCGGAGGGGGGTGCGGCTGATGCCATAAGCTTTGGCAATTTGAAGCTCGTCAATCCAGCTGCCAGGTTCCAGCTCGCGTCTGAAGATGCGCTGCCGGATCAGTTCAGCAACTTCTTCATAGAGCGCGCGTGGCGCCAAAGACGGGACGGCAGACAGGGCAGGCATGGTGGCTAAATCGTGAAAATTGGCCTAAAGTGGGCCGTTTGGCGGATTGTAAGGCAAGTACAATATTTTGCATCAATAATTATGAATCATATTGAGGACCCCGTGACATGACCCAGCCCAAGAACGAATTCAAGAACGCACAACTCGAAGATTGGATGCGTGCAGCGCAGAAGTCTGCGCCCGGCGGCAATGTCGAAGCACTCAATTGGAAAACGCCTGACGGCATCTCCGTCAAGCCTTTGTACACGGCCGAAGACACAGCGTCATTGCCGTACGCCAACACCTTGCCAGGCTTCGAGCCGTTCTTGCGTGGCCCTCAAGCCACCATGTATTCCGTACGTCCTTGGACCATTCGTCAGTACGCAGGTTTTTCTACGGCAGAAGAGTCCAATGCTTTCTACCGCAAGGCTTTGGCCGCCGGCGGTCAAGGCGTGTCAGTGGCCTTCGACTTGGCCACACACCGCGGTTACGACTCCGACCATCCTCGCGTTACGGGTGATGTGGGCAAAGCCGGTGTGGCCATCGACTCTGTCGAAGACATGAAGATTTTGTTTGACCAGATTCCCCTCGACAAGGTGTCTGTGTCCATGACCATGAACGGCGCGGTGTTGCCCGTGTTGGCAGGTTACGTAGTGGCCGCCGAAGAGCAGGGCGTCAGCCAAGACAAATTGTCGGGAACCATTCAGAACGACATTCTGAAAGAGTTCATGGTGCGCAACACCTACATCTACCCACCCGAGCCCTCGATGAAAATCATTGGCGACATCATTGAGTACACGGCCAAGAACATGCCGAAGTTCAACTCAATTTCCATTTCGGGTTATCACATGCAAGAGGCCGGTGCCAATCAGGCGCTTGAGATGGCCTTTACTTTGGCTGATGGCAAAGAGTATGTCAAAACCGCCATTGCCAAAGGCATGGATGTGGATGACTTTGCAGGCCGCTTGTCCTTCTTCTGGGCGGTGGGCATGAACTTCTATTTGGAAATTGCCAAGATGCGTGCCGCGCGTTTGCTGTGGTGCCGCATCATGAAGGGCTTCGATGCCAAGAACCCCAAGAGCCTCATGCTGCGCACGCACAGCCAAACCTCTGGCTGGTCACTCACCGAGCAAGACCCCTACAACAATGTGGTGCGCACCACCATTGAAGCCATGGCGGCTGTGTTTGGCGGTACGCAGTCTTTGCACACCAACAGCTTTGATGAAGCCATTGCGTTGCCTACCGAGTTCAGCTCGCGCATTGCTCGCAATACGCAGTTGATCATTCAGGAAGAAACGCACATCACCAACGTGATCGACCCTTGGGCTGGCAGCTACATGATGGAGTCACTCACACAAGAAATGGCAGACAAAGCCTGGGCCATCATTGAAGAAGTCGAAGCCATGGGCGGCATGACCAAGGCCGTGGACAGCGGCTGGGCCAAGCTCAAAATTGAAGCGGCTGCCGCAGAAAAGCAAGCGCGCATTGACTCTGGCAAAGACGTCATTGTGGGCGTGAACAAAT
>JACCDX010250769.1_pt1 | contig 16877 bp, 14 predicted proteins | sample 7449681 | NCBI WGS metagenome assembly JACCDX01 (sample SAMN15323450, study PRJNA562643) | freshwater metagenome | isolation source: river surface water | place: USA:Blue River Watershed | collected 2017-08-18 | reverse complement strand
TTTACGAGGTGACAGAACCTCGACATGCCCTGCTGCGCGCCCGAACCCATGTCGAAACCAGTGCAGCCCCAGAACCACTATTTTAGGCTGGGTCCATCCATTTCAAGAGGTCTAAGGGTAAATCGATGTGCGCATCGGCTCCCCACTGGTGCGCGGGGGTGGCTTTGCCCAAATAACCGTACAAGGCCGCCACGGTGCGCATGCCTGCAGCCTGCCCGGCTTGCACGTCGCGCTCGTCGTCACCCACGTAGATACAGTCCTGCGGGTCCAGATTCAAGCGCCGGCAGGCTTCCAAAAGCGGCTGAGGGTGCGGCTTGGCATAGGGGGTGGTATCGCCGCACACCACCACGTGCGCCCTTTGCAACCAATCCATGCCTTCAACAATGCGATGCGTGAAGCGTTCGTGCTTGTTGGTCACCACGCCCCAGGGCAAGGGGCGCGACTCCAGCGCGTCGAGCAACTCCAGCACGCCATCGAACGGGCGGGTGTGCACGTTCAAGGCGGCTTGGTAGTTGTTGAGGAACTCGTCCTTCATGACCTCGAACTCTGGGTGCGCGGGCTCCATGCCAAAGGCCATTTGCAGCATGCCTCGCGCGCCTGAACCGACCATGGGGCGATACACGCTCAAATCCATCGAGGGCAAGCCTCGGGTGACGCGCATCTTGTCCACCGCAGCAGCCAGGTCTGGCGCCGAGTCGATCAGCGTGCCATCCAGGTCAAACAGCACCGCCCGAATCGGCCTCATGCTGCGCTCCTCACTTTGCGCATGGCCAGCATGTAGTTCACGCTCACGTCCTGGTTCAACCAGTAGCGGCGCGTGATGGGGTTGTATTGCAAGCCCTGGGTGGCTTGCAGTTCCAGGCCGGCTTGTCTGGCCATGCCCAAGAGCTCGCTGGGGCGGATGAACTTCTCGTATTCGTGTGTGCCCTTGGGCAGCAGGTTGAGCACGTACTCTGCGCCCACGATGGCAAACAAAAAGGCCTTGGCATTGCGGTTGATGGTCGAGAAAAACACCCACCCATCGGGCTTGACCAGGCTGGCACAGGCTTCGATCACCGAACGGGGGTTGGGCACGTGTTCGAGCATTTCCATGCAGGTCACCACATCAAAGCTCGCGGGTGAACGCTGCGCCAATTCCTCAATGGGGATGAGCTCGTAGCTCAGGCCTTGCACTTGCTCTTGCATGGCGTGCAGTTTGGCCACCTTGAGGGACTTGTCGGCAAGGTCAATGCCAAGGGTTTGCGCGCCCGATTTGGCCATGGCCTCGGCCAGGATGCCGCCGCCGCAACCGACGTCCAGCGCCAGCTTGCCATTCAAGGGGCACATGCCCTTGATCCAATCCAGCCGCAAGGGGTTGATTTCATGCAAGGGGCGAAACTCGCTGTTGGGATCCCACCAACGGTGGGCCAAGGCGCTGAATTTCTCGATCTCTGCGGGGTCGACATTCACGGTGCTCATGCTGATCATCATCGCTGAAATAAAAAACCCCGCCGAAGCGGGGTTGGTTGGAACCGGGAGAAATTAGCCGCGGGTACCGACGACTTCAACTTCAACACGGCGGTTCTTGGCGCGGCCAGCGGCGGTCTTGTTGTCAGCAACAGGAGAGCGCTCGCCCTTGCCTTCGGTGTAGATGCGGTTCTTCTCGATGCCTTTGGTCACCAAGTAGGCCTTGACGGCTTCAGCACGGCGAACAGACAGCTTCTGGTTGTAGGCATCAGAGCCGACGGAGTCGGTGTGACCCACAGCGATCACCACTTCGAGCTTGATGGCCTTGATCTTGTCGACCAGGCCGTCGAGCTTGGCTTTGCCTTCGGGCTTCAACACAGACTTGTCGAAGTCAAAGAAAGCGTCAGCTGCGTAGGTCACCTTGGTGGCCACGGGGGTGGGAGCGGGTTGGGGAGCAGGAGCAGGTGCTGCTGCTGCAGGTGCGGGTGCCTGGGGAGCAGGAGGCTCAGCCACGACTTTTTTCTCGACGATGGCACCGTCACAGCCAGGGGCGGCGGTGGCGGGGGTCCAGGAGGAGTTTCTCCAGCATTCACCAGAGGAGCTCTTCCAGACTTCACCGGCGGAATTGCGCCAGTTGTTAACGACCTGGGCGGAAGCTGCCGAGGCAAAGGTAATGGCTGCAAGCAAAAGGGCCAAACGATTGAACTTTTTCATGATGCTCCTCGGGGAGTTGGTTGCCAAGCGAAATGTGAAGGATGGTTTGGGAATGACCCTCAAACGTGAGGGCATTGTGCCATACAAAAAAGGAGCCCCTTTTTTGGGCATGTGCTCTGGACCACGCAGGAGACAGGCACGCCCAGGATGTTGCAGTTTGGAGACAAGGCACACTCGCCATCGGGCCGCTTGGCGCTGGCCTCGGGCGAAATCCAGCCCCCTACAATGGCCCTTTTAATGCGCCAACTGCACCCCACAGGCCTTGCCGATGAACGAATTCGCTAAAGAAACATTACCCATCAGCCTGGAAGAGGAGATGCGTCGCAGCTACCTGGATTACGCCATGAGCGTGATCGTTGGGCGCGCCCTCCCCGATGCCCGGGATGGCTTAAAGCCAGTGCATCGCCGCGTGCTCTACGCCATGCACGAGCTCAACAACGACTGGAACCGGCCCTATAAGAAATCGGCCCGCATCGTGGGTGACGTGATCGGTAAATACCACCCCCACGGCGACAGCGCGGTGTACGACACCATTGTTCGCATGGCGCAGGATTTCTCCTTGCGTCACATGCTGGTCGATGGCCAGGGCAACTTCGGCTCGGTGGATGGCGACAACGCCGCCGCCATGCGCTACACCGAAATCCGCTTGTCCAAGATCGCCCATGAAATGCTGGCCGACATCGACAAGGAAACGGTGGATTACGGCCCCAACTACGACGGCTCGGAACGTGAACCCCTGGTGTTACCCAGCAAGTTGCCCAACCTGCTGGTCAACGGCTCGGCTGGCATTGCGGTGGGCATGGCCACCAACATTCCCCCGCACAACCTCAACGAGGTGGTGGCAGCGTGCCTGCACCTGCTCAACCACCCCGAGGCATCGGTGGACGAACTCATGGAGCTCATCCCCGCACCCGACTTCCCAACAGCGGGCATCATCTACGGCATGGAAGGGGTGCGCGAGGGCTATCGCACGGGGCGCGGCCGCGTGGTCATGCGCGCCAAGTGCCACTTCGAAGACATCGACAAGGGTCAACGCCAAGCCATCATCGTTGATGAGCTGCCCTATCAGGTCAACAAGAAGACCCTGCAAGAGCGCATGGCCGAATTGGTCCACGAGAAAAAAATCGAGGGCATCAGCCACATTCAGGACGAATCCGACAAGTCCGGCATGCGCTTGGTCATCGAACTCAAGCGCGGCGAAGTCCCCGAGGTGGTGCTCAACAACCTCTACAAGCTCACCCAGCTGCAAGACACCTTTGGCATCAACATGGTGGCCCTGGTGGACGGACAGCCCAAGCTGTGCAACCTCAAGGACTTGATCAAGGTCTTCCTGGAACACCGCCGCGAAGTGGTGACCCGTCGCACCCTGTTCAACCTGCGCAAGGCACGCGATCGCGGCCACGTGCTCGAAGGCCTGGCTGTGGCATTGGCCAACATCGACGAGTTCATTGCCATCATCCGCAATGCACCCACTCCGCCCATCGCCAAAACCGAATTGATGCAGCGCAGTTGGGACAGCGCCCTGGTGCGCGAGATGCTCACCCGCGCACGCGCCGATGGCTCGGTGGTGAATGCCGACGACTATCGCCCCGAGGGTTTGGAGTCGGGCTTTGGCCTGGGTCAAGACGGGCTCTACCGCCTGAGCGAAACGCAGGCGCAAGAAATCCTCCAGATGCGCTTGCAGCGCCTCACTGGACTGGAGCAGGACAAGATCGTCAACGAGTACAAGGACGTCATGGCCGAAATTGACGACTTGCTCGACATCCTGGCCAAGCCCTCGCGCGTGTCCACCATCATTGGCGAAGAGCTCACCCACATCCGCGAGGAGTTTGGCCAGACCAAGCTGGGGCAGCGCCGCTCGCAAATCGAACACAACGCCCAGGAGCTGGCGACTGAAGACCTCATCACCCCCACCGACATGGTGGTCACGCTCAGCCACAGCGGCTACATCAAGAGCCAGCCCTTGTCGGAATACCGCGCGCAAAAGCGCGGCGGGCGCGGTAAGCAGGCCACAGCCACCAAAGAAGACGACTGGATCGACCAGCTCTTCATCGCCAACACCCACGACTACATCCTGTGCTTCTCTAATCGCGGGCGCCTGTATTGGCTCAAGGTCTGGGAAGTGCCCGAGGGCACGCGCGGCTCGCGTGGCCGCCCCATCGTCAACATGTTCCCCTTGCAAGAGGGCGAAAAAATCAACGTGGTGCTGCCCCTCACCGGTGAGATGCGCAGCTTCCCGGCTGACCACTATGTCTTCATGGCCACGCGCATGGGCACGGTCAAAAAGACCACGCTCGACGAATTCAGTAACCCTCGCAAGGCCGGCATCATTGCCGTGGACCTCGACGATGGCGACTTCCTCATCGGTGCCGCACTCACCGACGGCCAGCACGACGTCATGCTCTTTAGCGACGGCGGCAAGGCCGTTCGATTCGACGAAAACGATGTGCGCCCCATGGGTCGCAATGCGCGCGGCGTGCGCGGCATGATGCTCGAAGAAGGCCAAGGCGTGATCGCCATGCTGGTGGCCGAAGACGAAACGCAAAGCGTGCTCACCGCCACCGAAAACGGGTTTGGCAAGCGCACCAGCATCGTCGAATACACCCGCCATGGCCGTGGCACCAAGGGCATGATTGCCATCCAGCAAAGCGAGCGCAATGGCAAGGTCGTTGCCGCCACGCTGGTGCGCGCTGACGACGAGATCATGCTCATCACCGACACCGGCGTGCTGGTTCGCACCCGCGTCTCTGAAATCCGCGAGCTCGGCCGCGCCACGCAAGGCGTGACCCTGATTGCGCTCGACGAAGGTGCCAAGCTCAGTGGCCTGCAACGCATTGTGGAAAACGATGCGCAAGATCCCGAGGCCGATGGCGAGCCCAGCGCTGATCAACCGCTTAGCGACTGACCCCCATGCAGCGGCCATTCAACTTTTCCGCTGGTCCCGCCGCCATTCCCCTTGAGGTGCTCGAGCGCGCTGCCAGCGAGATGACCAACTGGCACAACACAGGCATGAGCGTGATGGAGATGAGTCATCGCGGTCAGGCCTTCATGTCCATCCTGGCCAAAGCCCAGGCCGACTTGCGCCAGCTCCTGGCCATCCCCGATCACTTCAAGGTCTTGTTCATGCAAGGCGGCGGCATTGCCGAAAACGCCATCGTGCCCCTGAACCTCAGCCGTGGCGGCGAGGTGGACTTTGTGCTGAGCGGCACCTGGAGCCAAAAGTCGCTCAAGGAAGCGGGCAAATACGCACACACCCATGTGGCGGCTTCCAGCGAAGCCACCCACTTTGACCATTTGCCCGACCCCGCCCAATGGCAACTCTCCAAGTCTGCGGCCTATGTGCACCTGTGCAGCAACGAGACCATCCATGGCGTGGAATGCCACGAATTGCCCGACCTCAACGCCCTGGGCAGCCCAGCGCCTCTGGTGATCGATTTCTCCTCGCATGTGTTGTCGCGCCCGGTGGATTGGTCCCGCGTGGGCTTAGCCTTTGGGGGCGCGCAAAAGAACATTGGCCCGGCTGGCCTCACTTTGGTGGTGGTGCGAGAAGACTTGCTCGGACAGGCCTTGCAGGTCTGCCCCAGCGCCTTCAACTACGAGCTCGTGGCCAAGAACGACTCCATGTTCAACACGCCGCCCACCTACGGCATTTATCTGGCGGGCCTGATCTTCGAGTGGGCCTTGGCGCAGCGCGAAGGCCATCTCGCTGGCATTGCAGCCCTGGAGCAGCGCAACATCCACAAAGCCCAGCTGCTCTACGACGTCATCGACCGCTCCGAGCTCTACGTGAACCCGGTTCACGTTGCCAACCGCTCGCGCATGAACGTGCCCTTTTTCCTGCGCGGCGACGACGGCAAGCCCCTCCTTGAAGCCACTCAGCCGCGCAACGCCGCCTTCCTGAAGGCCGCCGAGCAGTCAGGTCTCTTGCAACTCAAGGGGCACAAGTCGGTGGGCGGCATGCGCGCGAGCATCTACAACGCCATGCCGATGCAGGGCGTGCAGGCCCTGGTGAGCTTTCTCCAGGATTTCGAGCAACATCACGCCTGAGGACCGCCATGAGCTCCAACGACCCTTCCGCGCCCGCCGTGAACCTGGCCGATTTGCGTGCCCAGATCGACCAGCTCGACCAGCAGCTGCTGAGCATGCTCAATCAACGGGCTCGCGTGGCCGAGCAAGTGGGCGAGGTCAAGCGCCGCGAAGGCTCGAGTTTTTTCCGCCCTGACCGGGTGGCTCAGGTCATCAAGTCGCTGCAATCGCGCAATCAGGGTCCGCTCAAAGCCGAGCATGTGGCCACCATCTGGCGCGAGATCACCTCGGCTTGCCTCTCGCTCGAGGCTGCCCAGCGCGTGGCCGTGCTTGGTCCGGCGGGCACCTTCACCGAACAGGCTGCGATTGAATTTTTTGGCGGCGCTGCCGAGCTCATCCATTGCGGCAATTTCGACGAGGTCTTTCACGCCACAGCCGCAGGCACGGCCCAGTTTGGGGTGGTGGGCGTGGAAAACTCCACCGAGGGCGTGGTCGCCCGCACCCTGGATTTGTTTTTGCGCTCGCCCGTGCACATCGTGGGCGAGGTGAGCCTGCTGGTGCGTCACCACTTGCTCAGACTGCAACCCGATTTGAAAGACATTCAGGTGGTCATGGCGCACCCCCAGGCGCTGGCGCAATGTCAGGGCTGGCTGAGTCAACACCTGCCCCATGCCGAACGACGCGCCGTGGCCTCCAATGCCGAAGGCGCGCGCCTGGCCGCCACCGATGCCTCGTTTGCCGCCATTGCCAGCGACCGCGCCGCCACCTTGTTTGGCCTGCACACGGTCGCTCATGCCATCCAAGACGAAGCCTATAACCGCACGCGCTTTGCCATCATTGCCCTGCCCCAGACCATGCCCACGCCACCGGCCTCTGGCCGCGACTGCACCAGCCTGGTGGTGTCGGTGCCCAACCGCCCTGGCGCCGTGCATGACTTGCTCGTGCCCCTCAAGCAAAACGGCGTCTCCATGACCCGTTTTGAGTCACGCCCGGCCAAGTCGGGTCAGTGGGAATACTTCTTCTACATCGACATCCAGGGTCACGTGAGCGAGCCCCATGTGGCCAAGGCCTTGGGCGAGCTGCAGTCCTTGTGCGCTTACTACAAGATCCTGGGCTCATACCCCGTGAGCGAATGAACCCCATGGCCTCAGATCCCTTTGATCGCGTCGCGATTGTGGGCTGCGGCCTCATGGGCGGCTCCTTTGCCCTGGCCATGCGCCAAGCCCAGCTGGCGCACAAAGTGGTGGGCTACAGCCCCAGCGAGCGCTCGCGCCACCTGGCGCTGGAGTTGGGCGTGGTCGACCAAGCCTTTGACCAATTGCCGCTGGCCATCCAAGGCTCGGACCTGGTCCTGGTTGCTGTGCCGGTGAGCCACATGCGTGCCACCTTCGCGGCCATCGCCCCGCACCTGAGCGACAACGCCCTGGTGATGGACGTGGGCTCGACCAAATCCGATGTCATCGAAGCCGCCGAGCAGGGGCTGGGGCACAAGCTCAAGCAGTGGCTGCCCTGCCACCCCATCGCGGGCAAGGAAAAAGCAGGCGTGGAACAGGCCGAGGCCTCGCTCTATCAGAACCGCCCGCTGATCCTCACCCCCCTGGGTGTGAACTCGCCCGCACAAATCAAGCGGGCCACGGCCTTGTGGCAAGCGCTGGGCAGCCGCGTTCACCTCATGGACCCCAACGCCCATGATCAAGCCTTTGCGGCGGTGAGCCACCTGCCCCACCTGCTGGCGTTTGCCTACCTGCTGGGCCTCATGGACCAAACCGACCACCTCGAATGGATGGACCGTGCTGGTCCAGGCTTTCGGGACTTTTCCCGCATTGCTGCAAGCGACCCCGTGATCTGGCGCGACATCCTGCTGGCCAACGCCGAGCATGTGCTCACGCAAAGCCAGCACTTCAGCGCGGCGCTAGACACCCTGAGCCAGGCCATCCGCTCTGGCGACGCCCAGGCCCTGCAATCCCTCATCCAGCGCGCGAGCGAGCAACGCGCCCAATGGCATCCCGAAGGCTTTTAAAGCCGCCAAGCCGTGTGAGCCCTCATGTACGACATCCCCTTTCTCGACCTCCCAGCGCTTGATGGCGCACAAGGCGAGGTCACCCTCCCCGGCTCCAAAAGCATCTCCAACCGCGTGCTGCTGCTGTCGGCCTTGTGCGAAGGCACCACGGTCATCCACGACTTGCTCGACTCCGACGACACCCGCGTGATGCTGCAAGCCCTGCGCCAACTCGGTTGCAAGGTGCAAGCGCTTGGCGCCACGGTGAGCGTGACGGGGCTTGGCGGGCGCGCCTGGCCAACCCAGGCCATCGAGTTCTTCATGGGCAACGCGGGCACGGCCATGCGCCCGCTCACGGCAGCCCTGGCGGTGCAGGGGGGCGACTTCACGCTCAAAGGGGTGCCGCGCATGCACGAGCGCCCCATTGGCGATCTGGTCGATGCCCTGCGCGAGCTGGGCTGCCACATCGACTACCTGGGTAACCCCGGCTACCCGCCCTTGCGTGTGGGTCAACCCCAGCTGAAACTGGACCAGGCCATCCCCGTGCGCGGCGATGTCTCCAGCCAGTTCCTCACCGCGCTGCTCATGGCCTTGCCCTTGGCAGCGGCGCAGCGCCCCATCACCATCGAGGTGGTGGGCGAGCTCATCAGCAAGCCCTATATTGAAATCACCCTCAACCTGCTCTCGCGCTTTGGCATCGTGGTCGAGCGCCAGGGCTGGCAGCGCTTTGTGATCCCTGCGGGCAGCCGCTACCAATCGCCCGGCTCGATCCATGTGGAGGCCGATGCCTCCTCGGCCAGCTACTTCATTGCCCTGGGGGCCATTGCCCAGGGCAAGGGCATTCGCATCCATGGCGTGGGGGCTGACTCCATCCAGGGCGACATCCGCTTTGTGCAAGCCGCTGAGCGCATGGGGGCTCAGATCACCAGTGGTCCCAACTGGCTGGACATTCGCCGGGGCGCCTGGCCATTGAAGGCGTTGGACTTGGACTGCAACCACATCCCCGACGCCGCCATGACCCTGGCGGTGATGGCGCTTTACGCCGATGGCCCCACCACTTTGCGCAACATCGCGAGCTGGCGCGTCAAGGAAACCGACCGCATCGCGGCCATGGCCACCGAAGCCCGCAAGCTGGGCGCACAGGTCGAAGAAGGCAGCGACTGGCTGCGCGTTCACCCCTTGCCCGCTGGCCAATGGCGCGCCGCGCGCATCCACACCTACGACGACCACCGCGTGGCCATGTGTTTCTCACTCGCCGCATTCAACCCGGATCAGGTCCCGGTGCGCATCGAAGACCCCAAGTGCGTGGCCAAAACCTTCCCCAACTACTTTGAAACCCTGTGGTCCACCGCCCATGCACGCGCCTCGGCCATTCCTGTGCTGTGCATAGACGGCCCCACCGCCTCGGGCAAGGGCACGCTGGCCAGCCTGGTGGCGCAACATCTGGGCTACCACTACCTGGATTCGGGCGCCCTCTACCGCCTTGCCGGTCTGGTCGCCAGGCGTGCCCAACTGCCCCTGGAGCCCGGCCATGCCCAGGCCATCGCCAGCCTGGTCGCCCAGATGCCGCTGCGCTTTGACGGCCAGCAGATCTGGCTGGGGGACGAGGAAGTGAGCGCCATCATCCGCAGCGAATCGGCGGGCATGGACGCCTCCCAGGTCTCCGCCTTCCCCGAAGTCCGGGCGGCGTTGCTCGATGTGCAGCAGCGTTTCCGGCGCTTGCCCGGCCTGGTGGCCGACGGGCGCGACATGGGCACGGTCATCTTTCCCGACGCCCCCCTCAAGGTCTATTTGACCGCCGACGCCCTCGAGCGGGCCAAGCGCCGGCACCGCCAGCTGGGGGAGCGGGGAATTGACGCTAAAATCAGCGTCCTTCATGCCGATTTGCTGGCACGCGATGCGCGCGACTCACAGCGCAGCGCAGCGCCCCTCAAGCCGGCCGAAGACGCCCTGCTGCTCGACAACTCCCATCTGGGGATTCCCGAATCCGTGGAATGGGTCTTGAAAGCCTGGCAGGGCAAGCGGCCTCCAACCCTGGTTTGAGGCCTTTGGGTCCAAACAGCTCCCATCGCGCTGCACGCGCACTGGCTGTTTGGTGGTTTAACTTCACCGCGGTTCATGCCGCACACGTCTAGCGTTCCTCTTCACATCGTTCACCCCTTGGAACGCAATAGGAAATTTCATGTCTGAATCTTTTGCAGCCCTTTTCGAAGAATCCCTCAAGCGCGCCGAAATGCGCACCGGCGAAGTCATCACCGCTGAAGTCTTGCGCGTCGAGCACAACCACGTGGTGGTCAATGCCGGCCTCAAGTCCGAAGCCTATGTGCCCATCGAGGAATTCAAGAACGATCAGGGCGAAGTCGAAGTCCAAGCTGGCGACTTCGTGTCCGTGGCCATCAGCGCCGTTGAAAACGGCTATGGCGACACCATCCTCAGCCGCGATACCGCCAAGCGACTGGCCTCCTGGCTGTCGCTTGAAAAAGCCCTGGAGTCCGGCGAATTCGTCACCGGCACCACCAGCGGCAAAGTCAAAGGCGGCCTCACCGTGCTGGTCAATGGCATCCGCGCCTTCTTGCCCGGTTCGCTCATCGACACCCGCCCCATCAAGGACTTGTCTCCCTTCGAGAACAAGACCATGGAATTCAAGGTCATCAAGCTCGACCGCAAGCGCAACAACGTGGTGCTCTCACGCCGTGCCGTGATCGAAGCCTCCATGGGCGAAGAGCGCGCCAAGCTGATGGAAAACCTCAAAGAAGGCGCCATCGTTCAAGGCGTGGTCAAGAACATCACCGAATACGGTGCATTCGTTGACCTCGGCGGCATCGACGGCCTCTTGCACATCACCGACATGGCCTGGCGCCGTGTGCGCCACCCCAGCGAAGTGGTGCAAGCCGGTCAAGAAATCACCGCCAAGATCCTCAAGTTCGACACCGACAAAAACCGCGTGTCTTTGGGCCTCAAGCAAATGGGCGACGACCCCTGGATGGGCGTGGCTCGCCGCTACCCCCAAGGCACCCGCATGTTCGGCAAGGTCACCAACATCGCCGACTACGGCGCGTTTGTGGAACTCGAGCCCGGCATCGAAGGCCTGGTGCACGTCTCTGAAATGGACTGGACCAACAAGAACGTGGCCCCCAGCAAAGTCGTGGCCCTGGGCGACGAAGTCGAAGTCATGGTCCTCGAGATCGACGAAGACAAGCGCCGCATCTCCCTGGGCATGAAGCAGTGCCGTGCCAACCCCTGGCAGGAATTCGCTCAAAACACCAAGCGTGGCGACCGCGTCAAAGGCCCCATCAAATCCATCACCGACTTTGGCGTGTTCGTTGGCCTGGCCGCTGGCATCGATGGCCTGGTTCACCTCTCCGACCTGTCTTGGAACGAGCCCGGCGAACAAGCCGTGCGCGAGTACAAGAAGGGCCAGGAAGTCGAAGCCCTGGTGCTGGCTGTGGACGTGGAGCGCGAGCGCATCTCCCTGGGCATCAAGCAACTCGACGCCGACCCCTTCACCACCTTCACCTCGGTCAACGACAAAGGTTCTGTGGTCACGGGCAAGGTCAAGACCGTGGATGCCAAGGGCGCTGAAATCGACCTCGGCGAAGAGATCCTGGGTTACCTGCGTGTGAGCGAAATCTCTGTGGACCGCGTCGAAGACGCCCGCAACGTGCTCAAAGAGGGCGATGAGGTCACCACCGTGATCGTCAACATCGACCGCAAGTCACGCAACATCCAGTTGTCCATCAAGGCCAAGGACGCAGCCGACCAGCAAGAAGCCATGGCCAGCCTGAACCAGAACACGGGCAACGTGGGCACCACCAGCCTGGGCGCTTTGCTGCGTGCCAAGCTCGACAACACGGACAACAAGTGATCCGCACATGACGCGCAGCGACTTGGTTGATCACCTGGCCGAGCAGTTCAAACAGCTCACGCATCGCGATGCGGAGCTGGCTGTCAAGACCATACTGGATGCCATGAGCGAGGCCCTTGTGAAAGGGCATCGCATCGAGCTGCGCGGCTTTGGCAGTTTTGCCATCAGCCGTCGCCCCCCTCGCCAAGGACGCAACCCGCGTTCTGGCGAGCAGGTGGCGATTCCCGAAAAGCGTGTGCCCCATTTCAAGCCCGGCAAGGCCTTGAGAGAGGCCGTAGCCCACGCCCCTTCCCCCACGCACAAGCCCTCGAGCTGACCCCGAGCGTGACTACAATCGTTTCAGTCCTGGAGGTCATGGCTTGAAACGCTTGTTGGGCCTGCTGAGCCTGTTGCTCAAAGCGGTCTTTTTCTTCACCCTGTTTGCATTCGCGCTGAACAATCAGCACGAGGTGGTGGTGCATTTCTTTTTCGGCCATCAGTGGACCACCAACCTGGTGGTCTTGCTGTTGATCACCCTCACCTTGGGCGTGATCCTGGGTGTGCTGGCCATGGTGCCACGCTGGTGGCGCAACCGCACCCCTTCTGCCAAAGAAGCCGCCGCGCCGGCCTCGACATCCTCCGCCCAATCCACCGCCAGCGCCCAAGCCGCTTCGCCTGGCAAAGAGGCTGCGCCCAATGCACCCCACACGGTGGTGCCCCCACCTGATTCCATCTATGGCCCTTGACCTGTCCACCTGGCTCCTGGTTTTGCCCGTGGTGTTCGTCATGGGCTGGGTGGCTTCGCGCCTGGATTTGCGCCAGATGCGGGTAGAAAGCCGCACCAACCCCAAGGCCTATTTCAAAGGCCTCAACCACCTGCTCAACGAGCAGCAGGATCAGGCCATCGATGCCTTCATCGAGGCAGTGCAACTCGACCCCGACACCTCCGAGCTTCACTTTGCCCTGGGCAACCTGTTTCGCCGTCGCGGCGAATACGAACGCGCGGTGCGGGTTCACCAGCACCTGCTCTCACGCGGCGACCTGAGCGAGAGCGATCGCGAACGCGCCCAGCATGCCTTGTCCATGGACTACCTCAAGGCCGGCATCCTCGACCGCGCCGAAGCCGGCTTTCGCAGCCTCTTGCAATCCCCCTTGGCGCAGTCGTCTCTGCTGGCCTTGCTGAGCATTTACGAACGCACCCAGGAATGGACCGAGGCCTACAACATGGCCACCCAACTCGAGCAGCAAGGTCAGGCCGCCTTTGCCACCCGGCGCGCTCATTACCTGTGCGAATTGGCCCAGGCCGAATTTGCCGCCGACCCCGCACAGCGCATTGCCAAACTCAACCAGGCCGTGGCCATTGCCCCGGCCAGCGCCCGCCCGCGCATTGCCCTCATGCAAGCGCACCTGGAGCTGGGTCAACATGAAGATGCCTTGCTGCACCTCATTGCCCTGCATCAGCAAGCCCCCCATCACCTGGGTCTGGCCGCCAACGAGATCCTCAAGCTCAGCGAATCCTCCAGCCACCTCACGCATGTGCTGCGCATCCTGCGAGAAAACCACGCCCAGACGCGGGGGGTGGATGTGCTGGGTGCGTGGGTGCGCATCACCCAGAAAACCGACCCCACCGCAGCACGCACCCTCATTGCCAACCATTTGCAGCAGCAGCCCTCCCTGAGCGTGGCCGCGCAATGGCTTTCGGGCGAGACCTTCACCCATGAGGACATGCACCCCGTGATCCAGCAGTCGCTGGACCACGCGGTCGGTCCGCTCAAGCGGTTTCGTTGTGCATCATGTGGCTTTGAAGCGAATCGGCATTTCTGGCATTGCCCGGGCTGCCAGGCCTGGGACAGCTTCCCGCCCAGAAGGATTGAAGAACGATGAGACCCAACTCGTACCCCCAACTTGCGGCTGGCCGTGTGCTGGTGGTGGGCGACGTGATGCTCGACCGGTATTGGCATGGGCAGGTGGATCGCATCAGCCCCGAAGCGCCCGTGCCCGTGGTGCGCGTCACCCAGATCGAAGACCGCCTGGGCGGATGCGCCAATGTCGCACTCAACATCGCCAGCCTGGGTGGCAAAGCCAGCCTACTTTCGGTGGTGGGCGAAGACGATGATGGCCGCCGCCTTGAACAGCTCATTGCCGCGCAAGGCATCCATGCCGAGCTCAAGCGCGACCCCCATTTGCAAACCACCGTCAAGGTCCGCATCATTGGTCGCCATCAGCAACTGCTGCGCGCCGACTTTGAAAACGAGCCGCAAACCGAAGTCCTCTCCAGCCAGACCCAGCGCTTCAGCGAGCTGGTGGTCCAGCACCAGGTGGTGCTGTGCTCGGACTATGGCAAAGGGGGCTTGGCCCACATCCCCGAAATGATTGCCCATGCCCAGCGCAGCGGCAAACCGGTGCTGGTTGACCCCAAGGGGGCGGACTATTCACGCTACGCGGGCGCGACCCTCATCACCCCCAACCGCGCCGAGTTGCAACAGGTCGTGGGCAAATGGCATTCCGAAGACGAACTCACGCAAAAGGCCCATGCCCTTCGGCAATCGCTGGACCTCCAGGCCATCTTGCTCACCCGCAGCGAAGAAGGCATGACCCTGTTTGACGATGCGGGCCAAATGCATGTGCCAGCCCAGGCGCGCGAGGTCTTTGATGTCACCGGCGCGGGCGACACCGTGATTGCCACGCTCGCGGCCTTCATGTCGGTGGGCGCGAGCCTGAGGGATGCCGTGCCCTGGTCCAACAAGGCCGGCGGGATTGTGGTGGGCAAGTTTGGGACGGCCTGCGTCACCCCAGAGGAGTTGTTCGCATGACCATTGTTGTCACCGGAGCCGCCGGCTTCATCGGATCCAACATCGTGGCTGGCTTGAACCAGCGCGGCATCACCGACATCATCGCGGTCGACGACATGACCGATGGCAGCAAGTGCGTGAATTTGTCTGACCTGCACATCAGCGACTACGTCGATGCCAGCCGCTTTTACGACCGATTCAGCCAACGTGCATTCGGCCGCGTCGAGGCGGTTTTCCATGAAGGCGCGTGCAGCGACACCATGCAAACCGATGGTCGCTACATGATGGACAACAACTACACCTTGTCCTGCCAGCTGTTCGAGGCCTGCCAGGAACAACACACGCGGCTGCTTTACGCTTCTTCGGCTGCCACCTATGGCAACGCCACACGGTTTCAGGCCATTGCCGCCAACGAGCAGCCGCTCAACGTCTATGGCTACTCCAAACTCTTGTTCGACCAGCGCATGAGGCTGCGCTGCGGCATGGACTTTGCCAAAGCGCCCATGCAACTCGTGGGCTTTCGCTACTTCAATGTCTATGGTCCGCGCGAGCAGCACAAGGGGCGCATGGCCAGCGTGGCCTTTCACCAGTTCAACCAGTTCAGACAAGACGGCCAGGTCAAGCTCTTTGGCGCCTACGGCGGCTATGAGGCGGGCGAGCAGGTGCGCGACTTCATCCACGTGGACGATGTGGTGGCCATCAACCTGTGGTTTTTTGATCGTCCCCACCTCAAAGGCCTCTTCAACTTGGGCACGGGTCGGGCTGAGCCCTTCAACTCCGTGGCCATGTCGGTCATCCGTGCCCTGGCCTCAGGGCACAACGCCAAGTCCACGCCCAGCGATGCAGTGGCACAAGGGCATTTGAGTTACATCCCCTTCCCCGATGCCCTGGTTGGCAAATACCAGTGCTACACCCAAGCCGACATGGCCTGGCTGGTCCAATTGGATTGCGATCACGCCTTCAGCGATGTGGCCACGGGTGTGGCGCGCTACATGGCCTGGCTCAAGGCCAGAACCTGAATCCTGCACGCTCGACCAAGCGGCAGCACGTCGCCACTGAACACCCCAGACCTCAGACCGCGCCGTAGCCGCCACCGCCAGGGGTGCAGATCTCAAAGACATCGCCCGGCAACATCTCCACACTGCCAATGTGACCCAGGTTCTGGACCTCGCCATCGACACGGATCACGCGGTTGATGCCCACTGCGCCCGCTTGGCCACCCTCTAGGCCATAGCCCGCGTGGATGCGACCATTGGACAAGATGCTGGCCGTCATGGGTTCGAGGAACTGGATGCGGCGAATGCCGCCATGGCCGCCCGGCCAACGACCCGCTCCGCCCGATCCCTGGCGAATGCTGTAGGACAGCAAGCGAACCGGGAAGCGAAACTCCAGCACCTCAGGGTCGGTCATGCGTGAATTGGTCATGTGGGTCTGAACCACCGAGGTGCCTGCAAAGCCGCCCACCACCTGACCTTGGGCATCGAGCACCGGCCCTGCGCCGCTGCCCCCCGAAATGGTCTCGTAATACTGATAGCGCGCATTGCCAAAGGTGAAGTTGTTGACCGTGGGCTGGCTGGACGCCACCAAGCCCAGGGCAGCACACAAGGCGTTGGTGATGCAGGTGGAGGTCTCCACATTGCCTGCCACCACCGAGGCGGGTGGCTGCGGATCGAGCATGCTGCCTTGAGGGATGCGCACCTCGATGGGCTTGAGACAGCCCGCGTTGAGCGGGATGTCGTCTTCCACCAAGGTCCTGAACACATAGAGCACCGCCGCCATGCACACGGCGCGGGGCGCATTGAAGTTGTTGGTCTGCTGCGCTGAGGTGCCGGCAAAGTCCACCACAGCCGTGCGCGCTTGCGCGTCCAGGGCGATGCGAACCGCGATCTGCGCCCCGTTGTCCAGCGGCATGACAAAGGACTGCTCGTGGCGTGGCGCATGCTCGGCAAAGCGGCGCACCAGTTGCACAATGGCGCGCCTCACCGACTCTTCGGCGTTGTCTTGCACATGCTGCATGTAGGCCAGCACCACATCCAGGCCAAACTCACCCGCCATG
>JACCDX010550109.1_pt1 | contig 16879 bp, 18 predicted proteins | sample 7449681 | NCBI WGS metagenome assembly JACCDX01 (sample SAMN15323450, study PRJNA562643) | freshwater metagenome | isolation source: river surface water | place: USA:Blue River Watershed | collected 2017-08-18 | reverse complement strand
GTCGACTGCAACAGCGACGACATCGTCTATTCCAACCTGTTCACCGGCGTGCACGGCAACTACCTCAAGCCGTCCATCATCGCGGCCGGCATGGACCCGGACAACCTGCCCGACTCCGACCCGAGCAAGATGAACTTCGGCGGCGACGCCAAGAAAGCCTGGAAGGACATCTGGGGCTGCGGGCAGGGCATCGGCGCGATCGACGCTGTGACCTCCACCGCCGATCTGGTCGGGCGCCTCCGGCGCGAATACGAGGCGGCCCGCTCGCGAATCTGCGGCTGATCGCGTCTGCGCCCCACGAAGGCCCGCCGCGCGCGGGCTTTTTTTCGCCTCAGACCGGCCGGTTGCGCGCCAGCGGCGGGTTCGCCGCGAAGTACCGGGTGATGCCCCGCATCAGCGCATCGGCCAGCTGCTCCTGGTAGGCGGGGCTGCGCAGGCGCTGCTCCTCCTCGGGGTTGGAGATGAAGGCGGTCTCCACCAGTACGCTGGGGATGTCGGGTGCCTTGAGTACCGCAAAGCCGGCCTGTTCCACCTTCGGCTTGTGCAGCCGGCCCACCTGGCCGATCTCGCCCAGCATGGCCGACCCCAGGCGCAGGCTGTCCTTGATCTGGGCGGTGGTGCTCAGATCGAGCAGCACCCGTGCAATGCCCGGGTCCTGGGCCTTGAAGTTGACCCCGCCGATCTGGTCGGCCTTGTTCTCCTTGTCGGCCATCCAGCGCGCCGCGGCGCTGGAGGCGCCGCGGTCGCTCAGCGCGAAGACGCTGGCGCCGCGCGCGGTGGGCGTGAAGAAGGCGTCGGCGTGGATGCTCACGAACAGGTCGGCCTGCACCCGGCGCGCCTTCTGCACCCGCACATGCAGCGGCACGAAGAAATCGGCGTCGCGCGTGAGAAAGGCCCGCACCGGGCTGCCGCCCACGCTGGCGCCATTGAGACGCGCCTGCAGCAGGCGGGCCACTTCCAGCACCACGTCCTTCTCGCGCGTGCCCGCGGGTCCGATGGCGCCGGGGTCTTCGCCGCCATGGCCCGGGTCCAGCGCGATGACGATCAGGCGGTCGGTGCGCAGCGGCGTGGCCGGCTCGGGCGGCGGCACGGCCGGCGCTGGTGGTACATCGCGCTGCGCCTGGCGTGCCATCAGCTCGCCCAGCGGGTCGGGGGCGGGCAGCGCAGGCGGGGCGGACTTGAGCCGGTCGGCGATCAAGGCCTCCAACGGGTCGACCGCGCGCTCGGGGTAGAAGTCCAGTACCAGCCGGTGCTGGTAGGCGGCCACGGGCGGCAGGTTGAAGACCTGGGGCAGGGCGGGCTGCTTGAGGTCGATCACCAGGCGCACGATGCCGGGCTGGTACTGGCCGACGCGGATGCCGGCGATGTTGGGGTCGTCGGGCCGTACCTTGGCCACCAGCTCGCGCAGCTGCGGGCTGAGGTCGATGCCCTCGATGTCCACTGCAAGGCGCGGCGGCTGCGCCACCTGCGTCTGGCGAGACACCAGTGCGCGGTCGGACTCGATCGTCACCCGCGAGTAATCGGGGGCAGGCCAGACCCGCACCGCCAGGATGCCCGCCCCGCGCGCGATCTGCTGCGCGCCCAGGGTCAGCACCAGGGCGCCGCGCTGAAGCAGCTGCCGCCGCCGCATCAGCCCTCCAGCAGCGCCCGCCCGCAGGGGCTGCGCGCAGTCACGGTGACCTGCCGGCTGTCGTCGGCCAGGGCCTCGATCGCGATGACCAGGTCGGGCACCGGCAGCTGGCCGGCGGCCTGCTCGGGCCACTCGGCGAGCTTGAGGCCGGGGCGGGCGAAGAGGTCGCGCAGGCCGGCGTCCTCCCACTCGCGCGGGTCGTTGAAGCGGTAGAAGTCGAAGTGCCAGATGGACAGCGGCTCGCCACCCGGCAGCCCGGGCGCCTCATGCGGCTCGACCACCGCGTAGGTGGGCGACTTGATGCGGCCGACGACGCCCAGGGCGCGCAGCAGGTGCCGCACGAAGGTGGTCTTGCCGGCGCCGAGGTCGCCGCGCAGCTCGAGGAAGGCGTTGCGGATACCGGGTTGGCTTGCCAGCCGGTGGGCGAAGGCCTGGGTGTCGGCCTCGCTGCGCCATGTGAGCAGCAGGGGGCTTCCTACAATCGGCGGGTGATGTCCGGCAGTGGTCACGGTCAGTTCGACGCTTCTTCCCTGGTGTCCGAGATCGGGCGCTGGGCCCATGAGCTCGGATTCTCCCAAATCGGCGTGGCCGGTATCGACCTGTCCTCGGCCGAGGCAGGGCTTCTCGACTGGCTGGCCCGGGGCTTCCACGGCGAGATGGGCTACATGGCCGCCCACGGCCTCAAGCGCGCCCGCCCGGCCGAACTGGTGCCGGGCACGGTGAGCGTGCTCACCGCCCGCATGGACTACCTGCCGCGGGACACGCCCGAGGGCTGGCAGGCCGTCGAGTGGTCGCGCCTCGAGCGGCCCGGCGAGGGCATCGTCTCGCTCTACGCCCGGGGGCGCGACTACCACAAGGTACTTCGGAGCCGCCTGCAGTCGCTGGCCGATCGCATCGCAAAGCGCGTGGGGCCGCTGGGGCACCGGGTCTTCACCGACTCGGCGCCGGTGATGGAGGCCGAGCTCGCCGCCCGCAGCGGCCTGGGCTGGCGCGGCAAGCACACCCTGGTGCTGCACCGAGAGGCGGGGTCGATGTTCTTCCTCGGCGAGATCTTCCTCGACCTGCCGCTGCCGCCGACGCCGGCGGTCGACGCCCACTGCGGCAGCTGCAGCGCCTGCATCGATGTCTGCCCCACCGGCGCCATCGTGGCGCCGGGGCTGCTGGACGCCCGCCGCTGCATCTCCTACCTCACCATCGAGCACCCGGGGCCGATCCCCGAGGACCTGCGGCCGCTTCTGGGCAACCGCGTCTACGGCTGCGACGACTGCCAGCTGGCCTGCCCCTGGAACAAGTTCGCCCAGCGCAGCACCCTGCCGGACTTCGACGCCCGCGAGGGACTCACCGGGTCGTCACTCGCCACGCTACTCGGGTGGAGCGAGACGGAGTTCCTGCGCCGCACCGAGGGCAGCCCGATCCGCCGCATCGGCCACGCGCGCTGGCTTCGCAACCTGGTGGTGGCGGCGGGAAATGCCTTGGCAAAGGCCGACGATGACGCCTTGCGGGCGGCCTTGCAGCCACTGGCCGGCCACCCGAGCGACCTGGTCCGCGAGCATGTGGCCTGGGCGCTGGGGCAAGGGACCGGGCCTGTCGCCTGACGGCAGCAGGCCGGCCGCCCTCAGGCCGCGCGCGCCAGCACGCCCAGTGCAAAGGTCAGGCTCACCGCGCCCAGCGCATTGGACAAGGTGACCATGGCGCCCACCAGCGGCCCGTTGTAGCCCATCTTCGAGGCCAGCACGTAGGCGCTGGGGGCCGTGGGCATGGCGGAGAACGCCAGCAGCACGAGGGTCTGCAGGGCATCAAGGCCGAACAGGCGCGCCACACCGAAGGCCGCCAGGGGCAGGCCCAGGTGCTTGATGGCCAGCATCGCCACGGTCAGGGCCTTGGCCCGGCCCAGGGACGAGAACTGCATGCCGGCTCCGGCGGCCATCAGGCCCAGGGCGATGGCGGCGGCGCTGATGCGGCTGGCGGCCGGCTCGATCCAGTCCGGGATGGAGAACCCGGCCAGGTTGGCCAGCAGGCCCGAGACGGTGGCCACGATCAGCGGGTTGCGAAGCAGGGCGCCGCCGAAGTTCGCTCCGGACGCGCGGGCCATGGGCCAGACCGCGGCCACGTTGAACATCGGCACGCAAAAGCCGATCAGGACCGCCACCAGGGCCACGCCCGGCGCGCCGGCCAGGCGGTCCACGATGGCCAGGGCGATGTAGCTGTTGAAGCGGAAGGCGATCTGCGCGCTGGCGGCGTGGTCCCGGGTGTCGATGTGCCGCCCCAGCAGCGGCAGCCTGGGCACCAGGTAGGACATGGCGATGCCCGCCAGCCCCAGGCAGATGCCGGCCCCGATCACGCCGGAGGTCTCGCCCAGGTCCAGGGGCTTGCGCACGATGGCCTGGAACAGGAGGACCGGGAACAGAAAGTAGTAGACGAGGGAGTCGACCTGCTGCCAGACTTGGCGGCCCAGGGGGGTGAAGCGGCAGACGGCCCAGCCGACCAGGATCAGGGAGAAGTCGGGGAACAGCAGCTGGAAGAAATTCACCCCGTGAGGATATCAAGGGCCCCGCCTGCATCCGCCGCCGCAGCCGCTACCATCCGCGGTTCAGGAATTGTTCGTTCCGACCAACACCCCACCACAAGGAGTGCCCATGAAACGTCGTCAATGGCTCGCGCTGTCGCTGACCGCCGCTGCCCTGTCCCTGCCCGCCGGGAGCGCCCTGGCCCAGGCCTACCCCAGCAAGCCGGTGCGCCTGCAGGTGCCGTTTGCGCCTGGCGGCACGACGGACATCGTCGCCCGCGTCATCGCCGATCCCCTGGGCAAGGCCCTGGGCCAGAGCGTGGTGGTCGAGAACCGCGCCGGCGGCGGCGGCGTGGTGGGGGCCAACGAGACGGCCAAGTCCGCGCCCGACGGCTACAGCCTGGGCATGGCCACCGTGTCCACCACCGCGGCCAACCCGGCGATCAACCCCAAGATCCCCTACAACCCGCTCACCGACTTCACGCCCATCATCAACATCGCGGCCACGCCCAACGTGATCGCGGTGCACCCCAGCTTCCCGGCGCGTGACCACAAGACCTTCCTCGAGGTCCTCAAGAAGAACCCGGGCAAGTACTCGTACTCGTCCTCTGGCACCGGCGGCATCGGCCACCTGCAGATGGAGCTTTACAAGAGCCTCACCAAGGCCTTCGTCCTGCACATTCCCTATGGCGGCGCGGGCCCGGCCCTCAACGACACCGTCGCCGGCCATGTGCCGATGATCTTCGACAACCTGCCCTCGGCGCTGCCCCACATCCGCGACGGCCGCCTGATCGCCATCGCCGTGGCCGCGCCCCAGCGCCTGGCGGTGCTGCCCAACGTGCCCACCTTCAAGGAGCTGGGCCTGGAGCCCGTCAACCGCATGGCCTACTACGGCATCCTCGGCCCCAAGGGCCTGCCCAAGGAGGTGGTCGACAAGGTCCACGCCGGCACCATGCGCGCGCTGCAGGACCCGGCGGTGCGCAAGCGCATCGAGGACACCGGCTCGCTGATCATCGGCAACACGCCGCAGGAGTTCACCGCCCAGATCAAGGCCGAGTACGAGGTCTACAAGCAGGTGGTGGACAGCGCCAAGCTCAAGCTCGATTGATCACGCGACGCCCTTTCGCTTGACCGCTGCCGCACGCCCCCGGCCGCCCGACCCGGCCATCGACCTCTTCGTCGATGCGCTGTGGCTGGAGGAAGGGCTGGCGCGCAACACCCTGGACGCCTACCGGCGCGACCTGTCGGCGCTGGCCACCTGGCTTCAGGGGCGTGGGGGCTCGCTCGACGCCGCCACCGAGCATGACCTGGCGGGCTACTTCGCCGCCCGCCACGCCCAGACCCGGGCCACCTCGGCCAACCGGCGTCTGGCCGTCTTCCGTCGCTACTTCCGCTGGGCCCTGCGCGAGGGCCGGGTGCGGGTCGACCCGACGCTGCGCACGCCTTCCGCGAAGCGGCCGCTGCGCGTGCCCAAGTCGCTGTCGCAGGGGCAGGTCGAGGCCCTGCTGGCGGCGCCTGATGTCGACCAGCCCCTGGGCCTGCGCGATCGCGCGATGCTGGAGCTGATGTACGCCAGCGGCTTGCGCGTGAGCGAGCTGGTCACGCTCAAGGTGCTGAACGTGAGCCTGTCCGAGCATGTGGTGCGCGTGCTGGGCAAGGGCGGCAAGATGCGCCTGGTGCCCTTCGGCGAGGTGGCGCGCGACTGGCTGGTCCGCTACCTCGAGCACGCCCGCGGGGAGATCCTGGCCGGCCAGCAGACCGAGGACCTGTTCGTCACCGCACGCGGCGCCGGCATGACCCGGGCGATGTTCTGGGTCATCGTCAAGAAGCATGCGCAGGCGGCGGGCATCACCGCGCCGCTGTCGCCGCACACGCTGCGGCATGCGTTTGCCACCCACCTGCTCAATCACGGCGCCGACCTGCGCGCGGTGCAGATGCTGCTGGGGCATGCGGACATCTCCACCACCACCATCTACACCCATGTGGCGCGCGAGCGCCTGAAGCACCTGCACGCGCAGCACCATCCGCGCGGCTAGGGCCTGGAGGTGGCCGCCAGACTCCCCTGTGGTTCCAAGGAGGGGTGGCACTTGCGCCGCGGTCGTGTGCCTGTCAGTCCTGCCAAGGGGCGGGGTTTGCCCCTCGCCGATTGGGGCAATCTGGCCGGATGCTCAAACGCTCCTACTTCGACATGACGGGTCTGCGCGGCCAGCGCCTGCGCGGCCTGCTGCGGCGCGACGCGCAGTCGCTCGACCCGGCCGCCGTGGCCGCCAACGGCTGGGACAGCTGGATCCGCCGGGGAGAGGGCATCCGCGGCCGCGACGCCCGCCGCCTGGCCCTGGCGATGGAGGTGCTGCACGCCTGGGTGTTCTACCTGGCCCGCGCCGAGGATGTGCGCCACGCCCAGGAGCGGGTGCCGGTGCTCGAGCTGTCCATCTCCGAGGACCTGATCACCCGCTGCCAGGAGGCCGATTTCTCCGAGATGGGCGGACACGACCTGCTGCTGTTCCCGCACAGCACCTCCTTCTCCGTGCTGCGCACGCTGGCGGGCACCACGCACTACGCGGGCGTGCCGCACTTCATCGCCATCGTCCGCGGCGACCCGGGCTCGCTGGGGCCGGGCATCACCGACGACAACCTGCCCGAGGTCACGCCCTGGCGACGGGCGAGGCCGGGCGCCTGATCTCAAGGCACGCTGCGCGCGCAGCGGAAGCCGATGTACACCACCGCCGTGTCCCGCGGCTTCGACTGCAGGTGGCTGCGGTGCATCTGCGCCGGTCCGTACCACCAGGAGCCGCCGCGGGTCGGGCGCTCCGCGCTGGTGGCGCCATCCTCGGTCCACTCCCAGACGTTCGCGGCCATCTCGTGCAGGCCGTTGACGCCGGCACGGGTGCTGCCCGCCAGCGCATGCCCGCGTCCGCGTGATGTCGCCTGCCGCGGATCCGCCAGTACCGTTGGTACGGGGCCGCAGCCCTCGGCGCAGTTGGCGCCCAGGGGGCTGTCGCCGCTGGGGTAGTCGTAGGTCTTGCCGGTGGTGAAGCCGGCGGGCGGCTGCGGCCGTCGCTCGGTGTAGGCCGCCTCCATCCACTCGGCGTCGGTGGGCAGCCGCTTGCCCGTCCAGCGGCAGTAGCCCTGTGCCTCGTCGAAGGTGAGGTGAACGGCCGGCTCGCGGTCCGCGCCGGGCTGGCCATAGGGGGCCTGCCAGGTCCAGCCCCGGCGTTGCACCCAGCCGCCCTCGAAGGTCGAGCCGCCGCCCGCGCGCTCGGCCTTCGACACGAAGCCGGTGGCCTGGACGTAGCGGCGGAAGGCGCCGATGGTGACCTCGGTGCGGTCGATCTCGAAGCGCCCGATGCGTTGCATGTCGGCGGCTGCGGTCATGGGCACCGCGGACGGTGGGCTGGATGCGGGCCCTGCCGCCAGGGCCGTGATGCTGAAGGCCGAGAGTCCGCCAGCCAGCATGGCGTTCAGCGCTCGCGTCGTTCGTGTCGCACGGCGGGCAGGGTCGTGTGAGGGCAGGGTCATGCGCATGGCGCCGACTCTAGCCGCGGCCCCAAACCCCCGGCGGCCGTGGGGCTCAGGCGCCCGTGCCGTAGGTCGCCGACAGCCGCTGCCGCAGGTGTTCGGCGGCCGTCACCGGCGGATGGCGCGGTGCCTCGCCCGGCGGCACGCAGCCGGGCAGGGCGCTCACCAGCGCGTCGGGGTTCGGGTCCAGGAAGAAGGCGATCGAGTGACGCAGGCGCGGCGGCGGGCCGACCCGGTGTGGGGTCGACACATAGACATCGTTGGACCAGCGCATGAGGCAGTCGCCGATGTTGCACATGAAGGCCCCGGGCAGGTGGGGCGCATCGATCCATTGGCCGTCGCGGCTTCGCACCTGCAGGCCGGGCACGCCGTCGGTGGCCAGCAGGGTGACGTTTCCGTAGTCGGTGTGGGCGCCGGCGCCGGCCTGTGCCTGGGCGGCCCCGGGCGCCGCGTTGGCGTGCGCCTCGGGCTTCCCGCCGGCGGCCGCCGCGGGTGCCGGCGGGTAGCGCAGGAAGCGCAGCGTCGCCATCGGCCGGTCCAGCTTGTCCTCGAAGAAGCCCTCGGGCAGGCCCAGGTCCAGCGCGAAGGCCTGATGCAGGCGGCGGCCGATGGCCAGCACCGCGTCGAAGTAGGCCTGCACCGGCTCGCGCCAGCCGTCCAGGGGCGGCCAGAGGTTGGGGGCGCGGTCGGGCGCGCCGTCCCAGACCAGGTTGTAGGCCTCCTTGAGGTCGGGGGCCGCGTGCTCGTCGAGCGACTCCACGCCCAGGGCCACGTAGCCACGGTTGTGACCATGGCGGCGAATGGACAGGGCCTCCTTGTCCGCCGCGGGCATATCGAACAGGCGATGCGCGGACCCGAAGGCCTGCTGCAGCTGCTCCGGCCCGATGCCGTGGCCGGTGATGGCGAAGAAACCGATGCCGCGCGCGGCCTGGCCCACGGCGTGGGCGACGGCCCGGCGCGCGGAAGCGTCCCGCCCCAGGAGGGGCGCGATGTCGATGACGGGGATGGTGGGGGATGTCATGGGATCGCAACCTGATGCGTTCACGCGTTCACGAGGAGCCGCCAGGTGGGCGTCGCCTCTCCCGTCCAAGCATAGCCGGAGCCATGGCGGCATCCGTGCAGGGGGCGGCATTCAGCGCCGGCGGGGGCGGAAGGCCTCCGACACGAAGGCGGCCAGGCGCGCGGCGGCAGCGCCCCGGGGCGTGACCGGCTCCAGCAGCCCGATCGGCTCGAGCGGCAGCTTCAGCTCAGTGGGCACTTCGACCATGATCCCGCCGTCGGTGAACTGCCGCACCAGGCTGGCCGGGGTGATGGCGAGGATGTCCAGACGGGTCAGCATGGCCCAGAGCATGCCCGGCGAGCGTGTGTTGACCCGTGCAATGTCCGGTGGCCCGCTTTCTGCAAAGAGCTGGTCGAAGGCCTCGCGGGCCGCCGAATCGACCGGCAGCGCCAGCCACTGCTGCTGCCGCAGCAGGCCCAGGGGCGCCTTGCGTGTCCGGCGTGCCAGGGGATGCTGGGCACCGGCGACGACGACCAGCCTGTCCTCGACCAGCGGCGTGAAGCGCCAGCCCTCGGGCACCACCGCCGGCAGGCGCATGACCGCGAGATCGGCCTTGCCCGAGGCCAGGACGGCGCTCAGGGTCGACGGGTCGGACTCCTGGATCTGGACGACCACCTCCGGCACCTGCGCGTTGAAGCGCGGCAGGGCGTGCGCCAGCACCGCCGCCACGCCGCCCTGGCTGGCGACCACGCGCACGACGCCGGTGGCCTCGGCGCGCAGGGCCGCGGTGTCGTCGGCCAGGGCGTCCATGTTGCGCAGGACCTGCCGGGCCACCGGCAGCAGCTGCTCGCCCAGGGCGGTGAGCTTGGCGCCCTTGCGGTGACGCAGGAACAAGGGCGTCTCCAGCAGTCGCTCGAGCTCGGCCAGCTGCTGCGTGACCGCAGGCTGGGTCATGCCGATGTCGGCCGCGGCCTTGTGGATGGATCCGAGCTCGGCCACGCGCACCAGCACCTGCAGGTGCCGGATCCGCGCCTTGGACCACAGGCGAGCGCGCAGGACCGATGCCGTCAAGTGAGCCACGATAACGCCTGCTTATCTTTATGCCGTCTTTTTGATTAACGGATTATCTCCGGCCCGCTCATACTGCGGACACAACGAGGAGAAGAGCCCATGCACCATCACGGCACCCGTCGCAACTTCCTGGGCCTGGCCCTGGGGGGTCTCGCCGCCGCCACCCCGCTGGCAGGCCGCGCCCAGTCCTGGCCCGACCGGCCGATCACCCTCATCGTGCCGAGCCTGGCCGGTGGCGGCACCGATGGCGTCGCCCGCGCGCTGGCGCCCGAGCTCGCCAAGCGCCTGAAGCAGAACGTGGTCGTCGAGAACGTCGCGGGGGCCTCCGGCGCCATCGGCGCCGTCAAGGCGCTGCGAGCCGCCCCCGACGGCTACACCCTGCTGGTCGCCAACAGCGACCTGGTCCTGGCGCCGCTGGTGCACAAGTCGATCGGCTACACGCTGGCGGATGCCGCGCCGATCGCCAACCTGACCGTGACGCCGCTGGCGTTGGTGGCCCGGCCCGGCTTCGGCCCGTCGAACATCGAGCAGCTGGTGGCCCTCGCCAAGACGCAGCCGGGCAAGATCACCGCAGGCGTCTCCGGCCTCGCCGCGCTGCCTGCCCTCGGGGTGGCCTTGGTGGAGCAAGCTGCCGGCATCGACCTGCTGCCAGTGCCCTACAAGGGCTCAGCGCAGGTCATGACCGACATCCTGGCCGGCCAGGTGGATGTCGCCATCACCGCCCTGCCCAATGTGCTGTCCCATGTCCGGAGTGGCAAGCTGAAGCTGATCGGGGTCATGGGCACCCAGCGCAGTGTGCTGGCGCCCGATCTGCCGCTGCTGGTGGAGTTCCCGTCCACGCGGGCGGTCAGCCTGGACATCTGGGCCGGCCTGTTCGGCCCGGCCAAGCTCCCGCCCTCTGTGGTGAGCGCGGTCAACCTGGCCGTCCAGGACATCCTGCGTGACAAGGCCTACATCGAGGCCCGGGCCAAGCAGGGCGACCCGCTGATCGCCCCGGCCTCGAGCGAGGAATTCAGCCGCTTCGTGGCCGCCGAGAATGCCCGCTACCGCGTTGCCGCAGTCAAGCTGAAGTTGGAGTGAGCATGGCGCTCGATACGCAAGCCACGGCACCCGCTGCCATGGCCGGCCTGCCGCTGCACAAGACGGTGCTTGATGGCAGCCTGGAGTTCCATCACGTGGAGGAGGGCAGCGGCCCGCCGCTGGTCTTCATCCACGGCGGCTCCGGCGACTACGGCACCTGGAGCGCGCAGTGGGAGGCCTTCACCCCGCAGTACCGTGCCATCTCGTACAGCCGGCGCTTCAGCCGGCCCAACCAGAACCCGCTGTCCACCTCGCCCAATCACTCGGCCCTGGTCGATGCCGACGACCTGGCGCAGCTGCTCGATCGCTGGCAGGCCACCCCGGCGATCCTGGTCGGCTCCTCCTATGGCGCCTTCACCGCCCTCGCGCTGGCCCTTCGCCGGCCCGAGCTGGTGCGGGCGATGGTCCTGGGCGAGCCGCCCCTGATGCGGTGGGCCGACATGACGCCCGGCGGCCGCGCGCTGCGCGAGCAGTTCGAGCGCGAGGTCCGCGCGCCTGCGCGCGAGGCCTTCCTGCGTGACGACGACCTGGCGGGTGCGACGGCGCTGGCCGCCGGCATCCTCGGGCAGCAGCGCCTGTCCACGCTCTCGCCGGAGGCGCATGGGCGGCGCTTCGGGAACCTGCTGGCGATGAAGGCGCTCACGCTGTCCGACGACGAGTTCCCCATGCTGGACCCGGACGCGGTGCGCGCCCTGCGCATCCCGATGCTGCTGGTGTCCGGACAGGAGACGCAGCCGATCCACGCGGCGATCTTCTCGTCCCTGTGCAGCGTGGCGACGGGCGCAGAGGTCCACCGCGTGGCGAACTCGGGGCACAGCGTGTACCGCGAGCAGCCGCAGGTGTTCAACCAGCTGGTACTGGACTTCCTGGCGCGCTTGCCGGACTGAAGGCAGGGCCGGCGGTCCCGGGCATCGGCTCCTGCCCCAGCAGGAACGCCAGCTCGGCTTCCGAGAACCCCGCCCGCCGGCGCGCCGCGGCGTTGAAGGGCGGATGCAGCCGCGGCGCCGCGTGCCGCTCCACCAGCACGCCGTAGTGCGCCACCGGGTCCAGGCCCTCGCGCTCGCACAGCCACCGGTACCAGTGGTTGCCGATGGCCACGTGCCCGACCTCGTCGCGCAGGATGATGTCCAGCACGTCGACTGCCTTCAGCGCCATCGGCGAGCCGACCGCGCGCAGCTTGTCCTGGATCTGGGGCGTGGCGTCGAGCCCGCGGGCCTCCAGCGTGCGCGGCACCAGGGCCATGCGGGCGACGATGTCGTCCTGGGTGCGGGTGCACATCATCCAGAGGTTGTCGTGGGCGTCGAAGTCACCATAGGCGTGGCCCAGTTCGGCCAGCAGGTCGACCAGCAGGCCGTGGTGGTAGGCCTCTTCGGCGGCCACGCGCAGCCAGTCGAGGTGGAAGGCGCGCGGCATGCCCTCGAAGCGCCAGGCGGCGTCGAGCGCGAGGTTGATCGCATTGAACTCGATGTGCGCAATGGCATGGAGCAGGGCGGCCAGGCCCTCGGGCTTGTGCGGCGTGCGCCGCGGCACCTTGGCCGGGTGCACCAGGCGCGGCAGCGGCGGGCGGCCCGGCAGCGGGCTGTCGCAGGCCGGTGCCCGGGGCGCGATCGGCAGCGCCTCGCCCAGGGCCTGGGCCTGATCGAACAGCGCCTGGGCCTGGGCGGACTTGGCCGACGGCTCGGGCTCGAGCAGGGCAGCCAGCGCCAGGGCGCGAAGTTCGTTCACGGCGGACATGGAGGAATTCTGGCATGGCGCCCCGGCGATCCCCGGCGAACGCACGGGCCGGTGGCGGGCGCGCCTGCCTACAATCCTCCCCATTACCCTCCGGATTTCCAGGACACCATGGCCCTCTACGAACTCGACGGAAAAGCCCCCCGCCTCGGCAAGGACGCCTGGGTCGCCGACAACGCCCAGGTGGTGGGCGACGTGGAGCTCGGCGACAACGCCAGCGTCTGGTTCGGCGTCGTGATCCGCGGCGACAACGAGACCATCCGCATCGGCCGCAATACCAACGTGCAGGACCTGTCGGTGCTGCACTCCGACCACGGTAAGCCGCTATCCATCGGCGACAACGTGACGCTGGGCCACCAGGTCATGGTCCACGGCTGCACCATCGGCGACAACAGCCTCATCGGCATCGGCGCCATCGTCCTCAACGGCGCGCGCATCGGCCGCAACTGCATCGTCGGCGCAGGCAGCGTGGTCACCGAGGGCAAGGAGTTCCCCGACAACAGCCTCATCATCGGCAGCCCCGCCAAGGTGGTGCGCACGCTCGACGATGCCGCCGCGGCCAAGCTGGCCGCCAGCGCCGAGAACTACGTCGCCAACGCCCGCCGCTTCGCCCGCGGCCTCAAGCAGGTCGGCTGAGGCCGCCTGCGCCCCTGCCTCTTCTCCGGACATCCCCTTGAGCGAGCTCCACAAGTTTCTTTTCGACGGCCTGCCGGTGCGCGGCATCATCGTGCGCCTGACCGACGCCTGGACCGAGGTGCTGCGCCGGCGCCAGGGCAACTCGGCCACCGGCCCCTGGCCGCCCGAGGTCGCCGAGCTGATGGGGCAGATGGCCGCCGCCGGCGCGCTGATGCAGTCCAACATCAAGTTCAACGGCTCGCTCATCCTGCAGATCTTCGGCGACGGCCCGGTCAAGGTGGCCGTGGCCGAGGTCCAGCCTGACCTCTCGCTGCGCGCCACCGCCAAGGTGATGGGCGAGGTGCCCGCGGGCGCACGTCTGTCGCAGCTGGTCAACGTGGGCAACCACGGCCGCTGCGCGATCACGCTCGACCCCAAGGACAAGTTCCCCGGCCAGCAGCCCTACCAGGGCGTGGTGCCGCTGCATGGTGACCGCCGCGAGAAGATCGAGCGCCTGTCCGAGGTCCTCGAGCACTACATGCTGCAGTCCGAGCAGCTCGACACCCGGCTGGTGCTGGCCGCCGACGAGAAGGTGGCCGCGGGCCTGCTGATCCAGCGCCTGCCCGTCGAGGGCGAGGGCAACCTGGCCGGCAGCCTGGTGAGCCGCGCCAACGAGGACGCCATCGGCACCGACGAGGACTACAACCGCATCGCCACCCTGGCCGCCAGCCTCACCGCCCAGGAGCTGCTCGAGCTCGACGTCGACACCGTGCTGCGCCGGCTGTTCTGGGAGGAAAAGCTCCTGCGCTTTCCGCCGCAGACGCCGCGCTTTGCCTGCAGCTGCAGCCGCGAGCGCGTGGCCGGCATGATCCGCGGCCTGGGCCAAGAGGAGGCCGAGTCCATCATCGCCGAGCGTGGCGACATCGAGGTCGGCTGCGATTTCTGCGGCCACCAGTACCACTTCGACGCGGTGGACGCGGCCAGGCTGTTCGCCGCGCCCGGTGACCTGCCGCCGGTGACCACGTCGGTGCAGTGAGACGCACGCCGTGGCGCAACACCCGCGCGGGCCTGCCAGAGGCCGCATGACGGCCCGCCAGGCCCCGCAGGAGAAGGCTGCGCGACGGCTCGTCGTCCTGCTGGTTTTCTTCATCCTGGCCCAGACCCTGGGCTGGATGCACCGCAGCCTGCACGGCGCCCCGGCGCCGGCGGCCGCCACCCGGCTCGAGGCGCTGTCGTCCGCGGTGGCGCCGGCCCACGGTCACCACCGCGAGGGCGGGCTGCATGGGCTGGTGCCTGCGCACCAGGATGCTTCGGACTGCCAGCTGTTCGATGCCGTCACGCAGGCCGATGGCCTGCCCGCTCCCCTGGCCGTGGCCAGCCTCCCGCCAGCGACGGCCGCGCCCGAGGCTGCGCCCGCAGCGGTCGTGGCCCGCCGTGCCGCGCTCTTCGACGCGCGCGGTCCTCCTGTCTTCCGCTCCTGAAGTCCTCGCCCCCCGGGCCGGCCACGCCGACCCCGGGGTCGGCTCACCCATTTCACAGCGGAATCCATGACCCTTCATTTCTTCTCGCGCGGCCGTGCCACGGCGCGCGCCACGGCCCTTCTCTTCATCACCTGCGCCTCGGCCACCGTGGCCGCGCAATCCATCGACGCCGGCTGGAAGGCCGGTGCCGTGCTCGACGCATCGGTCGCCTCCGATGCCCTGGCCCTGGGCACGCGTGACAAGGGCCCGGGACTCGGGCACAGCGACATCAACGTCAGCGGCCCGCTGGGCCAGGCCTTCCAGGCGCAGGCAACGGCCGTCGCGCACACGCTGGACCGCAAGCTGGAGGTCGAGCTCGAGGAGGCCTGGGTCCAGACACGCCGGCTCCCTGCCGGCCTGCAGCTGCGGGCCGGCCGCTTCGCCTCGCAGCTGGGCTACCTGAACGAGCGGCATCCCCACACGGACGACTTCATCCAGCGACCGCTGCTGCACCGCGCCTTCCTGGGCAGCCACTGGACCGACGACGGGCTCCGCGTCAACTGGACGGCACCGACCGACCTGTACCTGCGGCTCGGGCTCGAGGCCTTCCAGGGGCGCCGCCTGGTCGAGTCCGCCACGGCCACTCCCACGCTGGGCGTGGTCGTGGCCTCGGGCCGCGTCGGCGGTGACCTGGGCAGCCACCAGAGCTGGCAGGCCGGCCTCGCCTTCATGCACAACCGCCGCGGCGCGCCGGCCGAGGCCGAGGAGGACCACGGCCATGCCGACGCGCATGCCGCAGGGCACGGCGCCCAGTACGCCGGGCGCCGGGTCCGGCTGGCCGAAGTCGCCTGGAAATGGGCGCCTCAGGGCAACAACCGCCAACAGCAGGTGCGCGTGACCTACGAGCACGCGGTGATCTCCGGGCTGGGGCCCCTGGCGTCGGCAGGTGACAAGCACCGGGCCTCCTACCTGGGTGCGGTCTGGCGCTTCGCCCCGGCCTGGGAGACGGGCGTCCGCGCCGACCTGCTGCAAGTGCGGCAGCTGCACGAGGACGCGTACGAGGACGGCCGCCTGCGCGAGGCCGCCTGGATGCTGGCCTACCAGCCCGGGCACGCGCAGACGGTGCGGCTCCAGCTGTCCAGGCAGCAGGACCGGGGCGGTTTCTCCGCCGCCTCGCACGCGGTCCAGGTCCAGTACATCCGCCACTGGGGGGCCCATGCCGCGCATTCGTTCTGACGCCGCACGCTCTTTCGGGCGCGCGCTGCTGGCCTGCGGCGCCCTGGCCGGCGCCAGCGCGGTGCACGCGCTCACCGTGTTCACCTGCGAGCCGGAATGGGCCGCCCTGGTCCGGCAGCTGGCGCCTGCGGCCGAGGTCCGCAGCGCCACCCATGCGCGCCAGGATCCCCACCACATCGAGGCCCGCCCCAGCCTGATCGCGCTGCTGCGAAAGGCGGACCTCGCCGTCTGCACCGGCGCCGAGCTCGAGGCCGGCTGGCTGCCGACGCTGCAGCAGCGCGCGGGCAACCCGCGGGTGCAGGACGGTGCGCCCGGCATGCTCTTCGCCGCGGACCACCTCAAGCTCATCGATCCCCGGCCGCCCGGGGCTCCGGTGGAGGGCGATGTGCATGCAGCGGGCAACCCGCATCCGCAGCTCGATCCGCGGCGCATGCTGCAGATGGCCGCGGTGATCGCGGCCCGCCTGGAGCAGCTGGACCCGGCGGGGCGGGCCGGCTACCGCGCCGGGCTGTCTGCCTTCCAGGCCGACTGGCAGGCCCGGATCGCGCAGTGGGAGCAGCGCGCGGCGCCGCTCAAGGGGATGCGGGTGGCGGCCCAGCACGGCACCTTTGCCTATCTCTGGCGCTGGCTGGGCATCGAGCAGGTCGCCGACCTGGAGCCCAGGCCCGGGGTGCCGCCCACGCCGGGCCACCTGCAGAAGGTGCTGCAGTCGGTGCGCCAGGCGCCGCCTCAGGCCGTCGTCGTGTCCGCCTACCAGGACCCACGCGGCGTGCAATGGCTCGCCCAGCAGCTCGGCCCGCGGACCACGCTGCTGCAGCTGCCCTCGACCGTGACCGACGAGCCGCCGTCGTACACCCTGCCGGGGCTCTACGACCACCTGATCGACCGCCTGCTGGCGGCCGCTGCCCGGTGACGCCCGGGGCCGACCTCGCCTGGCTGGCGGCGCCTGCGGCGGCCCTGCTGGCCGCCTGCCTCCTCCTGGTGCCGCTGGGCGCCGAGGTGTTGCGACGGGGCGTGGTGTTCATCGACCT
>JACCDX010085984.1_pt1 | contig 16880 bp, 20 predicted proteins | sample 7449681 | NCBI WGS metagenome assembly JACCDX01 (sample SAMN15323450, study PRJNA562643) | freshwater metagenome | isolation source: river surface water | place: USA:Blue River Watershed | collected 2017-08-18 | reverse complement strand
ATAAAATGATCTTGAGTGACACACCTTCTCGTGCATTTAAATTATTGAAGAGCACCCATCTATTACCCTTAATTTTCCCTGAAATGGAAGACTTATGCGGTATAGAAACAATTAATGGTAAAAGTCACAAAGACAATTTCATTCATACACTACAAGTACTTGATAATCTAAGTTTGAATAGCGACTCTCTTTGGTTGAGATGGGGTGCAATTTTACATGATATCGCAAAACCACCTACGAAACGCTTTGACCCTAAAATTGGATGGACATTTCATGGGCATGAAGAACTTGGAGCCAGAATGGTTCCTCGCATTTTTAAAGCTATGAAATTACCCCTAGATAATAAAATGAAATATGTCCAGAAACTTGTACGACTTCATTTAAGACCAATTGCTTTAGTAAAAGGTTCAGTAACTGATTCAGCGATACGGCGATTGCTACATGAAGCGGGAGATGACATAGAAGATTTAATGCTCTTGTGTAATGCTGATATAACGTCAAAAAATGAGTTTAAGGTTAAAAAATATCGAGAAAATTTCCAACTCGTTTCGCAAAAATTAAAAGCTGTCGAAGAAAAAGATAAAATTCGAAATTTCCAACCTCCAATTAGCGGAGAATTCATCATGAAAACATACAATATCGGCCCATGTGCAGAAATTGGTGCTATTAAAAATAGTATTAAAGAAGCAATACTTGAAGGAGAAATTGCCAATAATTTTGAAGAAGCTTTAATTCTCATGCTTAAATTAGGTCAACAACATGGATTAAAGGCAACAGAAATACGTCCTGTCTCAAATTAGTTTGTATCTTTACACTAAGATCCAATGCTCATATGCCAGGCCTTAAATTCAGAGTGCTTCTTGACACAGATAAAAACGAAGAGATTTTTCGTGATATCTTAATTCGTGATTCAGATAATTTCGAGTCATTATTCCAGTCCATAATCAAAGCCTTTAATTTTAAAGGAGATCAAATGGCTTCTTTTTATGTTTCCAACGACAATTGGGACAAAGGTCATGAAATTAGCCTGATGGATATGTCTTATGACGACGACAGTATAGATTCATTACCCAGTGTAATGAAAAATGCTATAATTAAGGATTTTCTCGAGGAACCAGATCAGAAATTCATACTTGTTTATGATTTTATGAAAATGTGGATATTCTTGATTGAATTGATCGGTTTCGATCGGATAGAACCTGAAACTCCCGAAACAATTTTATCCGTAGGTACACCTCCAATGGAGAGCACAAAACAAATGTTGGATGAAAGCATGTTTTCGAGTGAAAATGCCGAAGTGGAAGATTATGAAGACGAGGACGAACTTGGATTCAACGACTTTGATGACGACTACTCCGATGATGACCTCGCGGATTACAACGAAGAATTTTATTGATGAATAAATTGAAAGGAGATCCAGTTGGTAAAGCTATTTTGGATTATTCCAAATCTCGAAAACCTGCAGATATTATTGTACATTCTGACTTGTGCGAAGATGATATTATCCCTGTAGAAGTTCTTTTTCGCTCCTATAAAGAAATGCCCGATCTTGAGAAAAAAGCTTTAGCACTTTGCAAAGGAGAAATTTTAGACGTTGGAGCTGGTGCAGGTGTACATGCTTCCTGGTTAAAAAATGAAGGGTTTAATGTAACAGTTTTGGATTCCAGTAAGGGGGCATCAAATTTTCTTGAACAACAAAATTTTCATGTAATCTCTTCTGACTTTACCTCTGCCTCAACCCATAATAAATACGACACAATTCTTATGATGATGAATGGAATTGGAATTGCTGGTAAATTATCAAATCTCAACGATTTTCTCTTGAAAGTGAAATCACTTTTAAATCCAGGTGGTCAATTACTTTTCGATTCCTCAGATGTGAAATATTTATATGAGGACGAAGACGGTTCTCTATTGGTAGATTTAAATGCAGAATATTACGGGAATTTCAAGTTCCAAATGGAATATAAAAAAGAAATTGGAGAATGGTTTGATTGGTTATACGTTGACTATGATACAATTCACAAATTCGCACAAAAAATAAATGCTAAATCAGAACGAATCATGGAATTCGATAATCATTATTTGGCAAGAATTACCTTTTAAAAAAATGCGTATAATCATTCTTACTATTGCGCTTGTGCTGGTATCGTGTACAACATATTCAGACGAAGAAATTCAAGAATTTGATGAACAAATAGAGGTTTACTTGAAAAAGCAAAAACTTTCTTATTCTAGGTCAGAAGATGGATTATATTACCGAATTGAAAATGCAGGTAAGGGTAGAAAAATACAATACAATGACAGTGTATTAATCACTTATAAAGGTTCTTTATTGGATGGTAAAATTGTCGATTACCAAAAAACTCCCATCTGGTTTGCTGTCAAAGATTTAATTTCAGGTTGGAAACAAGGTCTAACAATGGTAAGTAAAGAGGCTGAACTAAAACTTATTGTACCACCACAATTAGGTTATGGTGATCATGAATTAGAATCAATACCCATAAATTCTATTCTCATTTATGAATTAAAAGTTTTCGACATTCATTAAAAATCAATTAGCAATTGTTATTTTTACACATCAAAAATAAGAAACAGAACTATGAGCGTACTCGTTAATAAAAACTCAAAGGTTATCGTACAAGGATTCACAGGAAGTGAAGGAACTTTCCATGCAGGTCAAATGATTGAATATGGAACAAATGTAGTGGGTGGTGTTACTCCCGGAAAAGGTGGAACTTCTCACTTAGATCGTCCTGTTTTTAATACCGTTCTTGATGCAGTAAAGACAACAGGCGCTGATGTTTCAATTATTTTTGTTCCACCTGCGTTTGCAGCTGACGCAATTATGGAAGCCGCAGAAGCTGGAATAAAAGTTATCGTTTGCATTACCGAAGGTATTCCTGTAAATGATATGGTGAAAGCAAAAGAATACATTAAAGGTTTCTCTTGTCGATTGATCGGCCCAAATTGCCCTGGAGTAATTACTGCTGATGAGGCTAAGGTTGGAATCATGCCTGGTTTTGTATTCAAAAAAGGAAAAATAGGAATTGTCTCTAAATCCGGTACCTTAACTTATGAAGCTGCTGATCAAGTAGCAAAAGCTGGTTTGGGAATAACAACAGCAATTGGCATCGGTGGTGACCCAATCATTGGAACAACGACTAAAGAAGCAGTAGAATTATTAATGAATGATCCCGAAACAGAAGGAATCGTAATGATTGGAGAAATCGGAGGAAGTCTAGAAGCTATTGCCGCAAGATGGATTAAAGAAAATGGAACAAAACCTGTAGTTGGTTTTATTGCTGGTGAAACAGCTCCTAAAGGAAGAACTATGGGGCATGCCGGTGCTATCGTTGGTGGTGCTGATGATACAGCAGAAGCTAAAAAACACATCATGAGAGAATGTGGAATCCACGTTGTTGATTCACCTGCTCAAATTGGCGCTAAAATGGCCGCTGTACTTGGTGTAACGGTTTAATACTAACTTGTAAAAGCGACTAAGGGTCGCTTTTTTTTTGAAATGTCTATACAGAATCTACAGAAAGTCAGGGTATTCGAAAATTCCCACATCGTTTTTTGGTTATTTAAAGACATGAGTTGGGCAATGGGTTGGAAATGGCTCGGAATAGCTATGATCATCCCAACTTTATTTATATCGATTCTCATTACCTACAAGTTAAAAGTCGATGTCCGCGAATGGTACCACAACAATGCTGTAACACTTTGGATTATTGCAAATAGCTATTGGATGATTAGTGAATTTTATGGATTCGATGATACCGTTCTTTTTGAGAATGTGAAAGGAATTCATATTTCTTTGATTCCTTTTGTGGCCGGAATATTTGTTGTTAGCTTTTACTATCTTTTCAAACGTGAGCGGGATGTTAATTCCAAAAATCCCAAGTAATACCCAATTTTAGTTGAGTGGAAGGATAAAAATACCCCTTTAGAATTTCTGTTTTATTACCCACCCATAGGTAGGAAAGGTTATCAACTCTTACAAAAAAGCGAAACTGATTCACGTTGAAATTGGCAAATGCGCCTAAAGTATAATATCCAGGATAAGAATCTTGTTGAGGCAACGAAGCGAGATTGAATGATCCAATAACAGGACTGTATATTAAGCGTTTATGAGAAGAAAGATAATAAGCATCCACTCCAATTAGTGTTTTTAATCGACCTTGTTTGAAAAGGCCAAATTTATAGGCTATTCGAACATTGAAATGGTGTTTAGGAAGGTAACTAATTTCATTTGGAATTGACGTGAATTTATACCCAAGTTGACTTATTATTCGCTTGGTGTTAACACCTCCAGTTAACTTTAATTTTAATGCATTTATCATCCCAGGAAATTGAGTTGTCCATTGAGTTGAATCAAAAAAATAACCATTTGACGATTTCCAATATTCACCTCCAAATTGCGACCATAAAATAGATCGACTGTAGGCATATTCTAGTCCAAATTTCAGGTTTTGTTGAAGCGAAATCGATGTTAACGAATAATCTAAGTTATTGCCTCTAAAATCACGAATAAAAGGAGATGGTGGCAAACTACTCAACTCATTATAGAATCTTATCCTTGAAGATTTAAGAACAAGAGAAAATTCATTGTCAATCAAGAAAGAGGAGAAATTACCATACAATCCATAATATCCTTGAGAGGAAAAACGATAATTCTTAGTTGAATAGAGAAGTTCAAAATCCACATCGATTTCCGTTGTATCTAGCTGCCTTCCCATCGTTTGAGAATTCCAATTATAGGCACCAATATGAGAACTTAACTTAAATTTTCCTTTTTCATAAAAGAATCCAAAGGCTGCATTGAACTTATCTAAAAAGACACTATCTGCTGTTTCAGTGGAATCAATTGTAATTAAGGAATATAACGTGGAAAGATCTCCTTCTTCATAATAAAAACGCTTGAACTTGGAATAATTTAAGGAAAGTTCTGTCCCTGTTTTTATTTCAGAAGATCGGGAGAAGTTGTATTTTAAATCATTGCTGTATACCGTACTTGCATTTTTAGAGGAAGCGTTGTCTTTATTTACAGAAATCAAATTCTGAGGTAAGACATTCAATAAAGAATCATTTGCCAATCCATCACTCCAATTTGCAGTCAGACCGTGGTGCTCAATTTTCATGATACTCTCTATTTTGGGAAAAGATAGACGCATCAACAACTTATAATTTAGTTGCTTATTGAATGAATTACGTTGAAAGCCATTAAATTGATCCTGTGAAAGATTCGCATTTAATAACAGATTCTTTGATACAGCTTGCTGATAGTTTGCCGTTAAAAGCTGAGTCCCTTGTTGACCAAAAGAATATCCAAATCCAATGTGCGGAAGTGCTGTGAAAATTATTCTTCTATCGTTTTTGTTCGGCACGAAAAGATGTTGAGAATTGGTTAAAATTAGATTTTCATCAGGGAACTCGCAAAAACCAAATGCAACAAAGGGTAAAGAAAATGAACGAGAATGTACATCTAATGAATCTAAATGTCCTCTTGTTTTAAATGAAGCTTTTAAAGTGTCAATTGACCAATTCTGAGCTTTGAACGAGGTTAAAGACAAAACCGAAAAGACAAAAATCAGAAATCTGTACATGCACACAAACCTACAAAAAAAGGGGCAAATAGCCCCTTTAAGTTACAATGTTTAGGAAATACTAAAGTGCGTTAATATGCAACTGAAGTCCAGACTTCAAATTAGAAGCTTTGTTCGAGTGAATAATATTGCGTTTCGCTAACTTATCAATCATCGCCGTCACTTTTGGAAGTAGAGATGATGCTTCTGATTTATCCGAAATGCTTCTTAGGCTTCGAATCGCGTTACGCGTTGTTTTGTGTTGGTATTTGTTCAATACTCTCTTCGCGTCGTTTGAACGGATTCTTTTGATTGATGACTTGTGATTTGCCATATTTTAGTTAATTATTTTATTTATTTTTTTTGCAGCCCATAGGAGAATCGAACTCCTGTTTCCAGGATGAAAACCTGGCGTCCTAACCACTAGACGAATGGGCCAAACTATCATTTAAAGCTTGGCAGCCCATAGGAGAATCGAACTCCTGTTTCCAGGATGAAAACCTGGCGTCCTAACCACTAGACGAATGGGCCAACTACCCTAATTTTTCAATTTGGGAGTGCAAATATACGAGTAAATTCGTTAAACGCAAGAGAGAATCTCACTTTTTTAAATTTTAATTTTCCTCTCCTTTCATTCTAAAACCTAATCTTTTGGCGGTTTGTAGCTTTAGAGAATCACCAATATATTGAATTTGTGAAACAGTAAGTTGATCGTAATACTCGAACGGAGGAATGTACAAATCAAATTCTAGTGCATGAGCAAACGCTAATTGAACGATTATCTCCACGATGTCATCTGATAACTGTAAATTTTGAGGATCTCTAAACATTCCTCCCAACATCCCCTTACCTTCTACCCAAAAATGACGTTCATGATTTACAAACACCCTTCCTATAAGATATCCAATGTCCTCCATTCTATTTTTTAGAAAGGACTCAGCAAGAAAATTGTAAACGTTTATAATCCCAAAATACCCATTATTTTCATTGCCTCTGAAATAAGAAGTTCCCCAAAGTGGATTATTATCGGGTAATCTGAATACATTATTATGCAAATTAAAAACCAATACATCGCTTCCGATATACACGTGCATTTCAAACTTACCTTTATCTTCCGTATATAAACGAATTCTTGGGTCGTCAATCACCTTCTTCAAGGCATCGATTTCAAATAGAATCATCTTTTTAAATGACTCAAATACTTTTTCACAATCATCTGCTATGTCTTGTTTTAATGCCGATTTATTCAATAACAACTGCTTTAATGCTGCTCTATTTTGTTCAATTGCCTTTTCTTTCTTCATGGTACATTTTATTTATCAAATATAAGTTAACCAAGTATAAAATGATATTTGTGAACAAAAAATTAATTTAATGTTAGTTCAATTGTACGTATCTTTGAGTTTAAATAAGTCTCAAAGTTTCTAAAGTGCAGCAAAAGAAAACCATATGGTTTGTTATAAATCCCATTTCGGGAGTTAAAAGAAAAGATGGAATTCCTGCATTGATTCAATCTGAACTAGATTTATCGGCCTATGACTATGAAATAAAATACACTGAGAGAAAAGGACATGGGTATCAAATTGGTAAAGAAGCTGTTGAAAGCAAAATTGACATTGTTTGTGCCGTTGGTGGTGATGGTTCCGTCCATGATGTTGGAACTGCTCTCATTGGAACCGATGTGAAATTGGCAATCTTACCTTCGGGCTCTGGAAATGGTTTAGCGCGCCATCTTAAAATTCCACTAGACCTTTCTAAAGCAATCCAATGCATTAACCATTTTTTTAGTATTCAAATGGATACTGTAAAAGTTAACGACAACCCCGTATTAGGTTTTGGAGGTTTTGGACTAGATGCACTTGTTGCTAAACGTTTCGATCAAGATAAGAGAAGGGGATTTTGGGTCTATGTCAAGCATGTTTTAAAGGAATTCTTCAAATATCATCCTATCAATTTTACCATTGATACGAATGGTGAAATTAAGAAAATTCCCGCTGTGATGTGTACCGTAGCGAATACCTCAGAATTTGGAAATGGGTTTATTGTGTCTCCAAAATCTGATCCAACGGATGGAAAACTAGAACTTGTTATTTTAAAGCCTTTCTCTTTTTGGAAAATACCCTTTGTAGTAAACAACTATTTCAAAGGAAAATTACAGCGTGAAGCGTTAAGTGAAGTTATTTCTTTTGAAACAGCAACCATTGAAATGAATAATTCACTCGGACATTATGATGGCGAACCTACAGTTGTTCCAAATAAAGTAATTGTTGAGGTTGTTCCTAAAAGTCTTCATATTATAATTGGAAAATAAAAATGTCTTTCATTGAACCAAATTTAGAATTTATTTTATCCCACCTGAATAAATTAGAAGAATCTTCTACACCACAATGGGGAAATATGTCTGCTCAACGGATGGTTGAACATCTATCCGATAGTTTAAATATGGCTATGGGGAATGGCAAACATGAATTAGCTATTCCTGAAGAAAAATTACCTTCAATGCTAGGTTTCTTATGGAGTGAAAAGCCTATGGCAAAGAATATACAAGTGCATTTTGCCCCGGAAAATTACACGCTCAGAAATGAAACGATGGAGCTTGCCATTGATGAATTTTGCGAACTTTGGATCGATTTTGAAACCTCTTACGAGGAATCACCTGAAAAAACTTCTCTTCATCCCTACTACGGCCCATTAGACTACAAAGGTTGGCTGCGTTTACATGCCAAACATTTTACACATCATTTTCAGCAGTTTAATCTCTGTTAATGCACGTTGCTATTCCAATTATAAGCATTACAATAGGTGTGCTGAATTATATTTATTGGAGAAAAAAAGGCCATTCTAATTGGAGTATTCTTCTTTTTGGAACAATTGTTTCCTTTATTTTACTGGCAATGTTATCAAAGTACCTAATGCATTAGTTACTTAATAAAAGGAATGAACCTAGGAACTTTCTTCTGATATTCTTTGTAATGTGGGTACTTTTCTGCCGAAATAGCTTCCGAAAAATCAGAACTCCCCTTAAATAGAATTATCAATAGCACACAACCTCCCATTGACCAATTAATCCATTCACCCGTTGCATTTACTGAAAATAAATAAAAAAATATCCATATCAATTGTTCCATAGCGTAATTCGGATGCCGTACGAATGCCCACAAGCCCATATTTACAAAACCATGCGCATATTCACCCAAAGGCTCGTTATTCTTAATCCTCCTGTATTTTTCAGTTTGAAAATCATATTGTTGTTGATCAGCAATATACTCCAGTAGTACTGCAAAAACAAAGACAATTGATAAGGTGATGTCGAATAAATTCAAATCGCCGCTTGAGCCAGAATTTAAATCAACCAAAATAGGTAATGTGAAAAGAAAAATAAGAACATTTTGATATCCACTGATGAAAAATAAATTAAACAATCCCCAAACAATTTTATTATTGAATCCCGGGCGCTCCCTTAAAATTTTCCAACGGTAATCTTCCTCACCTTCCCAAAATTTTAGTACATAAGCTCCGCGACGGGCAAAATTGTAAGTTAATCGAATACCCCAAACGGTTGCCAAAACGCTCATTAATGTCATTCTTGGAGTAAAATCTCCCAAATAGCTCATGTACCAAGTATAAAAAATAGGCACTATGCTCCATAATTTATCGACTTGAGAATTATTTCGCGTAATCTCGCCAACAAAAAAGCAATACGCAATAACTCCAACTACCCAATAGGATAATTTCCACAAAATAAATTCTTGTAATTCATTGGGTGGAGTGCCAAAATTGATGCAAACGAATGGAATTACAATTACTGTAAAAATCAATAAAAGGATAGTCAATAACATATTGTTTTTTTTAATTTTCTATTTTATACCCTGATCTTTTGGCATCATATGCTTTAAAAGTACCAGTAGAATGAGCAATCAATTCTTCTTTGTCGTTGTAGATATTTGCTTCCATGAAGATTATTGTTGTTCCCTTTTTTTTAACAATTGAACGCGCGATAAGGTTTTCACCTTCTTTTACAGATTGAAGAAATGAAATCTTAAACTCCAAAGTAGAAACAACTTTATGATGTTCTTGGACCAAAGAAAGTGCTCCAACTCCCATGCAAGCATCTGCCAAAGCTGAAATACAGCCACCGTGCGCATGAAATGGAGTGGCTAAATGGCGTTGAGAAATGTCCAAAAAATAAGCCACTTCACCAGGAGCCACAACCTTAAAATTCATTCCCAACAATGTTCCAAAATGATTGTAGGTTATATATTGAGCAATCAAATCATTCATGATGCGTGTAAGTAATTACCATTCGTGAACTTCTCATATAATTTCTCTTGTATGGCATAGAAAACTGGCTGAACATCTTTCGGTTTTACCCAAACTTGGACTATAACTTTAGGACCACCATCGGTTATTTCTTCAATTCCAATAAATATTTCCGGTTTATGAAGAATCCGCTCATCACTTTTGATTACTTCGTTAACGAGAAGTTTGATTTCATTTAGCGAAATTCCTGCTTTTAATTGAAATGACCAATCGACACGCCTATTATCTTGTTTGGTATAGTTCACAATATTACCGTTTGCAAGGGGTCCATTCGGAACTATAATGGTTTTGTTTTCTGCAGACTTCAAATAAGTATTAAAAATTTGTATCTCCATTACGGTTCCTTGCTCGTTTTGAGCTTTAATCGTATCACCTACTTTAAATGGTTTTAAAACTAAAATCATAATCCCACCCGCAAAATTGGATAAGGTACCTGAGAATGCCATCCCAATTGCTAAACCTGCAGCACCTAAAAGGGTGATGAAAGAAGTCATCTGCACGCCCAATTGCGTCAAAGAGGTGATAACAACTAAAATTTTAATCGAAATTTTAACAAAACTTGCCGTAAATGAAATAATTCCTGGATCTGTTTTGCTCCTCTGAAGCAGCTTCTTTACCATCTTGGAAACAAACCCAGACAACCAAATACCTATAATAAAAATAAGTAGTGCAAGGAATAAGTTCTTTCCTAACAAAAACAATATTCTGTACCACTGATCGTAAGACAATCCAAATAAGGCAAGGAAGAAACCATACATAGAACTAATTTTGACAAAATTAAGTAGTTTTGAATATGTTTTTTGTTTTGTCAAAGATTTTACTTTTTATGTTAAGTCCGTTTATCTGGATTATGACTTTACTTATACTATCTTTTTCTCTTTCGTCACCATTTTGGAAAAACCGTATGAAATGGCTGGCTGTAGCAACTTTTATCATTTTCACAAATCCTTTTTTCTTAGGAGGGTTAATAAAATCATGGGAAGTAAAAGCTACACGAATTGAGGATAGCGGAAACTACGACATTGGAATTGTTCTAAGTGGAATGATGGAATACAATAAAGATGTAGAGCGACTATCTGTTCGCAGAGGTACAGACAGAATTTGGCAAGCAATTACTTTGTATAAAAAAGGTAAAATCAAAAAAATATTGATTTCTGGAGATAGCGGTTACCTTGTAAAAGATGGCTTGCATGAAGCAGATCAAATGAAAGAGGTACTGCTATCATGGGGTATACCAAATGAAGACATTATTATTGAGAATCAAAGTAGAAACACACATGAGAACGCAGTTTTCACAAAAGCACTAATTCAAAAAGAATATCCGAGTAGTTCATTGCTTTTAATAACCAGCGCCTTACACATGAAACGAGCAAAGGCCTGCTTTGATAAAGAAGGATTAAAAGTAAATACGTTTTCCACCGACCATTATTCGGAGGAAAATGCAGATTTCACGCTCGATAATTTAATTCCAAGCATCGATGCGTTCCAATTATGGGATACGTTCAATAAAGAATGGGTAGGTTATGTGGTGTATTGGGTAATGGGCTATTTATAATGGAAAAAGTCATAAACGACACTTCAGGCGAAGTTTTTTTAATTCGAAACTTCCTTAATGAAAATGAGTGTGAACGCTACTTTTCCGGACTAATGAAGGCCTTGTCTTTTGAGCAGAAGGACATCGTGATGTTTGGAAAGAGAATTGAAATACCACGCTTGGAAAGCTTTCACGCTATAGATGGGAAATCATACGGATATTCGGGAAAACGTTTAGATACAAGATTTTTCAACCCAATATTAACTTCGATAAAGAAAAAAATTGAAGGACAAATCTCTGTGCATTTTAATTCTGTTTTGGTAAACCTCTACAGAAATGAAAACGACTCCAATGGTTGGCATGCTGACGATGAAAAAGAACTCGGAAAAAATCCCGTTATTGCCTCAATAAGTTTAGGAGCAAAGAGGCGTTTTCAACTGAAACACAAACTTGAACCGCTAAAACATACCCTTGAATTGAATAATGGCGATTTATTGATCATGGGAGGAACACTTCAATCAAATTGGAAACATCAAGTTCCAAAAGAAAAATACTTTTGTGGCCCACGTTTAAACTTGACCTTTCGATTTATCTATTAACTTTGAAACATGGACGAACGCTTTATGCATCGCGCGTTGTTTCTCGCAAAACTAGGATTAGGAAAGGTTGCTCCAAACCCTCTCGTGGGTTGCGTTATTGTTCATGATAACATTATCATTGGCGAAGGTTATCATCAGTTTTATGGTGGACCACATGCTGAAGTTAATGCTCTAAAGCAAGTAGAAAACCCCGACTTATTAAAAAAAGCCACAGTTTACGTTACCCTAGAACCATGTTCTCACTTTGGCAAAACACCTCCCTGTTCAGATTTATTAATAAAATCTGGTGTTAAAAATGTCGTAATTGGCACAAGAGACAGTAATCCACTTGTATCAGGAAAAGGTATTGATAAGCTCAAAAAAGCAGGAATTGAGGTCATAGAAAACGTATTAGAAAATGAATGCCGAAAAATAAACCGGAGATTTTTTACTTTTCATGAGAAATCAAGACCTTATGTCATTTTGAAATGGGCACAAACCTCAGATGGATACTTAGACAAACAGCGTTCTTCGAATGAAATTGGAATCAATTGGATTACTGAGCCTGAAACAAAATCTTTGGTGCACAAATGGAGAAGTGAAGAACAAGCAATCTTAGTTGGACGGAATACCATAATGAACGATAATCCGTCCTTAACGGTGCGTGATTTTTCAGGAAAAAATCCTATTCGAATAGTAATAGACAGTCAACTCGCTATAAGTAACATGAAAAACGTTTTCTCTGATGATGCAGAAACATTGGTATTCAATCGGATAAAAAATGAAAAAATTGGAAATACCGAGTGGATTAAGATTCAGGAAACGAATACAGATCTTATTCTTAAAGAACTCTACAAACGTGGTATCCAATCGGTTTTAGTGGAAGGTGGAAGTCGTACCTTGCAGTATTTCATAATCGATAACGTTTGGGATGAGGCGCGCGTTATTGTAGGAAATTCCCAATTCGGTGGTGGCGTAAAGGCTCCCGTTTTGAATAAACTACCGAATGACACCTACCTTTTCGGGAAAGACAGAATATATAATTTTGTAAGGAAATGATTTCTTTAATTCTTTCAATTCTCACTTCTGCTTGCATTTTTATACTTTTTAAACTTTTTGGCAAATACCGAATTGATACCTTTCAAGCAATTGTTTTCAATTATTTTACTGCCTTAATTTGTGGATTAGTTTTTTTTGGACACGAATGGGATAATACCGCTTTGTCAAATACAGCTTGGATTCCAAGTGTCTTAATATGCGCTGTGCTTTTCATATCCATTTTCGCTCTAATGGGAATTAGTTCTTTAAGAAACGGAATAGGTGCTACCTCCATTGCCGCAAAAATGAGTATGGCGTTAAGTATGGCATTAATGATTGTATTGTACAACGAACCATTTTCAACAGTTAAGCTCATTGGAATTATCCTAGCTTTAATAGGTGTTGTCCTAGTATCAATCGAAAAATCGAACAACACTTCCACAGAAAGATCGCTGTGGATGCTTGTGGTAATATTTTTTGGAAGTGTATTGCTAGACGTTGTTTTGAACTACAGTCAGCGTTTTTTATTGAACAATCTTTCATCTTCCCTTTATACTGCCTTTGGTTTTGGAATTGCTGGTTTAATTGGGATCTTGGTCTTATTATTTCAAAAAAAACTGAATCAAATTACGTGGAAAAATATAGTTGCCGGAATTATACTTGGCATTCCAAATTTCTTTTCTATTTACCTACTTCTCTTGGCCTATCAAAATGCCCCTTTAAATGACTCTGATATTGTTGCAATCATAAATATTTCAATTGTTAGCTTAAGCACATTTATTGGTATTATTTTTTTCAACGAAAAGTTCACCCTTCAAAAAATTATGGGTCTAACAGCTGTTTTAATAGCTATATTTTTAATTAGTCAGTATTGAACAGTTAAAAAACATAAATTACAGCGTTAGTAATATGATTAGTCGTATTTTTGGTTATGCGTAAAGCGTTTTTTATCTTTATTCTTATTTTATCAAATTTTAGCTTTTCTCAAGGCACGTATCAAGTTGCGGTATTGAAATATAACGGTGGTGGAGATTATTATGCAAATCCAACGGCTCTCCCGAATCTTGTTCAGTTTTGCAATAAGGAGTTAAACACCAATATTTCCAAGGATGTCCCCTATGTTGAAGTTGGAAGTAAAGATATTTTTCGATACCCTTTTGTTCATATGACCGGACACGGGAATGTCGTTTTTTCGAGATCTGAAATTGAAAATCTTAGAAAATACCTTTTAGCTGGTGGATTTTTACATATCGACGACAACTACGGGATGAATGAGTTCATAAGAGCTGAATTAAAAAAAGTTTTTCCTGATAAACAACTGGTAGAGTTACCAGGAAATCACCCTATTTTCAAACAAAAATATAGTTTCAATGGCCTTCCCAAAATTCACGAACACGATGGAAAACGCCCGCAAGCTTTTGGAATAATTGACGACGGTAGGCTCGTATGTTTATATACATATGAAACAGATTTAAGTGATGGATGGGAAGATCCTCAAGTTCACAATGATCCGCCAGAAAAGAGAAGAACTGCCCTACAAATGGGAGCAAATATATTAATGTATGTTTTTACTAATTAAATTTTAAAATTATGAATATCGCAGTTTTAATTTGTATCGGGGTAGTTATTTTATTGATTACTCTCTCTTTCTACACTGTAACTCAAGGAACCATTGCGGTAATCACCTTATTCGGGAAATACCGGAGAAATGCTCATCCAGGTTTACGTATTAGAATCCCTTTAATAGAGCAAATTCACAAGAGAATTTCCATACAAAATCAAAGTATTGAAATGGAGTTTCAAGCTGTTACTGTTGATCAAGCGAATGTTTACTTTAAAAGCATGTTGCTATACAGTGTGATGAATGAAGATGAAGAAACCATAAAAAAAGTCGCTTTTAAATTTATTAGCAATAAAGATTTGATGCAGGCACTCATTCGTACGATTGAAGGGTCAATTCGCTCTTATGTTGCCAGTCAGAAACAGAGTGAAATTTTAGGGCTACGCCATGAGTTAGTTGAAAATGTGAAGGAACAAATTGACCACACCTTGGAAGAATGGGGATATCACTTATTAGATTTGCAAATCAACGATATTACTTTTGATGCAGCCATCATTGAAAGCATGAGTAGAGTAGTTGCATCCAATAACCTAAAAGCTGCTGCTGAAAATGAAGGTCAAGCGTTACTAATTACAAAAACCAAAGCCGCGGAAGCCGAAGGTAACGCCATTAAAATTGCCGCACAAGCAGAAAAAGAAGCTGCAATGTTACGTGGACAAGGTGTTGCATTGTTCCGTCAAGAAGTTGCGAAAGGAATGAGCGAAGCTGCGGCGGAAATGAAACAAGCCAATTTAGATACCAACGTGATCTTATTTTCTATGTGGACAGAGGCCATTAAGAATTTTGCAGAATACGGAAAAGGAAATACCATCTTTTTGGATGGAAGTGCTGAAGGTATGCAGAAAACGCTGAGGCAAATTCAGGCCATGATGAGCGAAGACATGCAACAGAAAAAGTAATAAAAATAGCTTTGCTTATTTACTCGTAGCTATTGGCTCGATTAAAACTTGCAGTGTCGTTAAATTTCACACCTTCTTCTCGAAAAATGAGATGAGCCCTCTTCACACTCATCTGTCTTGTGTAAAAAGGTTCATTAACCACAAAATGATGAATGGAATGCGTTGAACCGAAATTAAAACAAAACAATTGAAATGGCCAAGTCCACCAAGCATTGAGGACTTGTGTCTGTCTAAAAATGTCTCCGTCTTCAACATCTCCATAAAAATGCATATTGGACGTAATAAAATGCAAACAAAATTGACGTATGTAATTGGGTAAGATTATAACGTAAATTAATGGATCGATGAATGAACTCCATTTCACTAACAATGTGGACTCCATAATTTCAATCCCAAACCAAGAACTTACACCAAGAAATATCCAGAAATAAAAAATAAAATAAGCAGGAATACCAATCGGCATAAATCCAAAAAACAAGGTTTTTCTGAGCATCTTCATGTCTTTTTCACTCAAGTTCCCTGATTTAAATTCCGTTTTAATTTCCTTAAAAATACGAACACATCGAAATAAAAAACTCAACAGTAAGTCTGGTGTCATAATCAGCCTCTTGAGTGACCAACGTTCTCCATTTGTAACGCCTCGCTCTTCAATATCTATAACCTTTCCCGAATGTTGATGGTGGTGGTGATGCCAGTATTTCCGAATCCATGGATTCAGAGTTAAAGGTCTAAATATCCAAACAACACCAAACATTACATTGATCATGAATTTTGATTTTTTGAAATACAAGCCATGGATTAAATCGTGTTCTAATTCATGTAGAATTGACGTCCAAAATGCAACCCAAATCACCAAGAACCAGGTCGAAATTAATTCAATATACCAAAGCCAAGAAAAGCATAGAATCATAGATGTACTAACGATAAGTAAGCCAAAACCAATGAAATCTTGAAATTTCAACCAAGAATAGGTCGACCTTAATCGCTCATGTTCTTGGCGTATCGCAAGGGTGATTCGTTTAATTCGCTCTTGATCTGCTATATTAATTGACATTCTGAATCTTGAAATTAATTAACTATTAAAAAACGAATGACAAATTTTTTCAAATAATTCGTGAGCAATATCGGATTCGAACCAATGACCCCTACCCTGTCAAGGTAGTGCTCTAAACCAACTGAGCTAATTGCCCTATAAAAAAAGCAGTCTAAGACTGCTTAAAGGTGTGGTCCCACCTGGGCTCGAACCAGGGACCACCTGATTATGAGTCAGGTGCTCTAACCAACTGAGCTATAGGACCATTT
>JACCDX010272107.1_pt1 | contig 16886 bp, 21 predicted proteins | sample 7449681 | NCBI WGS metagenome assembly JACCDX01 (sample SAMN15323450, study PRJNA562643) | freshwater metagenome | isolation source: river surface water | place: USA:Blue River Watershed | collected 2017-08-18 | reverse complement strand
TCCGATATCTTTGTGATTCGTGGTGGTTAGCCACCGCATGATACCGGTTGGATGGTGGTCATCATGATGATCATGATGGACAGTTGCTTGGGAACTCATCACTACCTCCTATTAAATACCAACAGCTAAATTAACAAACTCAAACTACTTATCTTAATGCTTTGACTTGTGCCGGTTGTAGCGTATCGCTCATACCACCGAAATCAACGCGCTCATAGGTAATCACTGCAGCAATATCTACATCATTCAACACGCTCTTCCAAGCAGGCATCACACCTTTACCGTTTAATACACGGTCTAAGTGGCTATCTTTCAACAACTTGCCTTGCTCATCAAAAATCTTGCCTTTGACGATCGCGCTATCTACCAATGAAGGGAATGCAGGTGGCAAACCTTTACCATTGGCTTGGTGACAAACTTGACAGTTCTTGGCATAGACTTCTTTGCCCTTGGCGACCAACTCGTCTTTTGTCCACTCTTTGCTAGCGCCTTCAGCTGCAGCGGCTAACTTGATTTTTTGCTCTTCTACCCAAACTTTATAGTCTGCTTCTGGCACCGCTTCAACGACCACAGGCATAAAGCCGTGACCCTTACCGCACAACTCTTTACATTGGCCACGATAGACACCAGGCTTATCGATTTTCACCCATGTTTCACGCAAGAAACCAGGGATGGCATCACGCGCCGCACCAAAAGCAGGTACCCACCAGTTGTGAATCACGTCAGTTGAGGTCAATAATACACGCACTTTTTTATCGACTGGCAGAACCAAATGATTATCTACATCTAATAGGTATTGCGGGTTCTTGTCCGCCTTGTTGTAGATTTCATCTTCAGAAGTTTTCAGGTTGGACACGAACTTCAGGCCTTGTGCATCACCGTCCATATACTCGTATTGCCAACGCCATTGCGAACCTGTGACCTTAATCACCATATCAGCATTCGTCTTGGTGTCCTCCATTGCCACCACACTGTGGTAAGCAGGAATACCCATCAGAATAAAGTCGATGTACAGCAAGATAGCAAATGGAACTAAAGTCCATAGCAATTGTGACTTATTGGTTGGGCCATCGAATTTGGCTGCCTTAAAGCCCTTGCTCTTTCTGTGGTTATAAATGGAATAAATCATAATTCCCAACACCACCAGGAATATCACCATCACAATCAGCATAAACTTGTTATGCACATGCAATGTATCCTCAGCCATGGGTGTTGCTGGCGTAGGGAAATTCCAAGTAAATTCAGCGTGCACCTGCAAAGAAAGCAGTAAACCGCTTAATAATATCCATTGATTTTTTAACAACTGCTTCAACATTCCTACTCCCTCTGTGACCAATCAGGTTAAAAGGCTAAGCCAACATATTGATTCAACTCTTTAGCCAGCTTAATGCGCTGCTCATCATCCAAATAACGATTACCAAAACAAACTTCTTTACCATGCGATCTAACCCGCAACTCATGGTGTCCGTTGGGCAAATCTCTTAAATACACTTTTGCCCAATAACGATTAAAACTTTGCTGGGTAAGAGACTTGTAATGACGTTTCTCGATGGTGAGATCACTTTCACTAATAGTAATGCTCTCGTAATCTTTGGAATGACACTGCATATAGTAAAACGCAGCGGCTACCGCCAAACATTCCAAGCCAGTAAATGGCAACACCATCCAAGCCCCAAAAAAGCAGAAGAACACAGAAATGATTAAAGAGAAAATAGTAACTGCCAATACAGCATAAATCCTGCCCTGTTTGCTCAATGAACAATTGGGCTTGGCCACCACCGTATACTCTTCACGTTTCATGGTGCAACTCCTAAATTAGGAAGCGCCTGCAAATCTTCAGGAGTAAAACTCCCACCCATTAAAATCTTTATCGTTTTTATTCGTAAAATTGCTTACAAAAAATTGTAACTGATTTGTTACAGAGCGGGACAATAGCATATAAAAATGAGGGCTTCAAGAGCCAAATTCACTTAGCTTTAAGCCCACAAATAACCCTATGAATTTCCAGTATTTAAGCGCTTTAATCCGTGACAGTTGAATTATAAAACTGTCATAATAGCGGGATGAGTAAACGACTAAGTAAAATTTATACGAGAACTGGGGACACTGGCAGCACGGGCTTAGGCGACGGCTCTAGAGTAGATAAAGACAGTTTGCGCGTCATTGCCATGGGAGATGTGGACGAGCTTAATGCCTGCATCGGCCTACTGCGCACCGAAGCTATTTCCGAGCACTTGCAACTTTGTCTGGGTGCGATTCAGCATGATTTATTCGATCTTGGTGCAGAAATATGCATCCCAGGGCATCAGGTCATCGTCGCACAACGCATACAGTTTCTTGAAAACACGCTGGATAAACTGAATGAAACCCTGCCAGCACTGGAAGAATTTATATTGCCTGGTGGGGCACGCGCCTCTGCAGTTTGCCATCTAGCGCGTACAGTCTGCCGTCGGGCTGAGCGCGCATTAGTAAAGCTCAGTCACGAGGGCGGTGTAACCGAATTTGCCCTCAAGTATTTGAATCGTCTGTCAGACTTATTATTTGTCATGTGCCGTATCATCAATCGTGAAGCCAATATTGACGATGTGTTATGGCACAACAAACAACAGCGTGCCGATTGATGGCAAAACAGCTGACCTGCAACTTACCTCGTTAGGCCACCCGTTCGCTTATGTAATGCGTTGATATGATAAAAAAAATTATTCAATCATGGCTGGGGAAAAAATCCTCTGCCAACCCATCCTCTCAGCGCGTAGCGCAACAGTCTGCTCATCTCACGCAGCCAAATGCACTAGCTGCGGCGACCATCTACCCCAAAAAACGCCACCATATTGATAAACAGTTAATCAGTGAGGCCGCCCTCAAGACTATCCAGGGACTGCAGCAAGCTGGCTTTAAGGCCTATATTGTGGGCGGCGCAGTGCGTGATTTATTGTTGAATCAACGCCCTAAGGACTTTGATGTGGCAACCGACGCCACCCCAGAACAAGTGCGCGCCACATTCCGTCGCTCTCGTATCATAGGAAGGCGCTTCCGCTTGGTACATGTCATGTTTGGCGTAGAAACTATCGAAGTATCGACTTTCCGCGGTCATGCACAAGATGCTCAAGATGACAGCCTGACCAGCGAATCAGGACGCATTATCCGCGACAATGTATTTGGCAATATTGAGCAGGACGCCACGCGCCGCGACTTTACCGCCAATGCTCTGTATTACGATCCGCAACGTGAAGAGTTGGTCGATTTTCACGATGGATTAAAAGATATCCAACAAGGCACATTACGTATTATCGGCGATGCCAAACAGCGTTACCGCGAAGATCCAGTGCGTATGCTGCGCGCCGTTAGGCTTTGTGCCAAATTGGGACTGCGCTTAGATCAGCATACGGCGGCGCCGATACAACACATGGCCGACCACCTCAACGAGGTGCCCCCCTCTAGATTATTTGATGAGATGCTGAAACTGTTTTTGTCTGGCCACGCTATGGAAAGCGCTCAGGCCTTACGTCAATTTGGTTTGCATCATGGGCTACTGCCGCTATTGGATGTTGTGCTGGAGCAGCCGCTTGGTGAACGCTTCGTCAATCTTGCGCTAGCCAATACCGACCAGCGTGTGCAAAGCGGTAAAACGGTCTCACCGGCATTTCTGTTTGCCACCTTGCTTTGGCACGAGGTGCTCGCCGCCTGGCAAAAACATCAAGCGCATATGCCCTTAATGCCCGCCATGTATCAAGCCATGGATGATGTCATTCAAATCCAAACCGATAAATTGGCAATACATAAACGTTTTAGTGCTGGCATGCGCGAAATCTGGTCCATGCAAGCCCGCTTTGAATACCGTCAGGGGCGCCGCCCCTATTCGCTCATCGAGCATCCAAGATTCCGCGCTACTTATGACTTTTTTCTTTTGCGTTGCGAGTCAGGTGAGGTAGAACCCAGCATTGCGCAATGGTGGCAACAGTTTGTCGAGGCCGACAGCCAAGCTCGCGCCAGTATGCTTGTGCCTGAGAGCAAGCCCAAAAATAAACGTCGGCGCCGCCGCAAGAAAAACACTGGGCAATCGTCCCAAGATGGCCATTTGCCTCCTCTAGCTCAATATGACCAGTCCTGATATCAAGCCAGATTGCGTAGAGGCCTTTATTGCTTTAGGCAGTAATTTGGATGAGCCGCAACACAATGTAAGGCGGGCTATCCAGTACATTCAGCAGCATCCCGATATTCAGCTAGTCGCCACGTCTTCGCTATATCGTACCGCGCCAGTGGGCTATCTAAATCAAGACGACTTTATTAATGCCGTGATTCAAGTACGTACTTCGCTAAGCGCGACAGCGTTGTTAGCCTTTCTATTAGACATCGAGCAGCAATTTGGCCGCCAGCGCCCCTTCAAAGATGCACCGCGTACTTTAGATTTGGATTTACTGCTGTACGGCACGCTGATATGTCATACGCCACAACTGATCTTGCCGCATCCACGTATGCATCAACGCGCTTTTGTGATGGTGCCTTTACAAGAAATTGCCCCCGAGTTGCACTTGCCCGGCTTGGGCAATGCTAGGCAAATTGCGCAACAACTCAGTCATGCTGGAATTGATAAAATTTGAACCGTTTTGACTAAAATTCTTAGATAATATCGGCCATGAGTGCACACCAAATTTTTCACAAATATCCCACCATCGTCGTTGAAGGCCCCATTGGTAGCGGCAAAACCACCTTGGCCAAGAAATTAGCGGAGCGTTTTCAGGTGAATCTTTTGCTAGAAAAAGCAGAGGAGAATCCTTTTCTCGAGCGTTTTTATCGCGATATGGCGCGCTATGCCTTGCCCGCACAATTACATTTTTTGTTCCAACGCGCACAGCAACTGCAAGATTTACAACAACAGGATATTTTTGGTGATGCTTCAGTGGCAGATTTTTTTATCGAAAAAGATCCCATCTTTGCGCGGATCAATTTGGCCGCGGATGAACTCGAGCTCTATCAAAGTATTTATGAAAAATTGCGTTTACAAGCCTCGCAACCCAGTTTGGTGATTTATTTACAAACCCCGGTAGACGAGTTACTTACACGAGTTGAAGAACGTAATATCGGCTACGAACAAAGTATCTCCAAAGATTACCTGAGCAAATTAGCGCAAGCCTACAGCGAGTTTTTCCATAGCTATGCATCTTCTCCGCTACTAATCGTGAATAACGAAAAACTCAATATCATCCACAGCGAAGATGCCATGAATTTGCTGATAGAGCGCATTATGCAAATGCAAAGCCAGCGCGAATTCTTCAATCCCAATCTAGACTAAATCCGCCACCCAAGATGATAGCCAACCAGCTGATGCAGTTTAAACAGAGCGGCGAAAAGCTTGCTATGCTGACCTGCTATGACGCTACATTTGCCAAGCTGATGCAACAGCAGGGGGTGGATATATTGTTAGTGGGCGACTCGCTAGGCATGGTGTTGCAAGGGCAAGCTGACACCCTAAGCGTGACCATGACGGATATGCAGTATCACACTCGTATGGTGCGCGCTGGCGCACCAGATGCCATGATCATTACCGATATGCCGGCCAATAGCTATCAACATGATGCCGCACAAGCGCTAAACAACGCGCAAGCGCTGATAGAAGCGGGGGCAGATATGGTCAAGATTGAAGGGGGTGGCAATATCATCGCCTGCGCAAAAAATCTTGTTGCGCATGGCATTGCAGTGTGTGGCCATTTGGGCTTCACGCCTCAGTCCGTGCATCAACTGGGTGGCTATAAGATTCAGGGCAAAACGGATTTACAAGCACAGCAAATATTGCATGATGCGCTGGCTCTGCAAGAGGCGGGGGTGAGTCTACTGGTGTTAGAAATGATACCTGCTCAATTAGCCAGTCAAATCACCGAGGCGCTTCGCATACCCAGCATAGGTATAGGCGCTGGCGCAGGCTGTGATGGTCAGGTATTGGTATTACATGATTTACTCGGCATTTACACTGGCCCAGCGACTGGCAAAGAATTCAAATCCCCGCGATTTGTAAAAAACTTTTTAGCCCCACATGGCAGCGTTCAAGCTGCCATCTGCGCTTATGTGCAGGCGGTGAAAAACCAGACATTCCCTGCTGATGAGCACAGTTATTAATCGCGCTTGCTGCGTCAAAAAAAGGTGAATAGATGCAAGTCATCCATGATGAAAAAACCCTCAGACTGACATTGCAAGGTGTCCCGAAAATCGCCTTGGTGCCGACCATGGGCAATCTGCATCAAGGTCATCTGCGCTTGGTGCAACAAGCCGTCAGTACCGGTGCCAAGGTGGTGGTCAGCATTTACGTCAATCCTTTGCAATTTGGTCCGCAAGAAGATTTTCAGCATTACCCACGAACCTTGCAGCAAGATATATCTTTGTTGCAAGACGCTGGGGTGGACATCGTATTTGCCCCCGAGCACAGCACCATGTATCCCAACTTCGACGCCAGCCAGCACAGCACCGGCCAGCAAGTGATTGTCCAGCTGCCAGATATTGCCAACCACTGGTGTGGAGCCTCAAGACCGGGGCATTTCAATGGGGTCGCCACGGTGGTGCTGAAGTTATTTAATTTGGTCTTTGCGAATGGCTGTCAACAGCCCATCGCAATCTTTGGCAAAAAAGATTATCAACAGCTTTGGCTGATTAACACCATGACGCAACAGCTGAATTTACCCATCAGCATTCTTCCAGTAGACACAGTTCGAGCCCCCTCTGGACTGGCGCTAAGCTCACGCAATGGCTATCTCAGCCCAGAGCAATTAGAGCAGGCCAGTCTGCTGTATCAAGTGTTGCAACAAATGGCACAAGGACTTCAGCAGGATAATGATTTTGTCGCTTGGCAAGCATGGGGGTGTTCGCAATTGAGCGCACAGGGTTGGCGTGTAGACTATTTAGCGATTTGCCAACAAGCCAGCTTATTGCCGGCACAAGCAGGTGATCTAGCAGTGGTGATTATTGCTGCTGCCTATCTAGGCAACACACGATTAATAGACAACCTAGAATGCAATTTGCCGCCCCACACAAAATTGGCATAAAAATTTTGCGCAGCAACAACTTAGCCATATAATATGCCTCCTTTTTTAGCGCACCCTAGGGTGCAAGTTCAGGGAATCCAATAAATATGCAAAGAACCATGCTCAAATCCAAGTTGCATCGGGTGCGTTGTACTCATTCCGAATTGGACTACGAAGGTTCCTGTGCGATTGATGAATTGCTGTTAGAAGCGGCAGACATCAAAGAGTATCAGCAAATCGATATATACAATATCAATAATGGCGAGCGTTTTACCACTTACGCCATTCGTGCCCAACGCGGCTCTGGCGTCATCTCTGTGAATGGCGCAGCCGCACGCAAAGCTGAGCCCGGCCATCTGTTGATTATTGCCAGTTATGCGGCATACAACGAAGTTGAGCTCAGCAGTTTCAAACCGCAATTAGTCTATGTAGATAGCAACAACCGTATCGTTGACCAACGTCACGAGATTCCCGTCCAAGCCGCTTAAGCTTGGTCATCGCTGAAAGCATCCCCATTCAATGGAATTAGAACAAATCAAGCAAGCTGTGGTTGACGCCATAGAAGATATCAAAGGCTTTGACATCAACGTGATGGACGTACGAAAACTGACTTCCATGGCAAGCTATATGATTATTGCCAGTGCCAGCTCATCTCGCCAATCTAAAGCCTTGGCCCACAATGTGAGTGAAAAACTGAAGGCCTTAGGCGTTGCTACGCAAGGCATAGAAGGTGAGCGTGAAGGTGAGTGGGTGTTATTGGATCTAGGCGAAGTCATCGTGCATATTATGCTGCCAACAGCACGCGCTTATTACAATCTAGAGCAATTATGGGGCGCTAGCCAAGAGGCTAGACAAAGCGCTAGCCGAGCTGCCCCTTAACCCCAGTCAATCATGAAGCTGCGCATTATCAGCGTAGGTCACAAAATGCCCGACTGGGTGAATCAAGCCTGTCAGGACTACATCAAGCGCATGCCCAGAGAGATGCAGCTCGAAATCATCGAAATTAAGCCCGATAAACGCGCCGCTGGAAAAAACTCCCAAACCGTTCAACAAGCCGAGGCCAAGCGTATTTTGGAAGCTTGCGCACAGGATTATCGTGTGGTGCTAGATGAACATGGTCAGCAAATGAGCACCCAACAACTCGCCATACACATGCAAGACTGGCAGCAGTTGGGTAAAAATGTCAGCCTGATTATCGGTGGAGCGGATGGCTTGGACCCCTGTATTATTCAATCCGCCAATTTTGTTTGGGGCTTGTCCAAACTGACTTTACCGCATGCCATGGTACGCGTGCTACTGAGCGAGCAACTGTATCGCGCCTGGAGCATCATTCAGCAACACCCCTACCATCGCGAGTAAGTTAAGCCGCTACACGTAAATGTTTGCGCCATTCTGCCGTTTCACTGCAACTTGTCATCTAATCATGGGTCTTTTGCATAACATTTCTAAGGACTATGCATGAGCCAATTCACTCGATCACTGGTCTGGTTTAGGCGCGACTTACGCGATTATGACCATGCCGCACTATTTCACGCCCTGACCCAATCCGAGCAAGTTTTTTGTGTTTTCGTGTTTGATCGCGCCATCTTGGACCAACTGCAACAGCGCGCTGATAGGCGAGTAGAATTTATTTGGTATGCCGTGCAAGAGTTAAAACAAGCACTGCAACAACATGGCGGTGATTTGATTATTCGTTATGGTGTGGCGCAACAGGAAATCGTTAGTCTGGCGCAGCAACTGCAAGTGCAAGCCATCTTTAGTAATCGTGACTACGAGCCAGCGGCGATCGAGCGCGATGCTTGGGTGGCACAACAGTTGCAAACGCAGCAAATACAATTTCAGCAATACAAAGACCAAGTGCTGTTTGAGCAAGACGAGATTCTTAGCCTACAGGGCAAGCCATACTCTGTCTTTACGCCTTACAAAAATGCCGTATTGAAACAACTCAACGATGCGCAATTATTGCCTTACGCCTGCGACACGCATTGGCATCGCTTAGCCAAGCCCGAAGCCTGTGCAATTCCTTCTTTACAGAGCATGGGATTTCAAGCCAGCAATCTGCTTGAGCTCAAGCTGCCGCTTGGCATGTCAGGCGCCCAGCGTTTGTGGCAAGACTTCCAACAGCGCATGGCTTTGTATGCAGAGCAACGTAATTTTCCTGCGGTCAAAGGTCCGTCTTATCTATCAGTGCATATGCGCTTTGGCACCATCTCTGTGCGCCAACTGGCCAGATTCGCCCTGCAACAACACAACCAAGGGGCGCAGACATGGTTGAACGAATTGATTTGGCGTGACTTTTATTTCCAAATTCTGTATCACCGTCCAGACTTGGCAGCAGGCAAATCCTTTAAGGCTGAATTCGATCAGTTGGCCTTTCCTAACCGCGAAGATTGGTTCCAAGCTTGGTGCCAGGGCAATACTGGCTACCCGATTATTGATGCTGCCATGCGTCAATTAAATCAGACCGGTTATATGCACAATCGCTTGCGTATGGTGGCTGCCAGCTTTTTGGTAAAGGATTTATTAATCGATTGGCGCTGGGGCGAGCGTTATTTTGCCGAGCATTTAATCGACTTTGATCTAAGTGCCAATAATGGCGGCTGGCAATGGGCGGCCTCGACTGGTTGCGATGCGCAACCATGGTTTAGAATTTTTAACCCAATTACCCAGTCCGAGAAATTTGACCCTGAAGGAAAATTTATCCGCAAATATGTGCCAGAGCTAGCGCAATGTCATCACAAAGAGATTCATGCGCCCTGGCAAATGGCACCTCTGCGACTGCAAGAAATCAACTTAAATATTGGGCAAAATTATCCCCATCCTATCGTTCAACATGCCGAGCAAAGGGCTTTGGCGCTTGGCTTATACAAAAATGCAACAAGTGTTGCATAAGCCCAACAAATGGCTGGACTTTTGTAGCGCTATCAGCTAAAGTTTGGCTAGTTTTGTGTAGCGTTTTACCCAACTAGACCAGTAGAAAGCTTGTAATGTCTAATAAGTTAATACAATTTGTAGCAGCATTTTTATTCGCCATCACCTTGGCGGGATGCTCCTCCACTTCGGACAAAGATCCGTTAGAGCCTATGAATCGTGGCATCTACAAATTTAATGACGTGGCTGATAAAGCATTGTTCAAACCTGTCGCTAGTGGCTATAAAGCGATTACCCCCACCCCAATTCGCGCTGGCATCAATAACTTTTTCAATAACTTGAGTAATGTGGTGACCATCGTTAACCAGTTGCTTCAGTTCAAATTCAACAAGGCTGCAGAAACCACAGGTCGTTTTGTAGTAAACACTACCGTAGGTATTCTGGGCTTTATCGATGTTGCTTCGCGCACTGGCTTTAATACCTATCGCGAAGACTTTGGTCAGACCTTGGGCTATTGGGGTATGGGCAACGGTCCCTACTTAATGTTGCCATTGTTGGGTCCAAGCAATCTGCGCGATACCGCTGGTTTGATTACCGATTGGTTGTTCTTCGAACCGCTAGGCTATGTGGAAGACCCACAGACACGTAATATCTTGCTTGGCGTGAAATTTATCGACCGTCGTGCTGACTTATTGCCAGGTTCGGATTTATTGGATGAAGCCGCGTTAGATCCTTATGCCTTCATGCGCGACGCTTATACCCAGCGCCGTATCAACCAAGTGTCCGATGGTCAAATCACTGAGCAAATCGATGACAGCTTTGAAGAAGCCGACATCGAAGCAAAAGCAGCCAAATAGCTGAATCAAATAGACAACAAAGCAAAAGGGGCGTGATGAACGCCCCTTTTTTTTGCCGCTATCTTCTGCACATTGTTAATCAGAGTTATTGACCAGCCACCGTCATTTGCTCTATCAATACCGAGCCGATTTGCTTGGAGCCAGAGATTAAACGGTCATTGGCAATCGCCACGATTTGTTTGAACATGCTGGATAAATTACCCGCAATAGTAATCTCTTCGACCGGATAGGCTATTTTGCCATCCTCCACCCAGAAACCAGCGGCCCCTCTAGAATAATCGCCAGTGACCATATTCACCCCCTGCCCCAACAATTCGGTGACTAATAACCCTGTGCCCATTAATTTGAGCAGGCCAGCAAAATCATAGTCTTGTGACTGCACAATCAAATTGTGATTACCGCCGGCATTGCCAGTGGTCTGCATGCCCAATTTACGGGCTGAATAACTGGATAACATATAGCCTTGTAGCACCCCATGATCAACCAAGGTACGCGACTGGGTTGCCACGCCTTCATAATCAAACGGACTACTGGCTAGACCGCCAAGAATATGCGGATCCTCTTGGATAGTGACGCAGGGCGACATAATGGACTGATGCAAAGTGTCTTTTAGGAATGAGCTGTCACGATATAAATTACCGCCAGAAATGGCTGACACCAAATGAGAAATCAAACTTGCCGCCACCGGGGCTTCAAAGATGACTGGCACCTGCTTGGTCTTAATACTACGCCCGTTCAGTCTTCTCACGGTGCGCTCTCCGGCAGTTCTGCCAACCAGCTCAGGGCTGAGTAATTGATGCGCATCGCGTGCCGTGGTGTACCAGTAGTCGCGTTGCATTTGCTTGCGCTGCTCAGCAATCACCGAGCAGGAGATACCATGTCTTGAGCTGGCGTATCCCTCATTGAAACCTAGGCTATTGGCATAGGCGAAAATGCTTTGATGGGTAGAGACCGCCGCCCCTTCGGAATTGCTGATACGTTTATCTACTTGAAGTGCGGCTGCCTCACATTCCCGCGCCAAGCTAATCGCCTGCTCTACGCTTAACTGCCATGGATGATGTAAAGCTAAATCCAAGGGCTGTTTGGCTAACAGCTCGGCTTGGGCCAACCCACAGAATTCATCGCTGGCGGTGTAGCGTGCGATATTGCAGGCCGCCTCGACAGTGTCTTGTAGCGCTTGCGCAGTCAAATCAGAGGAGCTCGCAGTGCCTTTTTGATGGCCAAAATAGACCGTGACATTCACGCCTTTATCTTGGGTATATTCTATGGTTTCGACTTCATCTAGGCGCACCGAGATATCTTGACCGAAACCTACGCTGACCTCCGACTCGACGGCACTCGCGCCTTGCATGCGTGCCATACGAAGCACCGTCTCATTCATTTGTTTCAGTTCTTCTAGTGAGAAATTAAATCCCGCGACACTCATATTGTCCTAATCTAAAAAAAGTCATCTTGCGGCAAAGGGCAGCCGCTAAGCAAAAACTGATATGATACCGCACTATAATGGCTTAGATGAGCCATACTGACGCAACATAATCGCTTTTAGCCAGACAACCGTTCACAAAGATTTAGCCAAATGACAGATACTCAAGACGAGCAACAGCCGATTAGCAAAACCAAGCTCAAAGCTTCAGCCGATGCCTTGCAAGATTTAGGGGTGCGACTGCTTGAGCTTTCCGAAAGTAAATTGGCCGCACTGGACTTGCCAGAGAATTTGCTACAAGCAATACAAGAGGGCAAAAAAATCCGCGCCAATGGTGCCATGCGCCGGCATCGTCAATATATCGGCAGCTTGATGCGGGAACTAGACCCTCAACCCATTATTGAGCAGTTTGCAAAGTGGGACGGCAAAAACCAAGCAGAAAATGCTTTTTTTCATGCGTTAGAAAAACGTCGCGAACAACTGATTGCCGATGATCAGGCCTTAGAGAGATTTATCCAACAATATCCCACGGTTGATATTCAACAAGTACGCACCCTGATTCGCAATGCGCGCAAGGAGGCGGAGCAAAACAAGCCTGCTAAGAGTAGCCGGCTATTATTTAAATTGCTTCGCGACGTGTGTGGCGAGACAAACCCAAATTAATTCAGATTTGCCGTAGTACTCATAAACTGGCGCTCACGCTTATATTCGATGGTGACGGCTTGACCACTGTACTTGGTCATCGCCTGATTCAATTGCTCCACGGTATTCACTTCCACGTCACCAATTTTGCTCAAGATATCATCTTTTTTGATACCCGCTTTTTCTGCTGGCGACCCATCCATCACCACCAATACGATTAAGCCATCTGGTTTATCAGTTTCCTTGGGCACCAATACATGCACCCCTAATACCGGCGGCATAATCTTGGCCCAATAGGTAGCGAAATAGGTGTATCCCATCGCCCTATTTTTTATATCTTGCGGGCGAATTTGTTCGCCTCTGGCCTTGGCATCCTTGAGCTCTTGTATGCTGCCTTGGCGATTACCTGTTTTCTCAGAATACAGCAGCACCATTTCTGCCCCCACGTTTTTAGCTTGTGGTAATGCCAATTCTGGCGCGATATCACCCGCAGTAAAACTAGAATAACCCACCAACTCATAGCCTTTTTCATGCATGCGCTGATAGTCAGCTTTCTTGTCTACACCAGAGAATAATTGTGGCTCAGCCGCTGCTTTCAAACGTCTGGCATTGGTCGGTTTACTCTCGATATACGTGGTCACAAAATAATTTTCACCATTAGGTTTATTTTCTGCATGCGCCATCATAGGAAACAGGTAGATAAAAATACTGAACAACATTGCAATATAATGCATACGATTCTCTCTAATTTTAAGTTGCGGTACTCAACTCTGACTCTTACTCAGTGGAAATAATTCACCCCAATCATGAATGAACTGCATAAAAAACTGCGCATCGGCTTAGTATCCATTAGTGACCGCGCTTCCCAAGGGATTTATCAAGACCAAGGCATCCCACATTTACAACAATGGCTGGAGCGCGCCATCAAAACCCCATGGCAAGCAGAAACCCGCCTCATCGCTGATGAACAAAATTTGATCGAGAACACATTGATTGACTTGGTCGATATGCAAGGCTGTCAGCTGATTTTAACCACCGGAGGAACTGGACCGGCTTTGCGTGATGTCACACCGGAAGCCACATTGGCAGTGGCCGACAAAGAAATGCCAGGCTTTGGAGAGCAGATGCGGCAAATCAGCTTGCAGTTTGTCCCCACTGCCATTTTGTCACGCCAGGTGGCAGTGATTCGCAAGCAAGCGCTGATTGTGAATTTACCGGGGCAGCCCAAAGCAATTGCGCAAACTTTGGAGGGCTTACGTGATGAACAAGGCCAAATCAAGGTGCATGGCATATTCGCGGCCATCCCCTACTGCTTAGATTTAATTGGAGCGCCCTATATAGAAACCCACACAGAGGTCGTACAAGCCTTTAGACCGGTGAAAAAATAAGCTGCATAGCGCTATGTCAGAATTTTCCATTATTCAGCAATTTTTCAATCGCCCTTGTCAGGAGACTGACTTGGGCATAGGCGACGATGCCGCATTAATTAGTGTGCCGCAAGGTAATCAATTGGCAATTTCTACCGATATGTTGGTAAGTGGTACACACTTTTTCCCTGATACACCAGCCTATGACATTGGCTGGAAATCGTTGGCAGTGAATATTTCCGATATGGCCGCCATGGGCGCAGAAGCCAAGTGGGCGACGTTATCAATGGCTTTACCAGAGGCCAATACTGCTTGGCTAAAACAATTCAGCAGCGGGCTATTTGAGTGTGCGCAACAATTCGGCGTCAGCCTGATAGGCGGCGATACCACCCGCGGACCGCTCAACATCAGCATTCAAATCATGGGGATAGTTCCGCGTGGTCAAGCACTGACACGTCATGGCGCGCAATTGGGCGATGAAATCTGGCACTCCGGCTTGTTAGGTCATGCAGCCCACGCTCTTCAATGCTTACAGTCGCATCAAGCATGTTCAGCTGAATTTTTAAACGCACTACATCGTCCGCAACCACGTCTACAGCTCGGTATTGCACTGCGCGCTATGGCACATAGTGCCATTGATATTTCGGATGGTTTGTTGGCGGACTTAGGACATATCTTGGCAGCCTCGGGACTGGGCGCAGAGATTGCTTGGCCAAATATTACTCATCAGCTCAAAGTGCCGACTGAGGAGGCTTATGCCATGGTGCTGAGCGGGGGTGATGACTATGAATTATGTTTTACTGCGCCAGTATCAGCCCATGCGCAAATTGTCGCTATTGGGCAAGCGCTAGACTTACCGCTAAGCTGTATAGGCCATACTTGCCAACAGCCCGGCATCAAGGTTTGGGACGCACAACAACAAGCCATCAGATGGCAAGGAGCAGGCTATGACCACTTCCAAAACTAGCAGAAATAATGCTTTGCCTAATTTTTCCATGATGTGGCAACACCCCGCCCATTTGTGCGCCTTGGGATTTGGCAGTGGCTTAATAAAGTGGGCGCCGGGAACATTTGGCAGTTTGATGGGCATATTGATTTATTGGCCGCTCAGCGATGTCGCAATCAATCTAAAATTATTTATCATCCTCACGCTTTTTTTATTCGGCATTTCTATCTGTAGCAAAACCGGTAAGGCCATCGGCGTGGAGGATCATTCCAGTATCGTATGGGATGAAATCGTCGCCATCATGTTAGTACTGACTTTCACGCCTCACCATTGGTTTTGGTGGTTAATAGCTTTTATTCTGTTCAGAATTTTTGATATTTTCAAACCTTTTCCTATCCGCCAAATCGAACAGCGCGTATGCGGAGGATTGGGGGTAATGTTGGACGATTTACTGGCCGCCATTTATAGTCTGTTGGCACTATCAATATTGCAATATTCCAGCTTTATTGCATCGTTAATTCAACGCATATGACAACACTGCACAACCTCGCAAAACAAATCGGCGCATCGCTGCTAGCCCATGAATGGCAATTAGGCTTGGCGGAATCATGCACTGGCGGACTTGCCGCAGCAACAATCACTGATCTAGCCGGCAGTTCTGCCTGGTTTGATAGCAGCGCGGTGGTCTACAGCAATCAAGCCAAACAAGACTTACTCAAGGTTCCCGCTGCAACGCTGGCCGAGTATGGCGCGGTGAGCGAACCTGTGGCTATCGCCATGGCACAAGGATTACTCGCGCAGGGGCGTTGTCAGATTGCTGCCAGCGTTACCGGCATTGCTGGTCCGAGCGGAGGCAGTGTGGAAAAACCAGTGGGCACAGTTTGTTTCGCTTGGGCGCACCAAGATGGTCGCCTGGTGAGCACTACTCAGCACTTTTCTGGTGACCGTCAACAAGTGCGTGAGCAATCTGTGCGCGCAATTTTTGAGGGAATTCTGCAACTGCTGGCTACCTATTAAATAGCTTTTATGGGATAATCAAAAGCTTGATTGTATGCGCCTTTCAGGCCAAAAAAACTAGCAAAAATCTAAGCAATTTAACAAAATCGAGAGTTATAAATTACCGATGCTGAGTTGGCATCAGTTGTGAACAAGATTAAAAATTTTTATTGAGGAATTCTACATGGATGACAACAAAAGCAAAGCCCTAGCCGCCGCCCTATCTTAAATAGAAAAACAATTTGGCAAGGGTTCCATTATGCGTTTGGGGGACAATGAGATTGCTGAAGATATTCAAGCGGTTTCCACTGGCTCTTTAGGCTTGGATTTAGCTTTAGGCATAGGCGGTTTGCCACGTGGTCGCATTATTGAGATCTACGGTCCAGAATCCTCCGGTAAAACCACACTGACTTTGTCCGTGATTGCACAGATGCAGAAAATGGGTGGCACCGCCGCATTTATCGATGCGGAACATGCCTTGGATCCTCAATACGCACAAAAGCTGGGCGTAAATATTGCCGATTTGTTGATTTCTCAACCTGACACCGGCGAGCAAGCGCTTGAGATCGCCGATATGTTGGTGCGCTCAGGCTCCGTGGATATCGTGGTGATCGACTCTGTAGCCGCCTTGGTGCCTAAAGCTGAAATCGAAGGTGAAATGGGTGACTCGCACATGGGTCTGCAAGCCCGTCTAATGAGCCAAGCCTTGCGTAAGGTCACAGCAAATATCAAGCGCACCAACACCATGGTGATTTTTATTAACTAAAACCG
>JACCDX011872212.1_pt1 | contig 16890 bp, 14 predicted proteins | sample 7449681 | NCBI WGS metagenome assembly JACCDX01 (sample SAMN15323450, study PRJNA562643) | freshwater metagenome | isolation source: river surface water | place: USA:Blue River Watershed | collected 2017-08-18 | reverse complement strand
GCCGAAGCGAGTTCGGCCTTGGTGATTTCCATGATCAACCTTTCGATTTTTCTCTGACGAAAAACGTGGGGTGCCCCTTGCCAGCCCTTGTGGGGCCGCGTCGGGACTTAGAGCACCTGGCCATGGGCTGCGGGATCTGCGGCCGGACCAGGACTCGTTTGCCTTTTGACTTGCAACCCGGGATTATCGCACCGCAGCACCTCCGCCCGGCAGAAGCCTGTTGTCCCGGTGCGATAATCCGCGCGGCCGAGCCAGCCTGGCCCAGGTGCGATCCGCCCCGTTTCCAGGCCCAGGCATGCCACCGCCCCGTCCCGACGCGCCCTGCCGTACCGCCCTTGGCCACCGAAAGAGAACTTTCCGACTTCCTGCGGAGTGTCGAGAAGCGCGCCTTCAAGCGCTCCCTCTACCACGTCCGCGACGAGGAGGCCGCGCTGGACATCGTGCAGGACAGCATGATGAAGCTGGCCGAGCACTACGGGGACAAGCCGCTCGAGGAACTGCCGATGCTGTTCCAGCGGATCCTGTCCAACTGCACCCTGGACTGGTTCCGGCGCCAGAAAACCCGCAATGCGCTCTTTTCCAACATGAGCGACTTCGAATCCGACCTTGATGAGGCGTCGGAATTCGATTTGCTGGAGACTTACCTGCCAGGCGATGCCTCCGGTGCTGCGGAAAGCGCCGAGGACGCCACCCGGCGGGCACAGATATTGCGGAGCATCGAGGACGAGATCGTGCTGCTCCCCCTTCGTCAACGGGAAGCATTCATGATGCGTTACTGGGAGGATATGGACGTCGCCGAAACGGCTGCGGCCATGGGCTGCTCCGAAGGCAGTGTCAAAACGCACTGTTCCCGGGCAGTTCAAGCCCTCAGCAAAGCACTGAAGGCCAAAGGATTAGAACTATGAGCCACATTTCCGACCGCCAAGATGCCGCACTGGACCTGCTGGGCCGGCATGTCGCCGCGCGCCTGGAACAGGGCTCGCAGGATCTCCCCTACGGCATCTCCGAGCGCCTGCGCGCCGCCCGTGTGCGCGCCGTGGCCGCCCGCAAGCGCGAGGTGGTGGTTGGTGCCCGCCTGTCCGTGCAGCCCCGCTGGGCGGCCGCGGGGGGCGCCCCCGCCCCTGGCGACAGCGAGGTCGGGCTCTGGCGCCGCCTCGCCTCGGCCCTGCCCGTGGTGCTGCTGGTGGCCGGCCTGGTCCTGATCCAGACCAACGAGGACGACCGCCGCGCCTACGAGGTGGCCGAGGTCGACGCCGCCCTCCTCATCGACGACCTGCCCCCGGCTGCCTACGCCGACCCGGGCTTCGTCCAGTTCCTCAAGGCCGATCACTGAGCGCGGGGAACCTCACGTGTTCCTCCCGCACCGACTCCGCCCTGCCCGCCGCCAGGCGCCCGACTCTGTTGCGGCCGCGGCGCTGCCGGCCCTGGTTCTTGCCTTGTTTCCCCCCCTGGTCGCGCTGGCGCTCGCTGGCCTGCCGGGCACTGCCCAGGCCCAGACAGCGCCGCAGCCGGCCGCCAGCCGGGCCGCGCGTGCGCCTACCAAGCCGCAATGGAGCGAGCTCACGCCGCCCCAGCGCCAGGCGCTCGCCCCCCTGGCCAGTCAATGGGAGACCCTGTCCGAGCAGCACAAGCGCAAGTGGATCGCCCTGGCCGGCAACTTCCAGAAGCTGGCGCCCGCCGAGCAGGCCAAGCTCCACAGCCGGATGACCGAGTGGATCGCTCTCAGCCCCCAGCAACGCGCCCAGGCGCGGCTCAACTTTGGCGAGACCCAGCAGCTGTCTGCCGACGAGAAGAAGGCCAAGTGGGAGGCCTACCAGGCCCTGCCCGACGAAGAGCGGCGCAAGCTCGCGGCCAGCGCCGTGCGCAAGCCGCCCACCACCGCCGCCGCGGTCCGGCCAGTTCCTCCCGAAAAGCTGGCCAGCGTCCCTCGCAGCACGGCCAGCGCGGACACCAAGCCGCCTCGCATCCTGGGACCGGCTGCCCCTGCGCCCGCCCCCACCTTCCCCCCCACCGCACCCGCCACGCCTGCGGCGCCGTCCACCCCGGATTCCGCCACCGAGTCGCGCTGAGACCCCCCTTGAGCCCCCAGCCCTCCGAAGTCCCTGCCTCTTCCGCGGCGCCCGCCGCGGCACCTGGTCCCTCCGCCCCTCTGACAGCGCCCACCCTGCGTCGCCGCATGGCGTGCTGGATGTACGAGGGCGTGCTGATGTTCGGCGTGGTCTTCATCGCCGGCTGGCTGTTCAGCACCCTGGGGCAGATGCGTGACGCGATGGATGCGCGCCGTCCGCTGCTCCAGGGCTTCCTGTTCATCGTGTTCGGCATCTACTTCGCCTGGTTCTGGTCCCGCGGCCAGACCCTGGCCATGAAGACCTGGCACATCCGCATCGTCGACAGGCTGGGGCGACCCGTGAGCCAGGCGCGCGCCCTGCTGCGCTATGTGCTGTCCTGGATCTGGTTCCTGCCTCCGCTGGGCCTGCTGGCGCCCTACCGCCTGGGCGCCGGCGAGGTGACGGTGCTCATGATCGGCTGGGTGCTGGTCTGGGCGCTGCTCAGTCGCTTCCATCCGCAGCGCCAGTTCTGGCATGACGCGCTGGCGGGCACCCGACTGGTGGACGCCAGGCCCCGCACCTGAATGCGCCCCTTGCAGCGTCCGACCGCATGACCGCTCCCTCCCCCGAACGAGCCAAGGCCGCGGGCACGCCCCCTGCACCTGCCTTCTCCGTCTGCGTTTACTGCGGTTCCCGCCCGGGCGCCCTGCCGGCGTTTGCCGAAGCCGCGCGTGCGGTCGGGACATGGATCGGCCGCCATGGCGGGCAGCTGGTCTATGGCGGGGGCAACGCAGGCCTGATGGGCGAGGTGGCCAGCGCCACCCTGGCGGCCGGCGGCCGGGTGGTCGGGGTGATTCCGCGCGCCCTGGTCGACAAGGAGTTCGCCAATCACGAGTGCTCCGAGCTGCACATCGTCGAGACCATGCACGAGCGCAAGCGGCTGATGGCCGAGCGGGCCGACGCCTTCCTCACCCTGCCGGGCGGCATCGGCACCTTTGAAGAATTCTTCGAGGTCTGGACCTGGCGCCAGCTCGGCTACCACGACAAGCCGATCGGGCTGCTGGATGTCCTGGGCTACTACGCGCCCCTGCTGCAGGCGCTACAGACGAGCGTGGCGCAGGGCTTCATGAACGACTGGCAGATGGGGCTGATGACCATGGGCCAGGAGCCCGCGCAGCTGCTCGAGCAGCTGGTGGAGGCCGCGGGTCTGAAGCCGGCCCCCGACCTCTCGCGGATCTGAACGGCCCGGCGCCTTCAGCGCCGGCCGCGACGCGCGGAGCTCAGACCGCCGACTCGTCCATCTCGCCGGTGCGGATGCGGACGACGCGCTCCACCGAGGTGACGAAGATCTTGCCGTCGCCGATCTTGCCGGTGCGGGCGGCCTTGACGATGGCGTCGACGCAGCGGTCGACGTCGCCTTCCTTCACCACCACTTCCACCTTGACCTTGGGCAGGAAGTCGACCACGTACTCGGCACCGCGATAGAGCTCGGTGTGGCCTTTCTGGCGGCCGAAGCCCTTGACCTCGGTGACCGTGAGGCCGGTGACGCCGCATTCGGCCAGGGCCTCGCGGACCTCCTCGAGCTTGAACGGCTTGACGATGGCGGTGATCTGCTTCATGGGAATGCTGGAGTATGGGATGCTGGGGGATGCGCAAGGCCGTGGGGCCTCAGGCGCGGAAACGACCGGTAATAGGATAGCGCCAATCCTTGCCGAAACTGCGGTGGGTGACCCGAATCCCGACTGGCGCCTGCCGGCGCTTGTACTCGTTGATGCGGATCAGCCGGGCCACCTTCTCGACCACGGCGCGGTCGAAGCCGGCGGCCACGATGTCCTCGATGCCCTGGTCCTCCTCCATGTAGCGGGCGAGGACGGCGTCGAGCACCTCATAGGGCGGCAGGCTGTCCTGGTCCTTCTGGTCGGGACGCAGCTCGGCGCTCGGCGGGCGGGTGATGATGCGCTCGGGGATGGGGCTGGCGCCGGTGCCGTAGGGGTCATGGGCGTTGCGCCAGCGGGCGAGCTCGAAGACGCGGGTCTTGAACAGGTCCTTGATGACGGCAAAGCCGCCGGCCATGTCGCCGTAGAGCGTGCAGTAGCCGGTGGCCATCTCGCTCTTGTTGCCAGTGGTCAGGACGATGCTGCCGAACTTGTTCGACAGGGCCATCAGCAGCACGCCGCGGATGCGGGCCTGGATGTTCTCCTCGGTGGTGTCCTCGGGGCGGCCGGCGAACTCGGCGGCCAGGGTGGTGCGGAAGGCCTCGAACAGGGGCGCGATCGAGACCTCGTCGTAGCGCACGCCCATGCGGGCGGCCATGTCGCGGGCGTCGATCCAGGAGATGTCCGCCGTGTACGGCGAGGGCATCATCAGCGCCCGCACCTTGTCGGGGCCGAGCGCGTCGACCGCGATGGCCAGCACCAGGGCCGAGTCGATGCCGCCAGAGAGCCCCAGCAGCACGCCAGGGAAGCCGTTCTTGCCGACGTAGTCACGCACGCCCAGCACCAGGGCGTCCCAGAGCTGCGCGAGCTCCTCAGGCTCAGGGCGCATCGGGCCGGTGACCCGCACGGGGCCGGAGGCGGCTGGCGCAGGGGGCACAGCCTCGAGCATGAACAGGTCTTCCTGGAAGGCCGGGGCACGGGCGGCGAGGTTGCCGTGGGCGTCGACCGCGAAGGAGGCGCCGTCGAAAACCACCTCGTCCTGGCCGCCAACCAGGTGGGCATAGACCAGGGGCATGCCGCTGCCCCGGGCGCGTTCGGCCATGCGCTCGACCCGCTCTCCGCCCTTGCCGACATGGAAGGGCGAGGCGTTGATCACGGCCAGCAGCTGCGCGCCGGCCTCGCGCGCAAGCTCGGCGGGCTGCTCGAACCAGGCGTCCTCGCAGATCAGGAGGCCCACGCGCACGCCGGCCACCGGGAAGACGCAGGCGCCCTGCCCCGGCGTGAAGTAGCGGCGCTCGTCGAAGACCTGGTAATTGGGGAGCTGATGCTTGGCGTAGGAGGCCACCACCTGGCCCTCGCACAGCACGCTGGCGGCGTTGAACCGCTGCTGCACCTGCACCGAGCGGCTGCGGCTGTCGCCGCCGCGCGGGTGGCCGACCACCACATGCAGGCCCTTCAACCCTGCGAGCTCGCGGGCCACGGCGTGCAGGGCATCATCGCAGGCGGCAATGAAGGTGGGACGCAGGAACAGGTCCTCGGCGGCATAGCCGCAGAGGGACAATTCGGGGGTCAGGACGAGCCGGGCGCCGCGCTCATAGGCATGGCGGGCGGCGTCGATGATCTTGCGGGCATTGCCCGGCATGTCGCCCACGACGAAATTCAACTGGGCTATACAGATGGAGAGGGCCATACACGCCGTGGAGCAGAAGTCGGTCGATTATGTCACCCGGGTTGCAGAGACCGTGGAGGCGCTGCCCGCCGCTGAGTGGGACGCGCTGCTGGCGGCGCAGGACCTGCCCACGCCCTTCATGCGGCACGAGTACCTTGCCGCGCTCGAGGCCAGCGGCAGCGCCAAGCCCTCGATCGGCTGGACGCCGCGCTTCATCACCCTGTGGCAGGACGGGCCCGCGGGCCCCGAGCTGGCAGCGGCCTGCCCGCTGTACCTCAAGGACCACTCCTACGGCGAGTACGTCTTCGACTGGGCCTGGGCCGACGCCTACCAGCGCCACGGCCTGGCCTACTATCCCAAGGCGCTGTGCGCGGTGCCCTTCACGCCTGTGCCGGGGTCCCGGCTGCTGGCGCGTGACGATGCCGCGCGGCGCGCACTGGTGCGGGCCTTGGTGGCCTGGTGCGAGGCGGAGGCGCTGTCGTCGCTGCACCTGCTGTTTCTCTCCCCGGCCGACCAGCAGGCCTGCATGGATATGGGGCTGATGGCGCGGCATACGGTGCAGTTCCACTGGACGAACGCGGGCTATGCCAGCTTCGACGCCTTCCTGGCCAGCCTGTCGCAGGACAAGCGCAAGAAGATCCGCCAGGAGCGGCGCAAGGTGCAGGAGGCGGGCGTGACCTTCCGGGTGGCCGAGGGCGACGCGATCACCTCGGACGAGTGGGAGTTCTTCTACCGCTGCTACGCCCGGACCTACCGCGAGCACGGCAACCCGCCCTACCTGCGGCCGGCCTTCTTCCAGGCCATGGCGCGTGAGATGGCGTCGTCGTGGGTGCTGTTCGTCGCGGAGCGCGGGGGGCAGCCGATCGCCTGCAGCCTGGTGGGCATCGACCGCTCAAGCGGCACCGCCTGGGGCCGCTACTGGGGCGCGCTGGAGCGGGTGGATTGCCTGCACTTCGAGGCCTGCTACTACCAGCCGCTGCAGTGGTGCATCGAACAGGGGCTGCAGCGTTTCGAGGGCGGCGCCCAGGGCGAGCACAAGATGGCCCGGGCGCTGATGCCGGTCACGACGACCAGCGCCCACTGGCTGGCGCATCCGGCGTTTGCCGATGCGGTGCAGCAGTTCCTGGATCGGGAGGGCGATGGCGTCGCCCGCTACATGGAGCACCTGCAGGAGCGCTCGCCGTTCCGGCGAGGCTCCTGAAGGCCAGGTTCGAAAGGCTCAGCCCTTCTTGGCCGCCTTGAACGCGGCGATGCCGTCGGTGATCTCTTTCTTGGCGGCCTCGGGGCCGTCCCAGCCGAGGACCTTGACCCACTTGCCCTGCTCGAGGTCCTTGTAGTGCTCGAAGAAGTGGGCGATGGTCTTCAGCCGCATCGGGTTGAGGTCCTCGGGCTTCTGCCACTGGGTGTAGATGGACAGGATCTTGTCGGTGGGCACGGCCAGCACCTTGCCGTCGACGCCGGCCTCGTCTTCCATCTTCAGGATGCCGATCGGTCGGCAGGGCACGACCACGCCGGGGATCAGGGGGACGGGGGTGATGACCAGCACGTCGACCGGGTCGCCGTCGCCGGCGATGGTCTGGGGCACGTAGCCGTAGTTGGTCGGGTAGTGCATGGACGTGCTCATGAAGCGGTCCACGAAGATGGCGCCGGTCTCCTTGTCCACCTCGTACTTGATCGGATCGCCGTTCATGGGGATCTCGATGACGACGTTGAATTGCTCGGGGGCGTTCTTGCCGGGGGATACGAGGTCGAGGGACATGATGCTTTCGTTCTGGGGGGATAAGGGAAACCCTGATTCTAGATTCCCCCTCCGGCACCGGACTGTCCGCGGCAGTACACAAGTGCCCGGACGGCCTGTATATTGGGTTCGTTGGCCAATCGTTCCTCCCAGTCGCTCGGGACAACGAGGAAGCAACGCAGCGGGGGCACCGCTTGCGTTGCCCCCTCCAAGTTCAACGAATGTAGGAGAAACTCATGACAGGCAACTCGGCGCTGACACTGGCGCTCGTCTGCGGCTTGGCAGCGGTCGTCTACGGCTTCTGGGCCCGCAGCTGGATCCTCTCCCGCGACCCCGGCAACGCACGCATGCAGGAGATCGCCTCCGCGATCCAGCAGGGGGCGGCGGCCTACCTGGCCCGGCAGTACAAGACCATCGGCCTCGTGGGCGTGGTCCTCGCCCTCCTGATCGCCTTCTTCCTCGACATCCGCACGGCCGTCGGCTTCGTCATCGGCGCCGTGCTCTCGGGCGCCTGCGGCTTCATCGGCATGAACGTCTCGGTGCGGGCCAACGTGCGCACCGCGCAGGCGGCCACCGAGGGCATCGCGCCCGCGCTGCAGGTGGCCTTCCGAGGCGGGGCCATCACCGGCATGCTGGTGGTGGGCCTGGGCCTCTTGGGGGTGACCGGGTTCTACGCCTACCTCACGAACGGGGGCAACGCCGGGTCCACCCTGTCGGCGGCGCTCAACCCGCTGATCGGCTTTGCCTTCGGCTCCTCGCTGATCTCGCTCTTCGCGCGCCTGGGCGGCGGCATCTTCACCAAGGGCGCCGACGTCGGCGCCGACCTGGTGGGCAAGGTCGAGGCCGGCATCCCCGAGGACGACCCCCGCAACCCCGCGGTGATCGCCGACAACGTGGGCGACAACGTGGGCGACTGCGCCGGCATGGCGGCCGACCTGTTCGAGACCTACGCGGTGACGCTGATCGCCACCATGGTGCTGGGCGCGCTGCTGGTGACGGCGGCGCCGACGCAGGCGGTGCTGTACCCGCTGGCGCTGGGCGGCGTGTCGATCATCGCCTCCATCATCGGCTGCTTCTTCGTCAAGGCCTCGCCGGGCATGAAGAACGTGATGCCGGCCCTCTACAAGGGGCTCGCGATCTCGGGCGTGCTGTCGCTGGCGGCCTTCTACTGGGTGACCGGGCAGATGATCCCGGACAACGCGGTCGCCGAGACCGGATCGCAGATGCGCCTGTTTGGTGCCTGCCTGGTCGGCCTGGTGCTGACCGGCGCCCTGGTGTGGATCACCGAGTTCTACACCGGCACGCAGTACGCGCCGGTGCGGCACATCGCCCAGGCCTCGACCACCGGCCACGGCACCAACATCATCGCCGGCCTGGGCGTGTCGATGCGCTCCACCGCCTGGCCGGTGCTGTTCGTCTGCGCGGCCATCGTCGCGGCCTACGGCCTGGCGGGCCTGTACGGCGTGGCGATTGCCGCCACCTCGATGCTGTCCATGGCCGGTATCGTGGTCGCCCTCGACGCCTATGGCCCGATCACCGACAACGCCGGCGGTATTGCCGAGATGGCCGAACTGCCTTCCGCGGTGCGCGACGTGACCGACCCGCTGGACGCCGTGGGCAACACCACCAAGGCGGTGACCAAGGGCTACGCGATCGGCTCGGCGGGCCTGGCCTCGCTGGTGCTGTTTGCCGACTACACCCACAAGCTCGACACCTACGGCAGCGCCGTGCGCTTCGACCTGTCCGACCCGATGGTGATCATCGGCCTGTTCATCGGCGGCCTGATCCCCTACCTGTTCGGCGCCATGGCCATGGAGGCCGTGGGCCGCGCCGCGGGTGCGGTGGTGGTGGAGGTGCGCCGCCAGTTCCAGACCATCAAGGGCATCATGGACGGCAGCGGCAAGCCCGAATACGGCGCCGCGGTGGACATGCTGACCTCGGCCGCCATCAAGGAGATGGTGGTGCCATCTTTGCTGCCGGTGGTGGTGCCGATCGTGGTCGGCCTGGCGCTAGGCCCGAAGGCCCTGGGTGGCCTTCTGATGGGGACGATCATCACCGGCCTGTTCGTGGCCATTTCGATGTGCACCGGCGGCGGCGCCTGGGACAACGCCAAGAAATACATCGAGGACGGCCACTACGGCGGCAAGGGCTCGGACGCGCACAAGGCGGCCGTGACCGGCGACACCGTAGGCGACCCCTACAAGGACACGGCCGGCCCCGCGGTCAACCCGCTGATCAAGATCATCAATATCGTCGCCCTGCTGGTGGTGCCGCTGGTGGTCAAGTTCCACCCGCCGGCCCAGGCCGCGGTGGTGCCGCCTGCGCCGGCGGCCATGACTGCGCCGGCCGATCCGGCGCAGGTGACGATGCCTGCGGCGTCTGCCTCACCGGCTGCGGCTGGGGCTGCGGAGGCGGCATCTGGCGCAAAGTGAAGGGCTGAAGTCCTGAAACCTGGGGCCCGCTTCGGCGGGCCCTTTTTCTTGGAATGAGACAAGCACCGGGTGTGCGGCGTGGGTTCGGCGGCGCCTATGCGGGACCGAGCACCGCAGGGGAGCCCGAAGGGCCCCCGCATCGAAGCTGCCGGGCCCATGCCGCGCGCCCGGTGCGTGCCGCGCCAACGCCAACCAGGCAGCGCGCCCGGTGCGTGCCCCGCCAACGAAGACCGCGCCACAATAAGCCCCATGCAGCACCACTTCATCGCCAACCAGCCCCAGCCGTCTTCCTCCGGCCGCACCCTGCCGGTGATCGATCCGTCGGACGGCCAGGCCTATGACGAGATCCAGCGGGGCACCGCCGAGGACCTGGACCGGGCGGTACAGGCGGCGCGGCGTGCGTTCGACGGCAGCTGGGGCAAGCTCAGTGCCGCCGAGCGCGGGCGTCTCCTGATGCGCCTGTCGCAGAAGGTCGCCGAGCACGCCGAGGAGCTGGCCCTGATCGAGCAGCGCGATTGCGGCAAGCCCACCAAGCAGGCGCGCGCCGACGCCGCCGCCCTCGCCCGCTACTTCGAGTTCTACGCCGGCGCCTGCGACAAATTGCACGGCGAGACCATCCCCTACCTCGACGGCTACAGCGTCCTCACCTGGCGCGAACCGCATGGCGTCACCGGCCATGTGATCCCGTGGAACTACCCGATGCAGATCTTCGGCCGCAGCGTCGGCGGCGCGCTGGCGGCGGGCAATGCCTGCGTGGTCAAGCCCTCTGAGGATGCCTGCCTGTCGCTGCTGCGGGTGGCGCAGCTCGCGGCCGAGTGCGGGTTTCCGGCGGGCGTGATCAACATCGTCACCGGCTACGGCCATGAGGTGGGCGACGCCCTTGCCCGCCACCCGGGCATCGACCACATCTCCTTCACCGGCAGCCCCGCGGTCGGCACCCTGATCCAGCAGGCGGCGGCGACGCGGCACTGCCCGGTCACGCTGGAACTGGGCGGCAAGAGCCCGCAGGTGCTGTTCGACGACGCCGACCTCGACGCCGCCCTGCCCATGGTGATCAACGCCATCGTGCAGAACGCAGGCCAGACCTGTTCGGCCGGCTCGCGGCTGCTGGTGCAGCAGGGGCTGTACGAGCAGGTCCTGGACCGCCTGGGCGCAGCCTTCAGCCGGCTGCGCGTGGGCCCGGCGGCGATGGACCTGGACGTGGGCCCCCTGATTCGCGCGAGCCAGCAGCAGCGGGTGTGGGACTTCCTGTCCGATGCGCAGGTGGCCGGCATCCCGATGGTGGCCCAAGGCCAGGTGGTGGACGAGGCACCGGACACCGGCTTCTACCAGGCCCCGACCCTGCTGCGCGACGTGCCGGTGCAGCACCGGCTGGCGCAGGAGGAGGTGTTCGGGCCAGTGCTGGCGGCCATGAGCTTCCGCGACGAGGACCATGCGGTGGAACTGGCCAACGCCACGCACTTCGGCCTGGTGGCCGGCGTCTGGACCCGCGACGGCGGCCGGCAGCTGCGTATGGCACGGCGCTTGCGTGCGGGCCAGGTCTTCATCAACAACTACGGAGCCGGCGGTGGCGTGGAGCTGCCCTTTGGCGGCTACAAGGCCTCCGGCCACGGGCGCGAGAAGGGCTTCGAGGCGCTGTACGGGTTCACCGTCCTCAAGACGGTGGCGATCCGGCACGGCTGAATCCGATCCCTGGTCGCAGCCGGCCGAGCGCCGCTGAAGCCCCGTCCTGTTTCTCCATGACCGATCGCATCATTCCCCTCCGGCCCGCAGCGCCCGCCGTGCGGCCGCTGCCCCTGGCCGGCGGCGACGTGGCGTCTGCGCCGGAGGATCGTCTGGGCAGGCCGCTGCGTGACCTGCGCATCAGCGTCACAGACCGCTGCAACTTCCGCTGCGGCTACTGCATGCCGCGTGAGGTGTTCGACCGCGACTACCCCTACCTGCCCCAGCGCGAGCTGCTCACCTTCGAGGAGATCACGCGCGTGGCGCGCCTCTTCACGGGGCTTGGCGTGCGCAAGATCCGCCTGACCGGCGGCGAGCCGCTGCTGCGGCGGGACATCGAGGCCCTGGTGGGGCAGCTGGCCGCCCTGCGGCTACCGGATGGATCAGCGCCTGACCTCACGCTCACCACCAACGGCTCGCTGCTGGCGCGCAAGGCACAGGCGCTGCGCGAGGCCGGCCTGCAGCGGGTGACGGTGAGCCTGGACGCGCTCGACGACGCGGTCTTCCGCCGCATGAACGACGCCGACTTCCCGGTGGCCGAGGTGCTGGCCGGCATCGAGGCGGCGCAGGCCGCGGGCCTGGGGCCGATCAAGGTGAACATGGTGGTGCAGCGCGGCGTGAACGAGGACGAGATCCTGCCGATGGCACGGCATTTCCGGGGCACCGGCATCGCGCTGCGCTTCATCGAGTACATGGACGTGGGCGCCACCAATGGCTGGCGGATGAACGATGTGGTGCCTGCGGGCGAGATCCTGCGGCGGCTGCAGGCCGAGGCGCCGTTGCATCCGCTGCCACCCGGCGCGCCGGGCGAGACCGCCCAGCGATGGGCCTGGGCCGATGGCAGCGGCGAGATCGGCCTCATCGCCAGCGTGACCCAGGCCTTCTGCGGCGACTGCAACCGGGCCCGCCTGTCCAACGACGGCAAGGTCTACCTGTGCCTCTTCGCCACCGAGGGCCATGACCTGCGCACGCCGCTGCGGGCCGGGGCGAGCGACGCGCAGCTGCAGGCGGCGCTGGGAACGCTGTGGCGGGGACGCGGCGACCAGTACTCCGCGCTGCGTGCTGCGGACGGCGCTGCGCCGGACGCATCGGCCAAGGCGGGCGACGCAGGCACGGCCGCAGCGGCTGCCTCGCGCATCGAGATGAGCTACATCGGCGGATGATCCCGGCGCAGGACATCACGGGCCTGGTGCTGGCCGGCGGCGAGGGCCGGCGCATGGGCGGCGTGGACAAGGGATTGCAGCCGCTGCCTGGCAGCGACACGCCCCTGGCACGGCACGCCCTGGAACGCCTCGCGGCTCAAGTGGGAACACTGGCGATCAGCGCCAACCGCCATCTCGAGATCTACCGCGGCTGGGGCCTGGCGGTCTGGCCGGATTCGGCGTCGGGTCTGGGACCCCTGAGCGGCATCGCCGCGGGCCTCGCCCACGGGCCCACGCCGTGGCTGGCCACAGTGCCCTGTGACGCGCCCTGTTTCCCGCAGGACCTGGTGGCGCGACTGGCAGAGGGCGCAGCGCCCGGTGGCGCGCGGGCCGCCATGGCCTGGCACGGTGGCCGGCCGCAGCCGGTGTTCTGCCTGGTGCATCGCGACCTCGCCCCCCGCCTGCAGGCCTTCCTCGCGGAGGGCGGCCGCCGGGCGCAGGACTGGCTGGAAGCGGCGGGCGCGGTGCGGGTGGACTTCGACAGACCGGGGCTGGATGACAGCGCGTTCTTCAACGCCAACACCTTGCAGGAACTGCAAGGCCTGCAGGCCCGGGTGGCGATGGCAGGCAAGGCCGGCGACGCGCCGGTCACCCCCGCAGCAGGTTCCGCCTGAGGCCCTCGACCTGGGGGTCGGCCAGCCCCAGCAGCTCGCGGGCCGGCGGCAGCGGCAGCCGCAGGCCACCCAGGCGCAGCAGCTGGCGCAGCTCGGCGTGGATGGTGCGGTCGATCTCGGCCTCGGGCGTGTCGAGGGCCACGAGGGCGCGCTCGCGCTCGAGCAGCACCGCCTCCAGCAGTTCGACCACCGGGCGAGGCAGGAACAGGCCCCCGTCGAGTTCGGGGATGGCCTTGGGAAGTTGTCGCATCGTCAATCTCCAGAAGATTCCTTGGGATGACGACAGGCTAGGCGGTGGGCTTGCGAGGGGATGTCGGCGCGGTCGCGCAGGGCGTGCCGGACGGCACGCGCAAGAAAAGCCCCCGGGTGGCCCCGGGGGGCCCGCCTTACTTGGCGATCAGCTCGGACTCGGTCCGGGCCATGGCCGCAACCGGCCGGGCCACGGGGGCCGCCTGCCCATGCGCGTGGCTGCCATGGGCACCGGAGGCAGAGGGTGCCTCCTGGACCTCCGCCTTGTTCGCACCAGGCACCTTGCTGCGGGCGAACAGGGTGTACATGGTGGGCACGACGAAGATGGTGAGCAGCGTGCCCAGGGTCATGCCGCCTACGATCACCCAGCCGATCTGCTGCCGGCTCTCGGCGCCAGCGCCCTGGGCAATGGCCAGGGGCACCGCGCCCAGCACCATGGCGCCAGTGGTCATGAGGATGGGGCGCAGGCGCTGGCCGGAGGCCTTGACCACGGCGTCGACCATGGCCAGGCCCTCTTCGCGCAGCTGGTTGGTGAACTCCACGATCAGGATGCCGTGCTTGGTGATCAGGCCCACCAGGGTGATGAGGCCGATCTGCGAGTACACGTTGAGCGAACCGCCCGCCCACTTGAGGGCCAGCAGCGCGCCGATCATGGACATGGGCACCGACAGCATGATCACGAAGGGGTCGATGAAGCTCTCGAACTGCGCCGCCAGCACCAGGAAGATGAACACCAGCGCCAGCACGAAGACCACCGCGAGCGCGCCCTGCGAGTTGCGGAACTCGCGCGAGGTGCCGTTGAGGTCGGTGGTGTAGCCGGGCTTGAGGACCTTGGTGGCGGTCTGGTTCATGAACGTGAGCGCCTCGCCCAGCGCATAGTCCGGCGCCAGGTTGGCGGTAATGGTGGCCGAGCGGCGCTGGCCGAAGTGATTGAGCTCGCGCGGGCTCACCGTCTCGCGGACCTTGACCAGGGCGGACAGCGGGATCATGGTGTCGCCCCGGCCGCGGACCTGGATCGTGTCGATGTCGTCGGGCGTGTTGCGGCCGGCGGACTGGACCTGCACGATCACGTCGTACTGCTCGGCGTCGCGCTTGTAGCGGGTGACGATGCGCCCGCCCAGCATGGTCTCGAGGGCGCGGGCCACCACGTCGACGCTCACGCCCAGGTCGGCGGCGCGCTCGCGGTCGACCTCGATGCGCAAGTCGGGCTTGTTCAGGCGCAGGTCGGAGTCGGGCTGGACGAAGCCCGGGTTCTTGGCCATCTCGTCGAGGAACTGGCGAACCACCTGGCTCAGGTTCTGGTAGCTGTCCGAGGTCTGGATCACGAAGCTCACCGGGCGCTCGCGGAAGCCCTGGCCCAGCGAGGGCGGGGTGATGACGAAGGCGTTGACGCCGGGCAGCCCGCTCACGCGCGGGCCGATCTCGCGGGCCACGTCGATCACCGAGCGGCTGCGCTCCTCCCAGGGCACCGCCCGCAGGACCACGCTGCCCTGCGACACCGTGGGGTTGCCGATGGTGGCGAAGACGCGGTCGAATTCCTTGGCATTCGACGTGATGCGCTCGATGGCACGGGCGTAGCGATCGGTGAACTCGAGCGTGGAGCCGTCCGGGGCGTTGAGCGAGACCAGCACCGTCCCGCGATCCTCCAGGGGCGCGAGCTCCTGCTTCATGGTGGGCCAGACCGAGGCGATGCCCCAGGCCGAGGCCGCCATCACCGCCAGCACCAGCCAGCGCGCCTGCACCACCCAGGCCAGCAGGCCGCGGGCCTGCGGCCCGCCGGCGCGCGCGGTGATCACCCAGCGGATCAGGCGCTCGTAGCCGTTGGACATGGCGGTGAGCGCGCGTTCCATGCCGCGGTCGAAGAAGTTGGGCTTCGGGTTGTGCTTCAGGAGCTTGGCGCACATCATCGGCGTGAGCGTCAGCGCCACGAAGCCCGAGACCACCACCGCGCCGGCCAGGGCGAGCGCGAACTCGACGAAGAGGCGTCCGGTGCGGCCCGGCGTGAAGGCCAGCGGCGCGAACACCGCCACCAGGGTCATGGTCATCGAGATGACCGCGAAGCCGATCTCGCGCGCGCCCTTGATCGCGGCGGCGAAAGGCTCCATGCCCTCCTCGATGTGCCGGTAGATGTTCTCCAGCATCACGATGGCGTCGTCCACCACCAGGCCGATGGCCAGCACCAGCGCCAGCAGGGTCAGCGTGTTGATGCTGAAGCCAGCCAGGGCCATCATCGCGAAGGTGCCGATCAGGCTCACCGGAATGGTGACGATCGGGATGATGGAGGCCCGCAGCGTGCGCAGGAAGACGAAGATCACCAGCGCCACCAGCACCACCGCCTCGACGATGGTCTGGAACACGCTCTTGACCGAGCGGTCGATGAAGACCGAGTTGTCGTTGGCGATCTCGATCGAGACGCCCGGCGGCAGGTCCTGCTGCAGGCGCGGCAGCGCGTCGCGCACGCCCTGCGACAGGGTCAGCGGGTTGGCGGTGGCCTGGCGGATCACGCCGGCGGAGATGGCCGGGCGGCCGTTGAGGCGCACCGCGCTGCGCTCGTCGGCGGGGCCCTCGCGCACCTGGGCCACGTCGCGCAGCTTGACCGGGTAGCCGCCCACGTTGCGGATCACAATGTCCGCGAACTGGTTGGGGCGGGCCAGGTCGGTCTGCGAGGTGACGCCGAACTCGCGGGTCTGCGACTCGATGCGGCCGGCCGGCAGCTCGAGGTTGTTGCGGCGGATCGCGTCCTCGACGTCCTGGGTGGTGAGCTTGTAGCCCGCCAGGCGCTCGGGGTCGAGCCAGACGCGCATGGCGTACTTGCGCTCGCCGAAGATGCGCACGTCGGCCACGCCGGTCACCGTCTGCAGCCGCGGCTTGACGATGCGGTTGACCATGTCGTTGATCTGCAGCGGCGTGTGGGTGTCGCTGGAGAAGGCCAGCCAGATCACCGGGAAGGCGTCGGCCTCGACCTTGGCGATCACCGGCTCGTCGATGGCCTGCGGCAGGCGGCCGCGGACGCGCGAGGTGCGGTCACGCACCTCGGCGGCGGCGACGTCGGCGTCCTTCTCGAGGCGGAAGCGCACCGAGATCTGGCTCTGCTCGGCGCGGCTGATGGAGGTCAGCACGTCCACCGCGTCGATGCCGGCGATGGAGTCCTCCAGCACCTTGGAGACCTGCGACTCGACCACCTCGGCGGAGGCGCCGGGGTAGCGCACGCTCACGGTGACCACCGGCTCGTCGATCTTGGGGTACTCGCGCACCGAGAGCTTGTTGAAGCTCACCGCGCCCACCAGGACGACCAGCAGGGACAGCACGGTCGCCAGGACCGGCCGCCTCACGGACATTTCGGACAGCTGCATGGAAGATCCTTGGCCGGTCAGCCGGCTTGGGTGTCACTCGGGGCGTTGGGGGCGACGGCAGCCGGCTTGGCCGGCGCAGCGGCGGGCGGACGCTGGCCGCCCTGCCCGCCTTGGCCACCCTGGCCACCCTGGCCGCCAGCACCACCGGGGCCGCGCGGACCGCGGGCGCCGTCGGCGGGCATGTCGCCCATGGCCTGCAGGCAGGGGT